>JGI24004J15324_10000217_pt1 | contig 23096 bp, 22 predicted proteins | sample LinPmetageLP32_FD_15324 | JGI IMG/M metagenome (IMG submission 15324)
GAAGAGAACAAGGAACTCAAGGAAGAAAACTCTATTCTTCGTGATCTGATCCAGAATAAGTTGCCTGTAGGATGTATCGCGGAAACTACATATCAACCGATCCTTGATGAAAATGAGAAACTCAAGGAAGAAATTAATGGAGATGGTTTGTTAAAACAAGGATACAAAACAGATTTATCAAACTCACATAAACAACAAAATAGTATGATTAAACAGATTATGGAACTCAAGGAAGAATTGGAGGATCTGCGAGATTACAAGTCTCGCTATGAAGCACAGGTTCAGGAGAACGAGGAGACTCTCGCATCTCTTAACTTCTATCAAGAAGCAAACAAGGAACTCAAGGATAAACTAATTCAATACGATGCTCGGAATATGTCTTCTGATGATGAATAATAAATCTATTTAAGATTAAATCTTCTTTTAAAATCACTAATTGATGCCACCCGTGATTCCTTATTCCACAGCACCCATCTACTCAGGGCTCCCGCCGACGTCGGTGAGTTCCAGTTTTCACGCTTTCTATGACGTTGTATGTATCTACTTTTTTGTTGCTTGTCTCGTTTTAGCGTATAGTCATCCATTCCTGCGGATCCAAAATGTGTGGTCTTTGTTCTCCCGCCTTCGGCACCTTGGTGCGAAAAAACCGCCATCAACTTCTTCTTCGGATTAGTGCTTTTTTTTATAACTACTTTGTCATATTTTACCATTTTATTTATACTATATAAAAAAAATCTTGTATAAAGAATATAATGGAAAATTTACCGAACATATCTATTCTTACGCCTTCCTACGATAGAAGGAAGTTTCTACCTCTTATGATCTCAAATGTATTTCATCAACATTATCCTAAAGATAAGATTGAATGGTTGATCTGTGATTCATATGGTAGAGATGGTCAGAAATCAGATCCACTACTAAATGCACAAGAAGTAAATCTTATAAAAGAAAGATTAGGTATTGATATTAATTATCATTTTTTAAAGATTGGTATGGGTATTGGAGAGAAAAGGAATTGGATGACTAAAAAAGCAAAACATAATATCCTTATCAATATGGACAGCGATGATATTTATTTTGATGATTATTGTAAAGTGTTGGTTAATTCTTTAAAAGGTAAAGTTGGAATCGCAGGATCTCCTGAAATGCTATTTGTATTCCCCGATGAGAACTATAGTATGGGAATCATCAAATGNCCAGCATACAGACAAATTCACGAAGGGGCGATGGGATATACAAAAAAGCACTGGAAAAGAATGACTGGTTTTCAAGTATCAGGAACTGGTGAAGGTGCGAAAATGTTTGATGGTTGCGGAGAAAAGTTCTTCCAAAAAGTTCCTATCGTTGAATTGATGTGCTGTGTTTGTCACGAAAAGAACACTTGTCCAAAAGATAGATTTAAAAGTAGTATTGATCATAAACTAAAATTATCCGGAGAACAATTTAATATCTTACAAGATATTATGCAAATAAAGTATGATAAAGATTTAGTTGTTTTAGAAAAAGATATTGACTAAAAGTGCCGTTTTTACATAAATTTGAAAATTTGAAACTTTTTAGAAAGTAAAAACACAACACAAAACAAAGAACAAAATGGATATTCCTTCTCTACCGAATGATATTATTATTAAAATCATTAGAGAAGAACAACGGAGACAAATCAAGCAGACGGTGATAGATGAATTAAATCATATCATTTCTGAGGCAGATGATTATTGTAAATATAATATTGAGTATGATGATGATGATGATGAGTGGGATGGATCGCGAGTTGGAAATGATGAATGGGAATACGCATTCTGGTCGCACCTTGAATAGAATCATTGTTAATGAATTATTTAAAGTTTTAGTCATAATGATAATTAATGCCTACCGAAATACTTGAAATGAACGAATCAATTCAAAATGATAATATTGTTGAATCTATTAAAGAAATTAATACAAATGAGAATGTTTGTGTTTTAGATAATCATTGGAGAGAATTAGTTAAAGCACGAGAAAAAAGACTAACGCAAAAAGATCAAGTAATTAATAATTTAGAATTACAAGTTGAAAAAGAACAAGCGATCAATAAATTATCATCTGCAATGAATGATAAATTTACCGTTCTCAGACATTACATTCAAGATATTGAAGATCTTAAAGAAGACCTTTGTAAGAAAATGGTTTTAGTAAATGATTTAATTGATGATCTTGAAGATCATTTTATCTGAGTGGAACTACTAAATCTTGAAGTTCTTTCATTGTAATTGCTGGTCTGCTTTGCTTGTCGTTTTTTTCACTTTTCTCTAAACGACTTATAAGATATTTTATTTCCTCTATTGTAAGATCATCTGGTTTCTTTTTCTTGATTTGTTCAACTGAAAGAGATTGTTCTTTAGGATTCTTTTTTGTATATATTTTCTTTTGAGTTGATCGTGTATGTCCTCTTACACGAGCAAACTCTTCTAACTTTTTACGTAACTCTTGAATCTTTTTCTCATTATCCCCTTCAAGTGCTTTATGATATTCCTGACCAAGTGTCTGTATGATAATTTTATACATTAAAGTTGTTCCTATTGACTTATCAAGATATTGACGAGAATATTTTGTAAGTAGTTTTGATAGATCAATGTTTTCATATTTACGACCACCTTGAGTAAAGAACATATTACCATATCCAAATTTATCTTTATGAAAATCTATTAATCGTTTTAATGTAGTGTCTTTAATTTCTGTTGTTTTGGTTTTATGTTTCGCTGCAGTTTTATATTCCGAGATTGATAAAAAAGGATTACTACCAGACTTTAAAACAATGTAATTCTTCATCAAATGTTTTATCTTTTTAAAATCCTTAAATTGGATCAATTCAAGATTACTGTATTCGTTTCGTGATGGATACATTAAATAAAGTCGTAATAGTATTCGCAAATTTAGATATTCTCGGGCGACACCACTATTGCTTTGCTTATCGTCTTCATACTTTTTATTATTCACTTCTTCTTCTATCCGATGATAATATTTCATCAATTCTTCCAAAGGAACAAAATTATCTTTCTGAGCACCAATCAACTCACCTTTTTCATTTTGTTGATAATATTTCTCTTGTCGTGTTTCTTTTGCTGATTTGTATTTTTCAACTATTTTAGGGAAATCATCCTCTATCAGTAAAAAATCAATTATCGCTGTCAGTATATTTGCTTGGGTAGTAACTGGTTTATCAGATATTTCCTCTAATACAGTATCCTCACCTTCAATCAAAAATCCCAAATCATTTTCATTCATATCTCTAGCGAGTTTTGTCAATCGTAAAGCATATTGTTCATTTGTCTTATATTTACGACTTGGTCTGTTCTCAATAAAATATTCCAAGAGTTCCTCTTTATTAGCAACACCCAAATCCATCAATTATTTATATAATTATTTATATAATTATTCTTAAATAAAAAAAATTAATTAAACATTCCTCCAAGTGCGTGATCCCAAATATCAGGTTGATGAGGATTTACAGCACGACGAATCGTAGCCTGGGATTGATGTATGACTTGTTCTTCTTTTTGTTTCTGTTGTTTTTCTGCTTTCCGCTTTTTACGAATTTGTTCATATCTTTGAATTGCATTAAATTGTGCCTCTTCCAAGTCTGCTTTTGATATTTGATTTTGTGGTTTTCTTGGTTCAACTACTGATTCAATTACATTCTTTAATTCTTTTTCCTTTCTTGTAAGTGGTTTAGGGATGTCGGCACCTTGTTCCCTTAATTTCTTATTACGAGCACGTGTTTCCTGTGCCTTTAATCGTCCCGCCTGTAGTTTCTCCAGGTGTGCTGGATCCATTACCTTTTTAGGTTTTAGTGCTTTTAATCTTGCTTTCTCTTCTGCTTTTGCGACCTTTTTTGCTTCTCGTTCTTGTAATTTACGTTCCTGTTGTGCGACTTTCGCTGCTTCCCGTGCAATTCGTCTTTCCTCTGCTTTCTCTTCTTTTGTAAGTTTCACTGGTTGAATTTTAGGTCCTTTGAAAATATCATCATTTGTCATTTTCTCTTTTTTATTTATCATATCTTCTAACTGTTCTTCTTCATCTAACATATCTTGAATCTCCATTTGTATAATCTCATCATCATCTTTAAAAGCATCATTTTGATTATCCTCTACTTTATCCTGTATATTGTCAGGGATATGAACATTCTGATCAGGTGGTGGTGTTGGTGGACGAGGTGGTGCTTCAAAATCAGGTAAATAATCACTCATCTTTTATACTATTCAAATAAAATATTTCTTAAATAAAATTAAAATTTGTATAAGTTTAAACTTTTTACAAAACATTCCAAATAATGATCATTAATTCATAAAAACAATTTTTACTTAAGTTCTACCTGAATCTCTTCCAAGAGAAAACTTTTCCTTCTGTCTAATGTGAAAGTTAATCTGAGTATCTCCAGTAAGTGATGTAACAAGTTTTTCATTTACATCTACAATATCTACTCCATAATCAGTGATCATAAAATCTTCAGTATTATTACAATCAACATAAACTCGTTCGTATGGTTCGTAATAAAGAGCACCAGTTTCTCCTCCACGAGTATCAAATCTAGGACAAGCATATACAATTTTACTTATTGATCCCATATTACCATTGTATGATACTTGCTGAGTAGCATTCCATCTAATAAACATACTTTCAGTCGCACTAAACTCAGGTTTCTTATCACTTTTGAATACAATATCATTTGTAAGACTTAATGTTGCGTCTTTATCAGCACTTTCTATCAGAGGACTCTTACTAAATCCTAATGCTCTCATCATTGAATCATTCGGAATCATTTCTCCGTTGATTTCGTCTGTGTTGTATTGTTCCTCAGGTGCGAGCACTACTACCCAACTTCTTTGCTGACCACCCGAAGCATTGATTGTAGAATATAGTGGTGCATCTCCAAAGTCGGCAGGACTATATCCTTTGGAAACAGGGATAGTTCCACAAACGAATGAAGTCATATTATCTTGGAACTCCGCTGCTTCACGTGCGTTGAGTATTGCACCGTCCGCAGGAAGTGTTGAAGGAGTAAGATCAAATCCATAATTGCGTTCGTCTTCATATCCGCGAGATGTTCCTGTTCCTTTATCAAAATTTCCTATTTTCAACTTGTTGCCACCATTCAGCATTTCTCCTTTCGCATATAAAAGATCACACATTTGACCGCATGTTTTCAATGCTCCATTTCCTGCCTGAATAAGAGTTGTAACTCCTGCCTTATTATCTACTAAATCAATTTGTATCTCTTCTCCAAATCTTGTAAATCTTACTTTATTGAAAAATGTTCCTTTTGATGTATCAAAATCACCAACAACAACCGCAGTCGTATATGATGCTGATGGAACTTGAACGTTTTGTTCGCCGGTTAAAGGAGTATCTACACAGACGGATTGAGACACAATAAACGCTGATGGTATTGTTGAAACGGAAGGCACTCGTTGTATTTCAAAAGAATAATCATAAAACTCATCTATACGATTACCTCCCTGATTCGCAAAGTTAGGTTTTTGTGGTGCAGCAACACCGCCTCCGTTTTGATTGAAGGAACTAGGTGCTGGTCTGTCCTTAGGCATATTTCTTACTAAACCAACTCTTATATTTCCTGTGGCGTTGGTGAAATCAAATTCACACACTCCCGATGTAGATGATAAATAATCCTTTGCTGATATGAAACAACAAGTTTTTAGAGGATCTGATGCTGCATTCGTTATTACATTTCCTGCTACAGTAAAATCAGATGTATCTTGATACGGTCCTACTCCATATGCGATCTTTACCATCTCATTTACAGGAGTATCATTACGACTATCTACACACGCTACAAATGAGCCCGAACCAAGTTCTCCTGAAATATTTGTAGTGGAAGCATTCTGAGACAATGTAATTTTATAACTAACATATTCATCTCCCGCATCAGTAACTACCGCGACTTCTGCGATCCTAAAATTACTAAATGAAGCACGACCCAGATTAGTCATTTGAGTTTCTAATGCGTTCGCAAAAGTTTGGATTGTATATGTTCCTGGTGGAACTTCAAGAAAACAAACTAAATTGGATTCTACTGTTATAATATCATCTGCTACAGTTTCCTCTCCCCAATACAATCCCATACGATCTCCTCTAGTTACAGAAATGTTTTGACCTTTATCTACACGAACAGATACTACTGCGATTTCAGATCCTTTTTTGACAATCAAAGGAGACTTCATATGATTTTTGTAAGAGTATGGTTTCTCAACTCCGGCATCTACTAGTCCGTCATACTGCTGTTGTTTAGACGATGTTATGATTAAAGACATTTTATGATAGAAATTATATTTATTTTCTTATTAAAAAAAAAATGTAAATGATTATTATAAAATGCCGAAAAGAGTTCCAACACAGAAACAACGTGACGCCAGACAGAAAGACAAAGACGCTCGTAAGCGTGGTGTAAAATCGGGAAAAGGGACGCCATTTCCTAATCCGCCTAAAAAAGTAAATTTTGGAGAATTAACTCACGATGTTCCTGTCATCGCACAGGAAGCAAAAAAAGTAAAAGAAAAAGAAGTATTTGTTAAGAAGGAGTAGTTTCTTCGCACTCCGAGCCGGATTCTTCATCTGATGATGATGTATCGGTATTTAATGACTTGAGAATTATAATTTGTTTTTCTAATTTCTTAATCTTTTTTCGTAATTGTTTTTCTGTTTTAGACCCACTCATATGTTTCCTAGATAATGTGAGTTCGGCGATATTCTGAGCCTGTTGTGCTGCTTCATCTCTAGGAGTAATAACATAGTTGGTATTTATATTGTCAAGTTTTCCTTCTAAATTTGCGATGACATCCATTAATCGCCGATTGACTTTACGACTATCATTCAATTCTTTAGTAACGTCTAATGTTGCTCGGTCAATACTGTATTCATCTCTCATTTCTGCTCTTACCTTTTGAGTCCAATATTCTTCTGTTGTATCAACCAGTTTATTTAACTCCCTGATCCGTGCATATTGTGAATTGATTTTTTCTCTTAACTTTAATGGTTCTTCAAATTGTTGAGACATATCAATGATTGACTTAATAATACGTCTTCTTTTTACCATTCCTTTTCCTTTCATATCTTGTTCCATATCATTTAATTCCTTTTTCATTCTACACTTTTGAACACGATAAACTTCTCTATTATCCTCGTCCGCCTCTTGCTGTCGTAATATCAATACTGCTAAATTTTCACAATCCCAATTATCATTCTCTGTAGTAATTAAATCACTCATTAATCATAATGTAGATTTTAATCTTAAATATTAACATAAATAATATATAAACAAAATTTGTAGAATATTACTCATTATTTGACCTTTGTTAAAGTAAAGATTACAGTTTTAAAAGGGTGAGTAATCCAATTTTAAAGTCTTTAAAGGGATTGAAACGGTTAAACTCGTCCAACCACTTTCTACTGTTGTATATATATATATAGTATCTCATATTCTAAATTTTATTCCTATATAATCTAAATATCTGTTATGAAATCTAAACCATTACATTCCCTTTATTACCATTAAAACGATGAAATGTTACTTTAAAGAAATGTAATGTTACTTCTAAATGAGTGAAATATGTCCAAAAAAGTGTTTATTTTGGAAATAAATGGTTAATACTTTATTTTGCGATAAAAGCATTGTAGTTTTTCATCTTCATCATAGAATCCAATCTTTATCATAAATAACATACAATTCAAGAAGTAGAAATGATCTTCAGTTGATACTTTTTTCTTCTCAGATCTTCTGTGATTAAACATATGAATAAAAATTAAACAAGATTCTTTTACTTTTGCAAAAGAATTGCCTGCTTTCATTCCGTCAATGATAAATTTGTTACTCTTTTTTTTATACCATTCAAAGGAATATTTACCTCGTAGTCTTAATTTGTGTTTTGAAACACATTCATTACTGTCGTGATACAAACAAAGATCGCCCATAATTACCTAATATAATTAATGATCATTTTCTTAAGCATTTAACGAAGTATGCTATTGCTTAAAAATATTATCTTGTTGTATATTACAGATGAATATAAAATATATTATTCCAAGTTATAAAAGGTGTTATAAGTTTACTGAATTAACATATCAATTCCTTCAAGATCAAAATATTGATTTACAGGATGTGTGGCTCATTCTGAGAGAAGATGATCCTCAACTTGATTTATATGGTCTATTGCCTGTAAATCATCTTATAACTGATACGAAAGGAATTGGGATGACTCATAATGAGATTACAAGTTATTTTGATGAAGGAGATTATCTTGTAGAATTGGATGATGATCTTAAGAAGATTATTGATACAGATAGAAAAGCAATTACAAATTTTAAAGAAGTATGTGAGAATATGTTTCAAAAATTAGAATCAAAAAGATTATCATTCGGTGGGACTTATTCTGTCGCAAATCCTATGTTTATGAAAGGATGTGATGAATATACAACCGATCTTAGATATTGTTTAGGATGTGTGAGATTTAGAATTAATAGAAAAGATATTATTCTTCATACAAACTATGCAGAAGACTTTGAAAATTGTATATTACACTACTTAAGGGATGGCGGGATACTCAAGAACAATTGGATTGCTCCTGTCACTAAAAACTATGCTCCAGGAGGTTGTGATGGAGATGGACGTAATACCGACTCAGAAAAAAAAGATAAGGAACATCTTGCCGACTCATATCCTGATTTGTGTGTATTGTTCCAAAGAAAGAATAAAAAGTGGGATTTACGATTAAAAGATAAATCACTCAAGAAATAAAGTATAAATTAAATCTTCAGGTATTCTATATTTTTCTTTTAAACTATAATGTTTATTAGTTCTATCACTATGACCATTACCACAACTTCCCAGATGTTTTCCATTAATAAAACTTCCACATTGTTTATCACATACTTTTAACTGACATTCTTTATTTGTCCAAAATCTTGTTCTTTTTCTGTAAGGTAATCCATACATACAATAATCACCATCTACAAATTTAAAATCTTTTATAAATGATTGGGATTTTAATAAACCAGTTTGAGGATTTTCAATAAACCAATATTTACAATCAAAATAATTAATTATCTCAATTGTTTTTAAAACTATTTTATTTGCTCCTTCTATATCTCTTATTCCTCTAGTTTTTGCGATACTATATTCTGTGCAGGGTGGGCTCGCCCAAACAATATCAAACTCATCAGGATCATACTGCTTATAATCAAAATTTAAAATATCACATTGATGATCAGCAGGTAAAATCATATCAACTGATACAACATCCCATCCTATCGCTTTACAACATTTACCGACTGATCCCGTTCCACTAAATAATTCTAATACTTTCATATTATTACAATTAATAAAATAATTTATTTCAAATTTTAAAATATAAAAATAATATTATACTATAGTATAAATGGAAAAACAAGGTCCTAAAGTAATAGCAGTTAAAGATCCTGAAGCACTCCCTAACAAAACAGGATTACCACCTGTTCATCCTAATCTTCCACAGATAGAAGGGCACGGTGGTGGAGCATGTTTATTGATGATCAGTCCTGTCAAAACTGGTAAGAGCACGATTATCTCAAATTTATTATTGAATAGTGATTTTTATGATGGACAAGAAAGATTTGATCAAGTGAATATTATAAGTAATACAATCGCGAATGATATTACAAGTCGCTTCCTTAAGAAAGCATTTGATGTATATGATCAATATGATGATAATATTATTCACGGAATAGTTGAAAAACAAAAAGCATACGAAAAAGAAGATCAACCAGAGATCGCAGTTGTATTGGATGATTGTTTGGGATCTATTAGACGTGAGGCGAAAGTTAATCATTTAGCATCACGATACAGACATTTTAATATTAAGTTATTGGTAATAAGTAGTCAAAATTTCCGTGCTGTTTCTCCTGTGATTAGACAAAACGCTACGAATGTAATTGTTGGAAGTCCATTCCCAAATAGGAAGGAACTTTACAAGATTGCAGAAGAATACGGAGATTTATTTGGAGGAGCAGATAATTGGATTAATGTATATAAAGCAGCAACACCAAACAGATATGATTTTGTTCATATGGATTTACAAGCAAATCCTCCAAAAATGTATAAGAACTTTGATAGTCTTGTAGCGGAGGGAGAACGTAATTTTTTATCCGCTCCCGATGTAAGTGATGATCTTGAAAATAAAAATTTGGGAGTTGAAAAAGAAAATATTGAGAATGAATAAATATGGATTCATTAGGAATAAATAGTGCTTTATCACAGGCAAATGCTCTTACGTCACGTGCTGAAAATGAAAGGGCGGTGCGATCTGATAGAATAAGACAAATTACATTACAGAATATGAAAGATAAAACTGCTGCTACAGATAAAATCGCATCTGATCGTAATTCATTTTTACTTCAGGATGGATTTCACGCTGGTGAAACATTATACAAACTAGCGAACGAAACTCCTTCTCTTCAAAAGGATTATAATTTATCAGAAGGTGTTGGGGATTTCCTTGGAAGACAAGTGAAAAGATCTCTTGCTGCAGATATAGGTAGAGGACTTGATAATCTTACAGGCAATGCTGTAAGTGGTGCGATTAATAGTGGCGGTCCTTCCATCTTCGGTGGTGGTGCTGCTCCATCAAGGCGGAGAAACATACAACCACAAGGACAAGCAGGTGGTGCTCCCGCTGATGCTCCTGAACCGACACCATTTGAAAGACTTCAGGCATCAGAGAGACCTCGTATGTCTGCTGGTGAGTTCAATAGTATAGGACAAGGTGCTGAGCCAATTCCCGATAGAACTGCCCGACTAAATAGAATTTTCATTAGAGAAAGTCAAGCACCACCTTCACAGCGTCAAGGTCTTAATACTACTTCACCAGCGAGAGATTCAGATTCAGCGATAAGGACACAGACTGTCACTGATGTCCAGGAGACTGCTGCGGCAAATGCTCGCGGATTAAGTGATGCTCCATTAGGAAATCAATTAAGTCACGATACAACTAATTTCGGACGGGAGGCTGCTCAGCAAGGTGCTACTGATGTTGAAGAAACTACTACTCCTACTCCTGCTCCTACTCCTACTCCTACACCATCTTCCTCAACGCCAGACGTCCCCGATGAAGAAGAAGATCCATTAAGTGGGATAAAAAGTGCCTATAAAAAAGGATCAGCACTAATGAATAATCCATTAGCGAGAACTGGAATGAAAGTTGTAGGTAATATTCAAGGAGGTGAAGATATTTATGATTTGTTTGAGAATAGAAATAAGTTTGACGATAAAGGACAAGCAGGAGCAGGATGGCACGAAGGTGCTCATATATTAAGTAGTTTAGGGACTGTTTCGGATGTCGCTGGTATTTTCCTTCCTGGAGCAGAAGAATTAGGTGCTGCTTTGAATATGACTGGAGAAGTATTAGATAGTGTTGGAGATCATATTAAGGATAAAGCAAATGCTTCAACAGTCTTTACGAATGCTTCTAATTCTTTAGCAACAGCATCTAAACCGGTCGCAATTAGTGAAGGACTACAGACTGCTGGACTGATCGCAGGTTCTGCGACTCATATGGGAACGACTGGAACTGGTGTCGCTACTTTCTAAGCAAAGCATACTACGTTAAATTTAACTAATCTTTTTTTTTTATTTGTTTTTAAAATTATTTTATTCAATAGTATAAAAACAATGCCGACACAATCATTTTTTACTGCGGAACAGCGAATCCCAATCGCTCAAAAGAAAATCTCAGTTCGTGCTGAGAATGGTCTTAGTTATTCACTTGGACAACAGATTAATTTTGTAATTCCTCCTGGTGTAGGATATATGATGCCTCAGGAGTCATATTTACGTGTAGATGTTAAAGTTCAGATGCCTACAACGGCAGATGCTGGAAAAGTGACTCGTCTTTTCCTAGATTCTGAAATCGGAGCAAATGTTCTTATTCGTGATGTTAGGATTAGTTCTGGTGGGGCACAAAATGTTTTACTTGAGGAAATTCAGAATGCTAATATTCTTACTTCTCTCAAGTATGATTATGAAACAAATGAAACATTAAAATCAAAACGTGCTCTTACTGAAGGATGTTTAGATATGACACCTGGTTCTCGTAGAACTTTCGGTAGTGAAGAGACGGTTGGATGTAATCATCAAGCAAATCCATACTTCTCTGCTTCCGCTGCAGGAACGAACGGTGCTGATACTGCTTTAGCGAATACTGATTATCAGACGGTAAAGTGTTTGATTAAGATTCCTGGTGGGATCTTTAATAATGATAAAGTATTCCCTCTTCAACTTACTGAAGGTCTTCGTATTGAACTGTTACTTGAGGAACAGACCAATGTCTTCCGTCAATTAACGAATGTTGTTCGTGATAATAGTATTCAGTCAAATCCTCGTTTCCATTCACTGAATGGATCTTGGGCAGCACCGGATGTATGGGGGACTGCTGGAACAGTTCCTAATCAAACTGTATTCTTTGTAAGTAATGTCAATAATTATCCTTCTGTTGAACAGTTCCCGTTCGTTGTTGGTGAGTCAGTTGCTTTCTACAATCCTACAACTGACACTGATATAGTTCCTCTAGATGTCGGTGCTGCAAATGCAGCGAATGGATGTAAAATTACAGGTCTTGATTTTATAAGTGCGAGTGGCGGAAAAGCGATTCAGGATGGTGCTGGTCTGATTGCTGTTACGATTGATAGTTGTTCATTAACTGGTCTATCTGCGAGTATAACTCCTGATTTTGCGTTGTATTCATTTAGTCCTGAACGCCTGACACAGTTTGAACCGACCTGTTCTATTGACAATGTTGAACTTCTTGTTCAGCAGGTTACGATGCCGGATGGATATACAAGCAAGATGATGTCTATGTTAAAGTCGGGAGGTGCTATGAATTATGATTTTGATAGTTTTACAAATTATAAGTATTCTCAACTCGCATCTGATCGTCAAGTAAATATTCGTCTTCCGATTCAAAATTCAAGATGTAAGTCTGTATTAGCAATTCCTGTTGATGCTTCTGTTTATTCTACAAGAGACTCACTACGTGGTAAGGGGACTTATACAGTTAATAATATTCTTTCGGATTGTTTGACGAATGGTTCTAATAATTCTCTTCGTTCTGGATTGACTGGTATTTGTGATCGTGCGTCTAACTATCAGTTTATTTACGATGGAAAACTCAATCCTTCAAGGAAGGTTCCTGTTAATCGTATTGCGAATGTATCTGGTCAGTATCAGGGAATGGATCAGCAGTGGTTGATTGAGGCGGAGAAGGCACTGTATATGGCAGGAATTGAACCACTATCATTCTTATCGTATCAGAAGAATTGGTTTATTGGTCGTGCTCTTTCACTACAGAATGGTGTCTATGACGCCCGAGGCAAGGACTTTAATTTACAGGTAGAATATACTGAATCATCGGGACAACCGACCAAACCACATCTTTGGAATTGTTTCGTAAGTCATCTAAGGAGAATTGTTGTCCGAGGGGATAGTATAAGTATTGAAGTATAATGATCATTTTTTCTAATCTAAAATTTTAAAATTATTTTATAAATAAATAAAATATAGAACTATACAATAAAACAAAATGAGCACGAGAAAGAATCTACAGATCACTCCTTCTAATGTTACGAGCACAGGTAAGATCTCTTACCGCAATGGACAACCGGTTCTTCAGTTTATTATCGGCGAGGCAGATATGTCCCTAATTGGATCATCTATTCGTCTATGTGGTTATTTCCGCGTTCGTGGTAATGACACTGATAGTAATTCTGTTCCTCAGAATGGTTCAAATATCCGAATGTCAGAACAGTTAGGCATGTTTTCGGTGATTGATCAGTTAGTTATTAAGAGTCAGGCAACACATCAAGTAATTGAAGAAATTAAGAACTACAATAGATTTATGACTTCTTATCTTCCAGTCACATCATCTACGGAGGATAGTATTGGTCATTTAGGACAGCAGGCACTAACGTGTCCTAACTATCAGGCACATAAGATTGGTGTCGTAGATATTCCTACTGGTAATACTAAATTTCCAGGAGAAATCGCTGGTAATGCTTTCTGTATTCACCTCCCCTGTGGTCTTTTCAACGGACGTGTTCCAATTCCACTGATGCCGAATGGTCAGGGCGGACTGGGTGGTCTTCTTGTTGAAGTTCATCTTGCTCCTGATTCTAATGTTCTATTCTCTCAGGACGGTGGAGCAACTGATATGAATGATTGCTTTTACGAAATGAGTAATGTCTATTTGACTGCGGAGGCGGTTGTTGCTGATCAGGCAGTTCCACCTGCTCAGACGTATGAGTTCAATAGTATATCATCTTACTTTACGACGTTTAATTCTGCAAATGCGATTATTAATTTCAATCTTGGCTTATCGCGAGTTCTTGGTGTATTTGGTAATATGGTTCCTGCTAAAATGATAAATAATATTCAAGCGAATGGTTTGTCTAATAATTATCCTCAGAACTCTGGGAATACTGCTGCGGATATTAACCAAATTTTCTTCCTCCGAGGTGGTGAGAAGTTTCCGATTGAATACAATATTGATACGATACAGAAAGATCTTGCGACGAATGTCACTGGTGATTCTCAGATTGTTCAGGAATATATGAATGCTGTTCAGAAGTTCAGTGCCATTTCAAGGACGACTGCTAATCCTAAAACGATGGAAGTATCTGCGACGAGTGCTGGTGTAATGAACACTCGTATTGACGGTGGTTCTGTCTTTGGTATTGGTGTTGCATATGATGTCATTTCAGGAAATGGTGTAGATTTTAGAACTCAGAACTTTGGGATCAATATGGATGTCGGTATTAATACTGATAGTCCTCAAGCATTATATCTATTTGTTCATTCTAAACAGACTCTTGCGTTCTCTCAGAACGGAATCCAAATTATGAAATAAATTAATACATTCTAGAATATAATATACATCATTATAAAATGTATTCTACAGGTCAGGTAAATTTGGTGAGAAATGCTACTATGAGAGGATCTACTTGGATGCCTGAAGGTGGAGGACTACCTTCATCACGATTTGAAAGGGCACGAGAGATACGAGCTCAGGCACGAGGTGAAGTAAGAGAAGACTATAAAGGTCCTGTAATACCAATAGAAGAAAGGGACGCAGGAATGACGCTCCCCAATGATTTAGTTGAAGATCTTCCTGATAGTGATACAGATGATGAAGTATTATGGGATCCTAATTGGATTAATCCTGAAACTGGTCAGACATATATTCAAGATGCGATAGAAGAAGCAGAAGGAGCATCTATCATTGTTACAAGAAAAGGATTACTATTAAGATTAAATGAATTAGAAAGAGCATTAGATATTGATGATATTGAAGATATGGATTATGATTCAAAATATGATAAGTATGTATCCGATGCTAAAGGAACTAATGTGGACACCGTGACAACAGAACAATTGAAACAATTGATTACAGTAAGAGAACAAGAGTTTAGAGATAATATTACAAGTGTGATGGATGAAGCGATGAGAGAAGGTCGCGATACAAGAGAAGGTAGATTAAATATAGGTAAAACAAGAATAGCGGATGCACAAGCACGAAGATTTCTTCCAACTGGGAGACCTGTTAGTTCTAATTTAAGTGTAGATTCTCCTGCTTTTACACCATTGCTTGAACCGACTCTGCCTTCATTGAAAGGTCCTAAATTAGCAGTAAAAGGTAGGAAACCAGTTCCTACCAAATTTTCGGGATTACCTGAATTAAATATATGATTAATCTTTTTTTCTTAATAATATAATAAATGAAAGTTTTCGTAATAAATGCTTATCCTGAACGTAGAAATAAGTATGATGAAAGATATACAATGTTCCCAGCAGTCTTGGCTAAAGATGTAAAAGAATCTGATTGTGATAAATATTCGTTTTATTGGAATATATCATCCAAGTTAAAACAAAATATTGTTGCTTGTAGTATGTCACATAAAAAATGTTTAGAACATATTGTGATAAATAAATTGAATCAAATACTTATCATTGAAGATGATGCTGTAATAGATTTTGATCGTTTAGATGAATTAAAAGAATATGAAGAATTTACATATATAGGAGGAGATATAAGACCACCATTATTAAAAGATGATTCTAAATTTAAGAAAGAAATGATCATTTCTAACGTTGGTAAAAACAAAATAGATACAGATAGATTTGTAATACTCGGATGCTTCGGAATGTATATACCAACTTGGAACGTTGCTAAAATGATCATTGAGAATATTCCAGTCAATACTAAAGAAAAAGCAATTGATGTTGAAATGAAGAAATTACAAAAGAAAGGGATGATCAAGTATTATCATTATCCTGCTATATCAACATTATATCTTGAAGATGCTAAAACAGGATTTAGTGCATCTCAAATGAAGAAACTGACAACTTTTTCTAATTATTAAAAAAAAAATTTGTGATAAATAAATAAAATAATATAACATTATAAAATGTCATACACCGCTGATACACCTAATATGAACTCTACTGCTCAACCAGAAGGAAGTGCTGCTCCTTCATCGTCCGCCATGCAGACACAGATTCCCGACCTTGTAAGAATTGGAACGATTCCAAGTAATACTGCGATTGATATTGAAACTGATATTCTTGACCCAGTCATTAATACTGATACATTCTGCCGATTCCAGTTTCAGAATAAAGGCATCCTACATTCTCATTCAAAGATTACTTTACGATTTGCTCCAACAGCGAAGCGTGCGTTTGCTCCTGCGAATGTAGGTATTCATTCTGTAATTGAACGATGCCGTCTGCTTGTTGGAACGAAGACTATTTCTGAAATTGATGATTTCAATCATTATATGGCGTATAAGTCTGCTTTTATGTCTAATGAACATCAGAAGCAAAGAGAACAAGTTACAAGTGGTCGTATGATTGCTCATAAAGTAATGTATAATGACGGAGACAACGCTTCTCTCAGCGGTCAGTCTCAGACTTCTGCTTCTTCAGTAGGACTGGATACTGGAATGAATGTTTCTGCGACTGCTTCGGGAACAGTGCCAAGTGCGAATGGAGACTTACTTGTTCGTCCTTATCAGAGCACAAATGCTAGTTTTGGTGGTCCTGAATATCAGATCGCACTTGCTGATTTATTTCCCTTCCTTTATTCTAATCAACTTCCTCTTTATATGATGAAAGAACCAGTAACGGTAGAACTTACATTTGCTCCGGCATCAAAGCGACGATTAACTGTATTTGGAGCACCATCCGCCGATGCCTTCTCGTTTGATCTAACTGCTACGAAGTTAATTGCTGATTACCAGTATTTCCCTCAAGAGATTATGGAACAGTATGCTTCCGCGAATCGTGATATGACTTTCTCGTATGTGGATTATCGTCTCGCTAAGCGGACTGTAAGTGTATCAGGAACGACTGGAAATGAAGATCCAATTCCCCAACAGATTATGAATATTGGTGCTGCAGGTCGTGTTTGTTCAAAAGTGGTTGCTCTGTTAAGTAATGATTACTCTGATCCAGAAGTTCTTCTTACAAATTTATATCATTCTGCTGGATCTACTTCTGATTATCTTTCAGGTTCTGCGACGAATACGAATGGTGTAAATACAACGAATATTAAATACAACAATCAGTTTTTATATCCTGTAGATATTGACAATCCTTGCCGTCATTTCTATCAGATCACACAGGCAGAGGGAATGGTTCCTTTTGTGACTCGTGACGAATATTCTGATGCTGGTGATCTTATTACGACCAGTAAGTTTGAAGGTGGTGCTCAGAATAGTGCGGTTGATGGATTACCGAATAAGTTTTTCTTACAGGCATACCATCTGAATCGTTCGGAACGTATTAATTCGCGAGGTATTGAATATTATTTCTCATACTCTCAACTTAAGAATCTTAGCCTCGGAGCAACTGATTCATACACTATGAGAACATACGTTGAACTTTTGAAGATGGCAACGCTTCGCGATGGTGTTATGGAAACGTTCTTCGCTTAGTAAATATTTAAATCATTTTTTCTAACTTTAAATTTATATATTCTATTACTACAATAATAGGATGTCGGAATATACTGATACAATATTGATAGAATGTAATCGGAAACAAAGTCCCGAGTTTCTATCAAAGATTGACGCAGGTAATCCTGCTAATTGGACAAATAATGTTGGGGATGGTATTAAATTAAATATTGGTGATCAAATATCTGTTCATAGTGCTTTTATGTCCGCAATAGGTAATGAAGCATCAACAATTGAAATCAAAGGTCAAGATGCTCGTGATAATTTAGATCGCGGTCAATTATTTAATATGAGTGATACAGTAAAAACAAAAGTTACAAATGCATCATTTTTAGGAGATATTTTATATACCTATACTCCTAAAGAAGTGACAAAAAAGATAAATGATAATCAAATACATTTAACTCATTCATATTATAAAACAACAAACGGAGAATTTTATTACACATTACCTAGAAGATCCGCGTGGAACAATAACGTCAATTACAGAGAAACTTATGAGATATGGAACGGATATCAAAAAGGCAATAATGGACTTGTAAGTCCAAGTCCGTATGTTTATATAAATGATTATTCTGAAAATCTAACATATAGAGGTCCTGATAATGGAACACTACCGAACGCATCACAATATAATAAAGAACAAACAATTACGACTGGAATAAATAATGATGGATCACGATATACATTATTTGTAAAAGAATATATTGGAAATACGGTAGATAATTCATCATTAGTCGGACATCGCGATCCTGCCTTATTTAATTATAATTGGTATAAACGAACATATACGTATGATATTGAACAGGGATTTAATTCACCGGCGAATGTTGCACAATCATTTACAGATCAATTTAATAATGTTACTGAAATAGATTCATTTCAACAAGTATCAACAGACCACACCGATAAAGAAAATAGAAATTTTGACATTACAGCAAAAAGTAGAACAAATGAACCATTCCCTTGTTCTTTTGGATATGGATATAGCGAAGAAATAGCACAAGTTTATTTAAGTGGTGGAGGAAATCCAGATATAGTCTTATCCGCTTCTGCCGTCGCTGTGACAAATATTGCTCCGATCGGTGGCGTGATCATCCCATACGCTAATTTCATATCAGTTGATGCTGCAGATGGTGCGAAATTAAGAGTAGGTATGTTTTGTGTTTTTAATACAATCCCTCCTGGTGGAGTAAGTTTAGTAGGACTTCAAATAATTGATATTGTCCCTATATTACTAGCAGGAGGAGCAGGAGGAGCAGGAATCACTAACGTTTTTTTTAATAGACAGGTAGATGTCTCAAATCAAGGACAGGGCGGAACGGGATTTACATATCGTTTTAATTACAGAGATCAGTATAGAGAGTATGAACACTATTATCAAGCATGTTATGCTACGATTGGTTATAAACGTCCTGAAATACAAGAAACTGGAAGACAATTAGATGAAAAAGGATTTGGTGTAAATCCTCAACTTACAATAGACGGATCATTTTTTGTAAATTCTGTGACAAACTTTCCTTTAAGAATAGATAATGATAATGTATTAGAAACATCATTAGATTGGAATGATGAAAACTTATTAGCAGTAAAACGATTTGTAGATACTCAAGAATTATATCCTGAATTATTCAAAGTCAGTAATATGTCAGTTGCATCTGCTTCTTTAATTCAAAATGAATCTACACTGTCAGTAGATAATTCGCGATTTGTTCATATGAATCTGAGTGATATATCTGCGATTGAAGTTCATTCAACAGCAATTGTAGGAGCAGGTTCATCTCAGATCGTAGTTTCTTCAGTAACTGGATTATCAGCAGGAATGATCTTAAGTGTTGATAATAGTGGCGGTCAGTTTCCTACCGATTTTACGTCATCAAATGACCGAACATCTTTAAGAACATATATTGAGTATATAGATGTCACAGGTAAGATATTAACATTAAGTCAGTCTTCCTTAGCAAACACCGGCTCAGGAGCAACATTTACATTAAAATTTACAAGATCAAAATTAGGTAGTGATAATTATGGATTAGAAAATGGTTCTGATGAAAGTTGGTGTGCTCCTTTGTTTTTTGATTATAATAAAGATCGTAAAGATATAAATGAAGGATTTGGTCAAGCACCTGATAGATTTCGGTATTTACGATATGGTTGGGGAGTAAGACTTGGCACTCCTGGTTCATATAAAATCGGATTCTTTTTTGGTGAATATCGTGGCGGAATACCACAGGAGTGGTTTGGGGGAGGAGGAGGAGTCAGTATTCCTGCTGGAGTTAGAAATATAGGATTTGATAAACATTTTAATGCTTTTAGCACTGCTTCTTTATCATTATATAATGGATTATGTGGGAAGTATGGAACTGAGTTTAATGGTAGTCAGACTAATGGGACTAGATTCCATACATATCAAGATCGTCAAGATTTAGAAGGACTCCCTGTTACTAACTCTGCCTCTGCGACTGATTACGTTTCTTCATATACATTGATGTCTTTTGATACAAATTCTGAGATGAATGAAGTGTATATTGGAGCGAATGATCCTGTTTTAGATTTTGATCCCGAACAGTCAAGATTTGTATTCAAACGATTACATACACCTGAGACAGTTGGAACTGATTCTTCTCAAATATCCGCTTCTCAGCAAATTGCTGATGCGGAAGTCATATGTTATAAGATAAATAAACGATTATCAAGATTAAATTATTCACCAAACTTTACTCCATATGTTCATACCCAGTTAGGTGCTCTCGTTGTATTAGATAAGAATATAATTCCATATAGTATAATGGATGCTCGTAGTGGTATATTTATAGAATCGTATGGATGTGATGAAAAGAACTGGGCACAGTCACTTTGGACATTATTAGGATTTAGTTATGAACAATTTCATAGAACTGAAGATAATAGATTGGTAAGATATAATAATATTGCATTAAGTTGTGCTACTCCGACAACGAATGCTTTGGTTCAAACTACTGATCTTGCTCAGTTTGATAAAGTGAAAGATTTAACAGTTGTTAATCCTGAAGCGATTCCTTATCCTCAATATATAAATCATAAAGAACAGTCAGGCAAGGACTTCCAAATATCTTCAACAATACTCGGATATCAAGATTTCCCTGCGATTGTTCAAAGTTGTTCATCAACTGGTATAGTTGCTGATAATCTTCCTCGTAAAATGATTTCTCCTATTTACTTGGTAAAAAGTGATTTATTATCTCCTTCATATATTGGCGGTCCTGAAAGCACAAGCAAACTTCCTGTGATTGCTGTAGTTCCTAAGAACTCTGGATATGGTGATTTCTATAATGGTGGAGAAGATACTGTATTTACAAATACAATTCCAAGAACAATTCAAAATATAACTACATCAATATCTGATGCTGATGGAACAAATTCTCGTTTAGATGATGGATCTTGTGTGATCTATAAAATAGTAAAGACTAGAATGTCTAATTCTCAAGTATTAGCAGATATAATGAATCCTCCTAAGAAATAATTTTAAGAATGATCATTATTTTATGTTTGGTAAATTTAAAATGCCGAAACAACAGAATGTCCCTCCGAATATGGTTCTATTAAATAAAATATTACAAAATCAAGAAATGATCATTGCTAAGATGAATCAAGTAAATGATCGTCAAACAAAGTTAGAACTGACGGTAAATAATATTTTATGTAAGCATAATCTGAATACTCAAAGAATCCAATCGGTAGAATCCAAGATAGATACTATGATAGAACCGAAAGGATGGATTTTTTAATCATTTAAGATTTATTTCATTGTAGTATTAATATGGAATTATATTTATCTAAGAAGTGTAATGTTAATATTGGTGAATTTTATTCATCATCAAACATCTACAATTGCGATGTTGAAGCATATGATAAAGAAACTGATGAGATTATATTTTGTTTAAAAAAGAATGTAATAAATGATCATCTATACGATTTTGATGAAAAGTTAGTGAAACTATCAAAGATGGAGTCATTTAATCGTGGTAATGCTGCAGGTAAAACGACAATTGATGGATTGAAGAAAGGTAAGGAACATTGGAACGCATATCCGGTTGAATTGGTGAATAAGAAAGGAGAACCATTAACAAAAGAGACATCATCTTCATTCTTCAAGTATAATGATGGACGTATATCAAAACGAGCACGATCAAATACAGTTCAATCGTTTGCACTGGGTGGTTTTGATAAGTCACCTCAACATCCTTGTAGATTGACACACTTTACAAAGAAGAACTTGGATGCGTATCATAGTATATTCCCACTATGTGAGGCTATGAGTGATATGTATTACTCGTATTTCCCTGACAAGTGGTTGAGTCAGTATGAAGTGTATAGTAATAGTCCTGATGAGTATTTGATCCCTGGGACAAATTTCAGCACTGTGACATTGAATCACGATTTTCGGACTGCTTGTCATTTGGATAAGGGGGACTGTAAAAAAGGACTCACCTGCTTTACTGTGAAGCGGTGTGGTTCATATAGTGGTGGTGAGTTGATATTCCCTGAGTATGATGTGTCTGTGAATATAGAACAAGGGGATCTGCTCATATTCAATCCCCACGAGGCTCATTGTAACAACTCGTTGTTGGGTTCCGGTAGGATGAGTATGGTAATGTATATAAGGGAGAAGATGGATCGTTGTAGTGGTTAGTCAAGGAGGTCAAGGTCCCTATCAGGGATTCCCTTTGCGATGTGGTCCCGCATATAGTCACGAGACCAACGCTTCCTCATTGGTCGCTGAGCGTGCCATTTCTGCTCCTCCATCTGGAGATAGGTCGTGAATAGGCGATCCTGTATCGGGTCTCCTTTGATCTCGTCGTGAGCTGCCTTAGCATCTCGCAACTCGTGGTTGAGTTGTTCCTGTGTCATACGACCATCTTGATTGAATCGGCGATTGACACGTTGATACAACTCAACGAAGCGTTGTTTGATGTAGTTCTCCAGTTCAACGACTGTCATATCGGTCGGATGCTTGACTGTCAGGACGTTGCTTTTGGTCATCGTTGTGAAGTGCGACTTTTGGCGAGTAGTATTTGATGTAAGAG
>JGI24004J15324_10000228_pt1 | contig 22514 bp, 38 predicted proteins | sample LinPmetageLP32_FD_15324 | JGI IMG/M metagenome (IMG submission 15324)
TTTTTTTTTTCTATATAGATGTAGATTTCAATTTTATTAAAATGTCAATACAAGGAAAAGCAGCAAAGTCTGCAAGTGGAGCAGCAATGTCAAAATATGATGTTGAAGTTGAATCCAGACTTCAGGCTCTAGAATCTAAATCTACAGCAGCACCAGTGATTGGTGGTTCTGATTATGATAGACTTGCAGAAGTTGAGAAAAAACTTGATTTATTGTATAAAATTGTTGCTGAATTGGATTCAGGGTTTCCAAACCTTGTCAAAAAGTTTGGTGGTTGATATAATAAAGGTATAACAAACAATAAGTATGGCACAGTATGTAAAGAAAGCGCTAGTTCTTGGCGCTGGTGGTTTTATTGGTAGTCACATGGTCAAGAGACTGCGTGATGAAGGTTATTGGGTTAGAGGAGTTGATCTTAAAAAACCTGATTTCAGTGAATCTGAAGCAAATGAGTTTGTTTATGGTGATCTCAGAGATAGGAGATTTGTAGAAAGAGTCTTAGAATATAAAGGTGATAGAGGAAACTTCTTTAACTCAGTTCCTTATCGTTATATTCAACCTTTTGATGAAGTTTATCAGTTTGCTGCTGATATGGGTGGTGCTGGATACATCTTTACAGATGAACATTCAGCAGATATCATGCATAACTCTGCCTCTATCAACTTAAATGTTCTTGAGGCACAAAAAGTAATGAATGATAGAGTAGGAAAGAATGTAACTAAGATTTTCTATAGTTCTTCTGCCTGCATGTATCCAGAGCATAATCAACTTGATCCTGACAATCCTGATTGTCGTGAAGATTCAGCATATCCAGCAGCACCAGATTCAGAATATGGATGGGAAAAACTCTTCAGTGAGCGTCTCTACTTTGCTTACAATAGGAATCATGACATTCCTGTCAGGGTTGCTAGGTATCACAATATTTTTGGACCAGAAGGAACCTGGGATGGAGGAAAGGAGAAAGCACCAGCTGCAATCTGTCGTAAAGTCGCTAACCTCCCAGACGTTGGTGGAGCAATCGAAGTGTGGGGAGATGGCTTACAAACTCGTTCCTTCCTGTTCATTGACGAATGCATTGAAGCAACTAGACGATTGATGGATAGTAACTTTATGGGACCAGTTAATATTGGTTCTGAAGAGATGGTTTCTATTAATGAACTAGTAGATACTGCTGCTAAGGTTTCTGGTAAGATTGTTAAGAAGATGTATAAACTTGATGCACCACAAGGTGTAAGAGGAAGAAATTCTAATAATAATCTGATTAGAGAAAAACTTGGATGGGATTATTCTCAAACACTAGAAGAGGGAATTAATAAAACTTACAGTTGGATTTCTGAACAAATTGTTGAAAGAAAGGATAATCAATTAGTATAAATTAGAAAATGATTAAAATCTATACTTACTCTCATAATAGACCTGATTTGATCAGACCTCAGTATGAGAGCATGAAAAAGCATGTTAAAGATGATTTTGAATATATTGTCTTCAATAATGAGAGAGCAGGATCAAACCCTTTCAGTGGATACAAACCTGAAAGGGTTCAGGAGATTAATGATGTATGTGATTCATTAGGTGTCCAGTGCATCAGAGTTGATCTAGATCCAGATCTACAGTATATCAATGGGTACAAACAGTTTGAAGGTGATTCATTTACTGGAGATGGAAGTCAAGTTTGTGGTTATGCTTTTTCATGGGGATGGAAACATTACATCACCAAGAATGACTGTATGTCTATTCTTATAGATTCTGATATGTTTTTTATCAACGATATCTCATTAGAAGATATGATGAAGGGACATAATCTTTCTTTTATCCCATCCTATAGATACTCTCAGAAATACTCTGAGCACAGCAGAGGAGAGATTGCACTTAAGTATCCTTGGAATGGTTTGGTAATTGCTGATATTCCTAATATGCCCAATCCAAATGAACTTAAGTGGGATCTTGGAATTTTTAATGGAGAATCTTGCGATGTTGGTGGAGGAGGTTACAAGTATCTACTTGACTATGAAGATCAATTAAAGATTAAGTATCTTGATCACGTAAGTGTTCAGAGAGATGCAGACTCTGGTGATAAACATACTCCACCTGATGGATTTATTGAGATGGGATTTAATGGATGTTCTCCTATGCATGTAAATCTTGTAGACAAAGAGTTCATTATCCTTGACTATCAACATTCAGATACCCAAACATTTCCTCATCAAAAAGAAAGAGAAGATTATTGGCAATACGTTTATGATTGCTTCACATATATGGTAGAGTATGCTACCAAACATGAGTTTCCTAAACCAACATTTATTGATCTTATTAAATTTGAAACTGATGATGATATGAATGATGCATTTGTATTACACTATAAAAATGCTAGTAATGGAAATGCTTGGCAAACAGATGAGTATAATGCTGCTAAAACTAAAGCACTTGTAAGAGCACTTGGAGATAATTAATGAGAGTATTTGACTGCTTTATCTTCAATCATGAAGTTGAATTGCTTGAGATTAGACTTAATATCTTAGATAACTACTGTGATTTCTTTGTAATTACAGAGGGTGATATAACATTCTCTGGAAAACCAAAGATTAGTCATTATCTTAATAATAAAGAGAGATTTGCTAAGTGGGAGCATAAAATAATTCACAATCAGATCAAGTTACCTGATCTAGAAGGACCTTGGCATCGTGAAATTTATTCAAGAAATTCAGTAATGAATCTTGACATCTTTGAGGATGAAGATTTAATTGTAATGAGTGATGGAGATGAGATACCAAACCCAGAAGTAATTGAACATGCTGGTGAATGGATTTCTGATAATACTCATTTTACTTTTCAACAGTCAGCATATCATGGTTATCTGAATAACCTCTATACTGATACTTGGTTTGGATCTAGAGCAGCCTCATATAAGTTTATGAAACAAACTACAGTAGATGATATTAGAGAGGGTACAGAGGATGAGAGTAAGATTACAGGGTCTATCATTACAAATGGAGGATGGCATTTTACATACTGTGGTGATGCTGAACATGTGAAACAAAAGATTAATTCCTTCTGTGACACACAATTTAATGTTCCTCAAGTTCTTGATAGTGTGTCAGAGAATCTTAAGAGTGGAAAGGATGTTTTGAGTAGAGGTAATATGAGTTACAGAACTGTTGATATTGATGATTCATTTCCACAATATATAATTGACAACAAAGAAAAATATGCTCACTTGATAAAATGATTGTATCTGAAATTTATAATGGATCTGGTCTTGGAAATCAATTATGGAACATAGTTGCTCCCAGATGCATTGCTGAACACAGAGGATTTAGATGGGGTGTTAGGAGAGATGTTACAAATAGTGGTGGTGGAGCATCAAACACTCAGACAGTAGGTCTTAAAACATTTAAGGGGTGTAATTTTCTTACTAATATTGATTGGGGAGATGAAGTAACTGGAGGAGAAACACCTGTAGAAGGTCAAGAACCCTCTGTTCTTCCTGATGGTATTGAGTTTTATGGTAGAGAAAGAGTAGATGAGTATCCTTATGGTTTTCATGCTCTTCAGAATGAAGACTCTATGATTTACGATGAACTCTTATACGAAACTGTTCCAGATAATACTAAGATTGATGGTACATTTCAAAGACTCAGATATATTAATGATAGGAGAAGTGATATTATTGAATGGTTGAAACCTAATATTACAGTCACTGATTATTCAAGTGATGATTTTTGTGTTATTCAATTTAGAGGAGGAGAGTATCTTATTACATCTGCATGGTGTCCTCCAGAATATTACAGGATGGCAGCAGATAGGATGCTTGAGATCAATCCCAATATGAAATTTGGAGTGATTACTGATGATCCTGAAAATGCCAAAAAATATATTCCTTGGGCACCAATTATTGGAGCATCATCTACAGATGAGATTGATCCACTAGCACATCTACAAGGTTCTGGATTTTATGTTTATAAGGGTGGACCAATTGGTATTGATTATTCAATCTTAAACAATGCTGTCAATTCAATCCTCACATCATCCACATTTGCTTTCTGGCCAGCATGGACTAATACTAAAGCAAAGAATATTATTGCTCCAAAATATTGGAATGACTATAAAAGGTCAACAGGATATTGGAGAGGGGATGATAATATTGTTGATGACTGGAAATATATTGACAATAGTGGTAGAATGATGAATGGAGTTGACTGTAAAGAAGAGTATAGAGAGTATAGAAAACAACATGAGTTCTACAATGATAAACCAGATGTTGTCTGACAAAATCTCATATTACAATGATCCTTTTGACCACTGGGTTATTGATGACTTTTTTGACATTGATGAAGCCAATAAACTAAGTGATGAGTTTATTGATTTTAACGATGAAAAGGATGTAGTTCATTATAAAGGTTGGATTGGAGATAAAAAAACCTGTAATGTATGGAACAGATTTCCACCATCTACTTACAATGCTTTTTTTAAATTATTATCTTTAGATTTTACATCTGAAATATCTGATTTAACAGGCATAGCACCATTATATCCTGATGTTGGACTGCATGGTGGTGGTTGGCATATGCATAGATCAGGTGGTAGTCTTGCTGTTCATCTTGATTATGCAACTCATCCTAAACTCAATCTTCTTAGAAAGTTAAATCTCATCATTTATCTTGAAAAGGATTATAATCCTGAATGGGGAGGTAGTTTAGAATTTTGGTCACATGATTCTAAAACTAACAAACCATCTAAAAAGATTACACAAATACAACCTGTTTTTAATAGAGCAGTTTTATTTGATACATCACAAAATTCTTGGCATGGATTTGCTAAACCCATACAATGTCCAGAAGGTAAAATGAGAAAAAGTTTTGCTGTTTATTATCTAACAGATCTTGAACCATTATCTGCTAAAAGATACAAAGCACTATATGTAGATACAAATGACTAAATTAAAACTAAAAAACACTACTCTATCTACAATGTATGTACCTTGGGATAAGAGTAAGATTGATGAATCTAATCTTCAGGATGGTGAAAAGAGTAAAACTCTTGATAATGGAGTAGAGGATACAATTCGTGCTATCTACACATGTATGGACTTTGCTGACTTTGATTCTGTGAAGTTTATAACATCAAAAGAAGTTATTGATGCTAAAGGTAAAGATCTTCTTGAAGATGGTATTGTATGTGAGGAACCTAGCATTCCAATCACAAATATGAAAGATTATGCTAGATTTATGATCTACCATCTGACTGAGCATATCAATACAAACTTCACACTTACTATTCAGCATGATGGATTTATTATTAATCCAGATGAATGGAAAGATGAGTTTTATGAATATGATTATATTGGTGCTCCATGGCCATGGAGAGAGCAGGGATTTGTGACTCCATATGGTGATCATATTGCAGTTGGTAATGGTGGGTTCTCATTTAGAAGTAAAAAATTACTTGATGTTCCATCAAAGGTTGAAGTTCCATTTGATGTAGTAGCGATGAATGATTTCTATAAAATGTTTGGTGGGGTTAATTGGAATGAAGATGGAAACATCTGTGTTCATAATAGACACATCTTTGAATCTCAGGGATGTAAGTTTGCTCCTGTGGAAGTTGCCAAACACTTCTCACACGAAAGTACCCTAGATATTAATCGTGGAATGATTCCTTTTGGGTATCATGGCAATCTTCCACAAGGTGTTCAAATTTCTTAATTATAGGAGAGTTAAATGAAATACGATCTTGACCATTCAACTGCATATTTTCAACAAATTTTCAGTGAAGTAAGTAATAATGATATGACAGGAGGAGTTGAAGCACTTGAAAGTTTATCAACATATCTCAAGAAAAATCATTATCTCCTAAACAAGGGAGCAACTGAATATAAACCACCATCTTGGTCAGAACAGGATAACATTTTTCCTTCAGATGCACCTGTTCATCCAATGACTCATATTGAATGGGCAGCAATTCTTAAGGGTCTTGGTCTTGAGGGAGATGCATTAGAATTTGGAGTAGCATCTGGTGGTACTATTCGTGACTTTGCTGTTATTGAACCAAGCAAAAGATTTCATGGGTTTGATCATTTTCAAGGTTTAGAAAAAACCAATCAATTCATTCCAACTTATGCTGGATGGCATGAAGGAGCTTTTGCTCTTGATGGTCCTGAATACAAACAAACTTATGAGACAGTTATTGATGATCTCTCTCAATTTGAAAACATTGGATTAATTGTTGAGGATGTTCACAATCTTGAAGAACCCTCTGAGTATGATATTGATAAAATTTGTGCTGTTCATATTGATGTAGATATCTATGAACCTACTGTATCATCTTTAAATTTTGTTGATAAATGTGAATGGAATAAAATTTATATGAGATTTGATGATTGGCATGGTCATGAACCACATTATGATAATCATGAAAGACTTGCATGTAAAGAATGGATTGATAAGAATGGATATGAATTTGAATTGCTTAGAAATGGTTTACATGGAGAAATGATTGTTACTAGATGATGAAAGTTTCTATTGCTGTTCCAGTATTTGAGTATTATGGATTTGGTGTTGAGATGCTGGATGATATGTTTCGTACAGTCTCACAACAAACTCTAAAGGATATTGAAGTTGTTGTCTCTGATCACAGTGTTAATACTGACATCAAAGATTATTGTGTAAAAAATGAGTATGATTTAAATATCAAATACATTCTTAATGAGGAAGGCAGGGGAAACCCTGCTATTAATACGAATAATGCTATTGATAATTCTTCAGGAGAGATTATTAAAATTTTTCAACAGGATGATTTTTTGTATGATACAGAAGCATTAGAAAAAATGTATAAAGTGATGAATGAATCATCAGCACAATGGTATGCTTGTGGTGCAATTCATACCAGAGATAATGGTCATTCATTCTTCAATCCTATGCTGCCACTTCTTCATGAGAAGATGATTACTGATCCTGGATTCAACTTTATAGGTGGATTGTCTGTACTGACAATTAAAAATGGGGTTGATATTAGGTTTGATCCTAATGTTAGAATGTGTTTAGATGTGGACTTCTATTACTCTATGCTGCTTAAATATGGTGAACCTATTTTACATCATGATGTTCTGATTGCTAATAGGGTAAGAGATGATAATACCCTGATGGCAGACGTATCAGAAGAGGAAACACAACAGGAATTTGAATATGTTCATAAGAAGTTTGGTATTGTAAAATGAGTCACAAATATTATTTCTCAGTAGCTTCAATGTTCAAGAATGAAAGTTGGAGTTTGAAAGAATGGATTGAACACTACAAATTACATGGAGCAGATCATGTTTATCTTGTGGATGATTTTAGTGATGATGATTACATGCCTATTCTTCAACCATATATTGACTCAGGGTATGTCACATTATTTAAAAGTGATATTTCTGAGAGATACGTTGGTAGACAAATTGATATTACAAATAAGTATCTTCTTCCTATTGCTAAAGAATCAAAGTGGATTGCTCAAGTAGATGTAGATGAATTCCTCTATAGTCCAAAAGCAATTAATTTAAAAGATATACTTTTTAAATATGAAAACTATGGAAGAGTAGTTACTAATTGGGTTTGGTTTAACTCTAATGATTTAATTGATCATCCTAAAGGTGGAATCGTCAATAATTTTGATAAAAGAGCAGAGTATGATGCCAGAGTTTGGTGTACCATTTACAGTCATGCTAATCCAAATGGACAAAATGAACCTGAATGGCAGAATCTTAATGCTCCAAAATGTATTGTAAATACTGATTTTGGAATTCAAGCCTTCATGGTTCATGATGCTGTAAATGATGGACCATCCATTAATCTTTCTTATAAATCAAATGATGAACCAGAATTACTTTTAAATCATTATCAACTACAATCAAGAGAGTATTGGGAAAAAGTTAAAATGCATAGAGGTGATTGCAATCACTGGTATACAGGTAATACTAGAGGATGGCACGCTTTTTATTCACTTGATATAGGTGATATAATTGATGATAGATTGAAGGAACAAAACAAGGAGATAAAATTATGACTATTGGAATGAACAATCTTGGCAAGAATGGAAGATTGGGAAATCAAATGTTTCAATATGCATCTCTTGTTGGTATTGCTAAACAACGTGGATTTGATTTTGTAATCCCTGAAGACTGTGATCTACCAAAAGGATTTGGTATGCTTCACTGTGGAAACAGATATGGACTTATTGATGGTGATGAAGTTGAACTGCATGAATCCCATGAATTTTGTGAAGATCTTTTCAAAGAATGTCCTAATCATATAACTTTGAATGGGTATTTTCAGACAGAAAAATATTTTAAAAATGCAGAAAAATTAATTAGATTAGATTTTAGATTTAAACAAGAAATACAAGATGAAGTTGAATTAAAATATGGAGATCATCTTAAGGATGACCCAGTTTCAATCTGTGTAAGATTCTATAATGATAGTTTTGACTATCCTAATTGCAGCAACAATCATAGAAATATTGAAATGGAATATTTTGATAGAGCGATTGAAAAGTATGGAAAAGATAGGAAATATATAATCTGTTCAAATGATGTAAATCGTTTTAAGAATCATTTTATTGGGAACAACTTTATTTTTAATGATGTTGATGTTGAATCAGAGAAATCTTTCTTTGATCTATGTCTTATATCAAAATGTAAGGACTTTGTGGTATCAAATAGTACCTTTAGTTGGTGGGGAGCATGGTTGGGAAATGGAAATGTAATTGCTCCTACCCCATGGTATGGTCCAGGTCTTTCTAACATCAATACAGATGATTTGTATCCAGATAATTGGGAGGTAATTTAATGAAAGCTACAGTAGTAAGTCATGCTGGTATAGCAAATAGGATAAAAAATATTCTGAGTGCTATGGCAGTTTATGATGAAGTGTGTACTATCCATGAGACAACAAATTTTCTTTTTCCTGAAATTGAAAAAGTTGATCCACCCAATATGATTTACGAAGAAGACTGGAGACTATATGTAAAACCAGAAGAAGAGAAATATATTGATAAATTTAAAACCATAGATCTCTTATATGAAAAAACACCAGAATACTTTATCAATAAGTATCTCCAAGTAATTGGTCATCTTAAAATTAATCCTCAGATTATTGAATATGTTTCCAATTTTGTTGATAATTGGGATAATATGGTGGGAGTTCATATTAGATCTTGGTATTGTGATAGAAGAAAATATCATGATAATTCCCTATTTGAAAAGGAGATAGATAGACTACCAGAAGATCAAAAATTCTTTTTTTGTTCAGACAATTCAGATGTTTATACTTATTTTGCAGAAAAATATCCTGACAGAATAATCTTATATGATAGGAAAATTTTTAATGATCCAAAATTAGCTGAATCTGGTCATCATGAAGACATCCAAATTACAACGGATGCTTTTATTGAGTTGTTGATACTATCAAAATGTGCTAAAATTATTGGTACATATGCAAGTTCATTTGATGAGGTTGCATGGTGGTTTGGTGGTTGTCAATCTGAGGTCATTATACCTAAACCTAAAAACTTTGATGAAGAGTTTAATAATCTAATTTACGTAAAAAAATGATTACATTAGAAGCAACAAAAACAGTAGCTGATGATTCTCCTGATCACATTTGTCCAGTAGGAGCAGTCAGAGATAATTTTACATCACCTGGATTGATTGATGAAGTTAAGGATGGATTTGATGGTGAAAGAATTGCCATGCTTGATTTAGGTTGTGCTGGTGGTCAATTTGTTGTTGATTTTATTAATAAAGGTGATATTGGTATAGGTCTTGAAGGGAGTAGTAATTCTCTTTCTGGAGTTGGAAAAGAAAATTGGGATAAGTATCATGATGAAAATCTTTTCCTATGTGACATAACGAAGGATTATCAACTCTATCAAGATGGTAAACCTATGGAGTTTGACTTTATTCATTCAGAAGAAGTATTTGAACATATCGCTCCTGAAGATGTTAAACCTATGCTTGATAATATCTTCAAGCACCTTAAAGAAGGTGGTCTTTGTGTGTTTGGAGTCTCTCTTGTTCCTGATGTAAGAAATGAAAATGGTGAGGATATGGTTCCACCTTTTGCACCATATGATAAGACTGTAGGATATGAAGGAAAGTTGTTTACTCTACATCAATCAGTCTTCCCTTCTTCCTGGTGGAAAGATAAAATTGAAGCAGCAGGTTTTAAAATCTTTAAAGAGGGTCTTCACAACGAAAACCATTTTGGATATCTCTTCAATCATATTGTAAGAGGAGCTGGATACTCTGGTAATGTTCCTGGGTATAATGGGTGGGATGAATCTGCTTATTTCTGTTGTACAAAATGATTGATTTAAAAAACTGCACTTTTATTATACCTATTAGAATTGAAAGTGCAGATAGAATGAGGAATGTGATAACAGTCCTATGCTACCTTCTAAGTAATTTTAATTCTAAGGTAATTCTTAAAGAAGTAGATAGTCAATCTGTATTTAAAGATGAAGTACTTCCACAGATAAAAGATTTTCTGGGTGAAAATCTCAACAATCTACATCATGTATTTGAAAAATCTGATGATCCTGTTTTCTATAGAATGAAAATTCTTAATGAAATGATTGATATGGCAGATACACATGTTGTAGCAAATTATGATTGTGATGTTCTTTTTAAGAAAGAAACATATGTAAAGTCTGTTAAAATGATTATGGATGGATTTGATCTTGTCTATCCATATGGATTTGGAAATTATCAGAAGCAAGTCTTTATTGATGATGAAGGAGTAAGTAAATTTATTAGTGAAGACTTTGACTTTAATGTTTTAGATGAGAAGTCAAAAATGTATGATGCTCAGTATGGTCATGTGCAATTTGTAAACAGAAACTCTTACATTCATGCAGGCATGGAGAATGAAAACTTTAGAGGTTCATCTCCAGAAGATAAAGAAAGATTCTATAGATTTGATAAGATGGGATATTCTGTAGGTAGAATAGATGATATGGTGTATCATCTAGAGCACAGTAGAGGATCAAACTCTTGGCCTAATTCTGTTCAGGGAAATCCTTATATGAAAGAAAACTTTGATGAGTGGGAGAAAATTCAGAACATGAATGGACATCAATTGAGATCTTATTATTCTAAACAGGAGTATCTTAAAAAGTATGCTAATATCTAACTGCCCATTAAGAGTATCTCTGTTTGGTGGATCTACAGATAATCCATTCTTTGTAGAAAAGTATGGTCATGGATCTGTCATCAGTTTTACATCAAATCTTAAAACTTATATTACTCTTCATCAAGATCAATTGGGATATAATGCTGAGTCAAGCAAATATATTGTCAATTATTCTAAGAGAGAAGAAGTACAACATATTCATGATATTAAGAATGAATTAGTTAGGATTGTATTGGATCATTTTAATTGTAATCCTATGAACATTTCTATGACTAGTGATGCTTATTCTCAAGGTAGTGGACTTGCATCTTCCTCATCGTATATTATCAGTTTGATTAAGGGCATTTCTATGTTCAACGAATTGAGTATGACTGATGTTGAAATTTGTAAGTTAGCATATAAACTTGAACTGAAAATGAATCCATATTGTGGGTATCAGGATCCATATGGATGTGGTATTGGAGGATTTAAAAAGATAGATTTCTTCAAGGGTGGGATAGTTAAGTATGATTTTCTATCAACTGATTTATTCAAGTATTATGATATGGCTCTTGTTTTTACTGGTGTTACCAGAAACTCAAAGAGTGTACTAAAAAGTGTCACAGAAAATCTTGATAAGGCAGTACCTCTTATGCAGACTGTAGAGAATGCATATGATGCTCTACTGGATGAAGATTATCCTGAGTTCTTAGAGTTGTTAAATTTAAGTTGGGATCAAAAAAAGAAAACAACATCTCACATCACAGAGAATAAAACTATTAGAAGTATGGATAAGGTTCTTGAAGAAAGTGACTCTGTGATCTCACATAAATTATGTGGGGCAGGTAATGGTGGTTTCTTCTTGGTGTTTTCTAAAAAGAATGACTTGAATATTCCATATGAATCTGTTAAAATTAATGTATCGCCTAATGGAGTAAAGGGTAAATGTCTTTGATTACTTTAGAAACTGAATTTCCTGTAGCTTTGGATTCTCCTGATCACATTGCTCCTGCAGGAACTATTGTAGATAATAGAACTGAACGTAATTATGTTGCAGAAGTAAAAAAATATTTTGGTGATGGTCTTAAAATTTTAGATATGGGATGCGCTGGTGGTCAAATGATCACAGATTTTGTTGATGAAGGATATACTGCTGTTGGACTTGAAGGATCTACTCATGTGTTAAATGGTGCTGGATCACATAATTGGAAAAAATATCACAATAAAAATCTTTTTAATGTAGATCTTTCTAAACCATTTCAACTTTTGGATGATGGAGAACCATTAAAGTTTAGTTACATTCATAGTTGGGATGTGATTGAACATATTCATCCAGATGATCTTGGTATTTGGTTTGATAATGTAAAAAATCATCTTACAGATGATGGTGTATTTTGTTGTGTTCTTGCCACAGTTCCTGATTATGAAATGAAAGATGGTGAACTGGTAATTAGACATAGGTCTATGTTTAATTCTGCTGAATGGATTAACATTTTCTTTGATAATGGATTTGAACTTTGTGTTGAAAATGACTGGCACTCTTATCCAGTGGGTAGAAACTATCCTCAGTCAGTAAAACCACAGAGTGATCATGAAGCTGCTGGAGTTCTTGGCACTGAAAATGGTTTATACTTTGGATATTTGTTTGGTAGTAATCAGTTCAGTAACCATGATAATAAAGGAGCAAATATATACTTCTGTGTAAGAAAGAAACAAATTCACGAACAACGCATCCCATCAAACTGGAATTAATATGAATCCATTTAAAGAATATACTGATGCTCTACAAACTGCTCACATGGAAAGTGAGTTTGAGAAGTATCAAACAGCATTTAATCAATATAAAAGAATTATTATCTTAGGAAATGGTGGGAGTAATTCTGTTGCTTCCCACATCTCTCAAGATTACATGAAGTTTCATAATAAGAAAGTTTCAATTCTTTCTGATCCTTCTATGATCACCATGCTTACTAATGATTTTGGATATGATTATGCATATAAGAAATTTTTAGAATACTATGTTGAAGATGATACACTAGTAGTCATTTTAAGTTCTGGTGGTGAATCTAAAAATATGCTGAAGTGTGTTGATTGGTGTGAAGATAATAAAACATCTTATGGTGTGTTAACTGGATTTAATAGTAATAACACTATTAGAAATGAAGCAACCAATGCCCTTTGGAATTACCATATTGCCAGTGAGTCATATGGTGTGGTAGAATGTGTTCATCAAATTTTCCTACACGGAGTGGTATGAAATATTGCTTTGACCTTGATGGCACCATCTGCAATACACCATGTAATTCAGATGGTCATGGGCAGAGATATTGGGATTCTACACCTATTACTTTTATGGTAGAGACAGTAAATCGTCTCTTTGATGAAGGTAATCATATCATTATTATGACTGCTAGAGGAAGAGGATCAGGTAAGGATTGGACTAAACTTACTACAGATATGCTTGCTGAGTGGGGAGTAAAGTATAATGAATTGGAACCTATGTTTCATAAACCCACTGCAGATATTTTTATTGATGATAAAGGTATTAATGTAGAGGAGTGGAAAAAGACTCAACCACTGAAGAAAGGTATTGTTGCAGGAGCATTTGACTTGATTCATCCTGGATACATTAGGATGTTTAAGGATGCTAAAAATCACTGCAATCATCTTACGATAGCACTACATGAAGATCCCTCAATGTCTAGACCTAATAAGATGACACCAGTTCAATCTTTAGAAGACAGAAAAGAAATTTTAAAATCAATTAAATATGTTGATGATGTAGTTGTATATCAAGCAGAAGATACTTTTCTTTCGTATCTTGAAGATTATGATATTCGTTTTATTGGTGACGATTATATTGATGGATCATACACAGGCAAGGATATCAAAATTCAGATTAAGTTTATTGATAGAATGAGTCATGGATATTCAACATCATCTTTAAAAAATAAAATTTATAACTCAGTGAGGGTAAAATGAATATTACAATTTTAGGATCTGCTGGACAGATTGGTGCTTATCTATCTGAGTACCTAAAAGACAAAGGACATCATGTAACTGATGTTGATATTGTAAATGGTGTTCAATATGATCTGAGAGTGACACCAAGCACAGTTATAGAGAACACAATTAAATATGCTGACTTTGTTTTCTTCCTTGCTTTTGATGTTGGTGGTTCAAGGTATTTGAAAAAGTATCAAAATACTTTTGACTTTGTGAATAACAATACTCGTATGATGGCAAATACTTTTCGTTTACTTGGCAAATATAAAAAGAGATTTGTCTTTGCTTCATCTCAAATGAGCAACATGTCTTATTCTCCTTATGGTGTAATGAAGCGTGTTGGTGAACTGCATACTACTGCACTCAAAGGACTGACTGTCAAATTCTGGAATGTTTATGGAATTGAAAAAGATCATGAGAAAGCTCATGTGATCACTGATTTCATTCGTAAGGGGTTTGAAGAGGGTCAATTTGAGATGATGACAGATGGTACTGAAGAACGTCAATTCCTTTATGCTGAAGACTGCTGTGAAGCATTAGAGACAGTTATGGAAAACTATACTGACTTCAAACCAGAAGATCCACTTCATATTACATCATTTAGATCAGAGACAATCAAAGAAGTTGCCTCTATTATTAAAGGATGTTTTGCTATTGATGATAATTTTGATATTGAAATTAAACCTGGTTTAGCAAAAGATAGTGTTCAGATGGATAAGAGAAATGAAGCAGACAATTATATTTTAAATTGGTGGGTTCCCAAGACTACTATTGATGTTGGTATTAGAAAAGTGTATAATGAAATGAAGAAGGAGTATAAAAATGATTAGTCTGGTTACAGGTGGAGCTGGTTTTATTGGATCAAATCTTGTTGATTTTTTACTTGAAAAAGGTCATGAAGTAGTTTGTATTGATAATGAAAGCGCTAATAATGATAAGTTTTATTGGAATAATAAAGCAATCAATATTAATGTTGATGTATGTGACTACAAAGTTTTGAAGAGTTGTTTTTCTAATGTAGACTATGTTTTTCACTTAGCAGCAGAATCTAGATTACAACCAGCTATTGAAAATCCCATTCAAGCAGTTTATAGAAATTGTGTTGGCACTGCAACTGTGCTACAATGTGCCAGAGAAGTGGGTGTAAAACGTTTAGTTTATTCATCTACTTCTTCTGGGTATGGTAATAATTCTTATCCAAATGTAGAAACACAATCTGATGATTGTCTTAATCCATACTCAGCATCTAAAGTTGCTGCTGAAAAATTCTGTAAAATGTATAGTGACTTGTATGGTCTTGAAACAGTTGTACTAAGATACTTTAATGTGTTTGGTGAAAGATCCCCAGAAAGAGGTCAATATGCACCTGTAATTGGAATCTTTCAAAGACAAAAAGATTCAAATGAACAACTCACAATTGTTGGAGATGGAACACAAAGACGTGATTTTATTCATGTAAAGGATGTTGCAAGAGCAAATTATCTTGCTGCTACTCAATCAATTGATGAATTTGGTGAAGTTTTTAATGTTGGTTCAGGTAAATGCTATTCAGTCAATTCTATTGCTGATAGTATTTCCTCCAATCAAATAAATATCCCCCCAAGATCTGGAGAGATGGATACTACATTTGCTGATATTAAAAAAATTACTGAAACCTTTGGTTGGAAACCTGAAATTGATGTTATTGATTGGATTAAAAGTCAATGATTGGATTTAATCATCTTGGTAGACTTGGACAACTTGGTAATCAGATGTTTCAATATGCCTCACTCAGGGGAATTGCATCTAATAGATCATACTCATGTATCTGGCCTAACTATACTGATCCTATTGATGATGGGATTGGTAATTGGATAAAAACAGAACTAACTAATCCATTTTTACCTTCACAACCTGTAGGACAAATCAATACTCAGAGGTATATACAAGAACCTCACTATCACTTCAGTCAAGATCTCTTTGATAATTGTCCTGATAATGTCTCACTATTTGGTTTTTTTCAATCTGAAAAATACTTCAAAGACATTGATCAAGAGATACGAAAAGATTTCAAATTCAGAGAAGAAATTGAAAATCCATGTCTTGAAATGATGAATAATATTGACTCAAGTCCTATTGCTTTACATATCAGACGTGGTGATTTTCTAATTAACTCTGCTAATCATTTTAATCAAAGTCTTCAATATTATGAAGAATCTTTAAAAAAGTTTGATAGTAATAGGCAAGTCATAATTTTTTCTGATGATACTGCCTGGTGTAAAAAGCAAAACTTATTTGCAGATGATAGATTTCTTGTATCAGAAGGACAAGATCAATATCATGATATGTGTTTAATGTCACTATGTTCTGATTTCATTATTGCTAACTCTTCATTTTCATGGTGGGGAGCATGGTTAGCAAATAAAGGAAAGGTTATTGCTCCATCAAAATGGTTTGGACCAAATAATGCAAACAATAATACTAAAGATCTATACTGTGATCACTGGGAGGTAATATGAGAGATAAAAATAAATCACTATACAAGTTAAATGGTATAGGTCCTATCTACTGTATCAATCTTGATGATCAACCAGATAGATGGGAGTATATGAAGGAGCAGTTTGATTACTGGGAACTTGATAATGTTCATCGCATTTCAGCTTATGATGGTAGAGATGATGATCTAAGTGATATTATTAAAGGAAGATATCCTGACATGATGACATCCAGTGAGATTGGATGTACAACATCTCATCTTAAAGCTATTAAGCACTGGTATGAAACATCAGATTCACCTTATGCAGTTATCATGGAAGATGATTGTAATATGGATGTAGCAAGATTTTGGAATTTCACATGGAAAGATTTCTATGCTAAGATTCCTTATGATTGGGATGCTGTTCAGATTGCAATTATCTGTACTGGAGATTTGCATGTAAGAATTCATAAAAGATTTGTTAATGAATTCTCCACAGCATGTTATATTATCAACAGACACCATGCTGAAAAGTTAATTCGTCTTCACTGTAGAGGTGAAAAATATAAACTTGATAATGGTGTAAGACCAAGACCTGTTGCTGATGATTTACTTTACAACTCAGGAAACACATATTCTCTTCCTCTATTTTTATATAAAATTGAATTAGGTTCATCAATTCATCCTGAACATGTTGATGCTTTCCATCGTGGAAACCATGACTCTCAACTTAACTATTGGACTAATATGGGAGCACAAATGAGTATAGATGAACTCATGAATTTTGATCCATATCTTGGAAGAGTGGTGGAAACCTCACAATCTTCATCTTGAACTTGACACATTTTTAGTTTTACAATATACTAAATAATGTTAATACAAAGAAGAAAATATATTTCTTAGACGATCTCCTCAATTACTCGAGTTAGTCTTTCAGTTTTGGTATATTAAACAAGAAACGATCTCCTCAATTACTAGAGTTAGTTTTTTAATCATACCAAAATTATTAACACAAACAGAACCAAGTCGAGGTTCTTATCATCCGTGGAATAATTTCTACGAGACATAAAAGGTACAAAAAATGTTTAAATCTGTATTCGCAGCTTCCGCTGCTCTGCTCACTTCTGCTGGAGCTGCATTTGCAGGTCCCTACGTCAACATCGAAACAAATGCTGGTTGGGTTGGCGACGATTACACTGCTGCAACCACAGATCTTCATGTTGGGTTTGAAGGAGAAGTTGGTGCTGCTGCATACTATGTTCAGGCTGGTCCTGCAATTGTTGCTGTTGATGGCGAAGACACTGACACCCAGTTCTCTGGTAAAGTAGGTCTTGGAGTTCCCGTTTCTGATGCACTGAGTGCATATGGAGAGGTTTCTTTCTTAACTGCTGAAGATGAAGATGACTTTGGTCTGGGTGGTAAGTTGGGCGTCAAGTACAACTTCTGATCTTATAGACACATATCATCTAGATGTTATACTAGGGGTGCGACAGCATCCCTTTTTTTATGAAAAAATACCTTATAAAGTTTATAACAAATCCAGGAACGCTGACATCCCTTCTAATGCTAGGAATGATAGCACTGATAGGGGCACTGCATAACCACGCTCACCATGCAATGACTATGGATGCAGATTCTTACGTTAGACAATGGTGTAGAGCATCAGCAGAAAACAAAAAGACCTGCATCAGTTATGGTGGAGACATGGATTAATAATGAAAAAGAAAGTAAAAAAGATGTTGAAGTGGTTTTATGATGACTCTGAAAGAGGAAAACAAAATATCTCTGAATGTAAAAATATTTACGAATTAGTAGAGAAACTTCAGTGGAGAATTGAATCTTTAGAGAATGAACACCTACTTTTGTTAGCAGAAATCAACAAACTTAAGTTAGGAGTTTGTGATACAGAAAGTATTTAAGTATAAATTACTACACTGTTCCCCTTGACAGGGGAATTTTTTTTATATATAATATGTAAAGATTCATTACAAAAGGTAAATGACTGTAACAACAAATGATCGTGGCCAGCAAAATCTGTTCGCTAAAGAACCCCAAATGTATATCTCTCAGACCGACGCAGAGCGTTATGGTTATGAATCATATGCAGAAAAGGCAGAGAAATTGAATGGACGCACTGCTATGCTTGGATTTGTTGCTGCTGTTATCTCTTATGCTACTTCTGGTAGTGTATTTTTCTTTGGTGTCTTTGGATTCTGATGACTGAGATTATTTTCACCGTCACGACAGTTGCTTTTTTCTGTCTGCTCGGTTATACTGTGGAACAACTTTCAGAAACCTACTGATGGAACCCTCTTTACTTGAAATTCTGACATATTATGTAATTGGAGGTGCTCTTTTAATTGGTGCTCCAGGAGTATTCTTTTTTGTAGTGTTTATGTCTGCTCTGCAGAATACAAAAGGGAGAATGGTTGGTTACAAAGACCACAAACAATATGGTGACATTTCCTCTTATGAAAATGCACCAGTAGATCAAAGCAAATTTTATTTTACATTAGGAGAACAAAAAAATGTTTAACGAAAAAGCAGAACGTATTAATGGTTGGGCAGCAATGATTGGTGTTTTGGCTGCTATGGGATCTTATGCCACTACAGGTCAACTGATTCCAGGTTTGTGGTGATGGGATTTATAGTAGCAGCGCTGCTGTTTCTTATACCAATTGGTGCAGCAGCTAGGAAATCCTCATGAGTATAGAATGGGCACAAGCAATTATTTTTTTCTTGACACCTTTATTCTTTATGCTCCTCTTCATAGAAACTAATGAAGATGATGATGGACCACCTGATGGGGGACTCATGACACCAGTATATCAGGGGGTTTAGTACCCCCTTTTTTTCTAAATAAATTAGTTGCTTCACAACAAATGCCTGAAGAGGTTAAGAAGGAAGATTCTAAGAAGAAAGGTATTATTGGAAAGATAAAGGAGGCAGCAAGTGACAAAGAAGAACAGCTTGCTATCCTTTCTACTTTTGTTAGGCTTGGTATCCTTGTTTGGAGTGGCGGAATACTCACGTTGGCTTACATCAAGTTACCTCCAGCCCTTGGTATTCCAGAACAGAAATTAGATCCAACTTTTATTGCAAGTGTCTTTACTGGAGTGCTTGCTACTTTTGGTGTTCAGGCAGCAAAGAAAGCAGGAGAAAGTAATGGAAATGGTGGTGGTATTAGTAAAGCAGATATGGAAAGATTGATTGCAGCAGCAAAAGAAACTGCACCTGCTCAAACTATTCGTATTGAACAAGCACCTATGAAAATTGGTTTTGCATCAACAGATAACAGTTATAAAATGTAAAAAAAATTGTTTGAATATTCTAACAATTAAATATTAATCAGTAAGTAATATTAATAGATAGTGTAGTTGAAAAAAAAGTATGAAATTCTTTTTTTCTTTAATTGCTACACTATTTTTTGCTGTGCCTGTATGGGCAATTGATGTTACAATGGGTGCTAATGGTAACCTAGTGTTTGAACCGAATGAGATCACAATCTCTGCAGGTGATACAGTTCATTTTATGAATGAATCACTACCTCCTCACAATATCATTGTAGAAGCTCGCCCTGATCTTTCTAGAGAAGCACTATTGTTTGCTCCTGGAGAATCGCAGGACGTTGTATTTGCTGACACAGGAGACTATAACTTTTTCTGTGGTCCTCATCAGAGTGCAGGTATGACTGGCGTTGTACATGTAAATTGATGAGTACATTATTTGTATTTGCTTTCATATCGTTGATTATTATTGGAATGCAGTTAACATGGCCTATAAGATATAGAGGAAAATGAACCCAATAGTTCTTCTGGCATGTTTTCTTCCTTTAGGAATTATTTTCATAGTGGTTAAACTTGCTGTTTGGGCATCTGCCGTAAATGCTGAATCGAATTATGTTCGAAAAGAACCTTTACGAAAACGAGGACCCTATGTGGAAAATCCATATGAGGATGTTGATGACCAGGAAGAAGAATATGGAAATAGCACAGACTATAGATGATGCTTTGTATGAATATTATTCTGAAAAAGGTCTACCAGTACCAAACTGGAAAACACAGAAAGATCCACAATGGTGGATTGATTATCTTAAAGAATTAGATCCAAGAAATCCATGATAAAATATTTTCCAGATTTTAGTTGTGAAGATTACAAACTTATTATTGAAGCACTAGAAAAAAGACAACATAATTATATTGCAGGTGATAAGATGCATAATGAATATGCATCTTTAGCAGGTGAGATGCGTCGTAGATCTGAAAGTGCTGTACTTAGGAGAGTTTAATGAAAGTTGGAATGATTGGTTTAGGTCGCACTGGTGAAGGTATGGCTCAACGTATGATTGAAAAGGGAATTGAAGTTTGGGGTTATAGTAGTACTAACTATGAGAATGCTTGTGGACAATATGAAGCAGGATGCCTTAGTGGATGTGTAACCTCAATAGAGTATCTTGTCCGAGCAGTTAAAACTGATAATAAGAAATTTACCAGTGCTGGTAGAATTCCTGGTATCTTTCAGATTACACTCCCAGAGCAAAAGGCAGAAGACATACTTGATGAGTTACTACCATTACTTGAAGAGGGTGATATCATTATTGATCATAGTAACAGTGACATAACAAAATGTCAGGAGCTTGAGAAGTATTGCTCTAAGTTGGGTATATCCTATATCTTCTCTGGAGTATATGGAGCACCTTATGCTATTGATACTTGCTCTAAAATTTTTAAATCACTATCACCTGGTAATGTTTAATGAGTTTATGTATTGGACCAAGTACGATTGTTGGAACACTAACAACCGCAATGCTTGGAGTTATGAGTCCTGATGAGGTGAAAACTTATGTTCAAGTTAATTTAGAACCATATAATAGTCATCAAATACTCTTGAAAGAACCTGTAGGTTCCTTTGGTATTGAATATGATACGTACAAACATTTAAGATTGTTTGCTGAACATCTTTCATCACCAATGCAGTGTGATGATCATCCTGGTATCAATCATGCAGGTGTAAAATTTTTAGCACCACTATCACCAGACCTTACAGTATACAGTGGTATATCTTTGAATAATTCAAAGTTTGATAGTAAAGATAATTTTGAAGGTCCTTTAGGATCTATTGGTATTGAATATGGTAAGGATTTAAAATTATTTGCTGAATACCTAGGCAGCATAAAAGAATTTGAGGGTGGCAGAACATCTCTAGGATTAAAGGTATTTTTTAAATGACTTTAGAAAATGTTTTATTGTGGGTCTCAATTCCATTTGTGTTACTAACTATATCCTTTGGACTATATAGAGGCGAAAATTTCTACTATGAAAGTAATAAGTATGATGGAAATGGAACAGCACATTAAAAAACGTTATGATTTTATTATGAGTTCATTCGCTAGAATGTATGGGGTGAGTCACGTTAATAGTAATAAGCAAATTTTTAAATTTTGTAAAAAATGGGCCAACACTGAAGAAGAACCTATTCCTGTAGGAAGTTTAACTTCAGTAGATTTTTATTTTAGAGATCTTTGGAAAATCTGGGGAGGATACGTATGACCCACATCGCACATATAGCAGCACACTTTGCTGCTGCCACACTCAATAATCCTTTTGGGATTGGTTCACTAAGTCTTGCATTAGTTGTTGTACCTATTATTGGTATGAATTATGTTCACAAATATGGGTGGCAACACTGGGCACCTTTTAGTAATGAATCTCATACTTAAACCTCTTGATAATCCAAATGATCCTGTATGGTCTGTGATCATTATGATAATCCTTGCTTTAGCCATGACAGTATATGTTGTCATATACATATTAGGTATAGATGAGAGAGAAGAACATGGGAGCACTGGTGCCACCAAGCAGGAAAAGTTGTTACAACTTCCGAGTGACGGAGATCAATCGTGTTCTTGA
>JGI24004J15324_10000229_pt1 | contig 22431 bp, 13 predicted proteins | sample LinPmetageLP32_FD_15324 | JGI IMG/M metagenome (IMG submission 15324)
TTGTTCCAAAAGTAGGAAAAACATTACTCTCTCTTTCTGGTGAAACTAAATTGTCTGTAGATGGATCTTTAGTTATTTGATTCCATTGTGGTCTATTGGTTAGTATATTAACAATTGATTTCTGTGACTTATCTACTGTTTCTATTGCAAAAGGATATGATTCATGCTTATTGCTTTCAACAGCTTTTACCTTACTATCTACCTCAAGCATAGCATATACTTGTCCTCCCTTATCTCTGGCATTAAAACCATCTTTTAAAATAGGTTCGGTTAACATTTCAGATAATGCCTGAATCATATTTGCTTTAGATATTTTTAATGACTTTCCTTGATATTTAAAATATTTATTTTGAATACCTTCGCTAAATATTGTCCCAAACTGTTCAACTGCTTTTGGGTTTTTAATTATTTCTTCAGACATCAATCCAATTAAAGTTTGAGCAAATAACTTTCTGTCATTAAATGAACTATTGTCTGCTCCTAAAGCTGTTTTTATTTTTTTTAGATTAGATTGAAAACTATCTGTTTTTTTTAATTTTAATTGTTTACCTAAACCTGTTTTTATAATCGTAACTTTATCAGTCTTTTTGTTTTTTTTCTCAACTATATTTTCAAAGTTGGCAGCTTCTATAATTGCTTTTTTAACTATCGGTTTTCTTAATTTTAACTTTCTATCTAGAGCAACAGAATTGAAAAAATCTAAAACTGCATTAGACATAGTTGTGCTTGAGAGTAATTTATCGTATGGTGCACTGGTTAAGGCCATATATATTTTACCACCATTAGCATCAAAAGATTTATTTAATTTCTCAGCCATTTCATTAGCACTATCTTTTGTAGCAGCCCAAAAATAATTATCATCATGAAACTTTAAAGTGTAATATATACCTCCTTTACCCTCTACTAACTTTTGTCCATCTTTAAATATATTACCACTAAATGCACCATCTGGTTGATGTAGAACCACTGTCTTACCATTAAAATCTTGTATAGGTCTATCTCTAGTAATAAAATTTTTATCTTCAAGCAATTTAAATTTTGCTTTATTTTTTAAATATTCAAAACTTAAACCTGATTGTTTATCTACAAAATCAGATTGAAACCTATTATTTTCTTTTTCAATTTTTGTTTCAGACGTAGATTCTGTAGTTTGTTCTTTACTAGTCTTCTTTTTAGTTGTTTTTTTCTTAGGAGTAGTTTTTTTGGTGTCTGTAATTTCTGTTGTGGTCTCGGTAGGTAATTGTGTCTCTATATCTTTTAATACCTGCAAGTCTTCTGCTACAATTTCAGTTCCTGAAGTAACTTTTCCAGCAACTACATTCATAAATTGTACAATATCATTATCTGTATTTGTAAATTCATTTACATATTTGTCCAGTTTTAATAATTTAAGAATATCATTAATAAATTTTCTGACTACCCCTTGTTCTTTAGGTTTTAATGCTTGAAAATTACCGGCAATAAGTCCAAATAATTCTGCAACTTTTTCTTCACTTTGTACATTTTCATCATATGAGTTGGCAAATTCATCTAAGTAGGCTTCTAAAGATTTAGAATTTCCCTCTTTATCTTTAATCATCATTGTAGACAAAGCCTTTGATTTTTTTATAGTAGAAATCATTTTTTTAGTTAATCCTTGCAGATTACTATTAATACCTAATGTCTCTATTAAAACTGCATGTGCAACTTCGTGAGCAATAGTTGTTGTTGAAGCTTTAGACGCATTAATGTATATTGTTTTTTTATCTACATTATAATTACCTCTTGAATCTTTACCTGTTAAAAGCCTATAGGTATCNGCATCCTCTACTATTTTTATTTTAACATTTGGTAAAACTTTAGCTAGTGCCTTACCTGCTTTAATTGCAGTATTAACTACCTTATTATAACCTGCTATAGCTTTTTCACCAACTATATTTTCTATTTTTTGATAATTACTTACATTATCTAAAACAGTTTCTTCTTTAACTTTTATTTTGACACCGTCTTTAGATGTTTCAGTTGTTTCCGTAGATTCATTTCTTTTCATTGGCGAATCTTGTTCAATAGATTTTTCTTCTATTGCTTGAGATTCACTAATTAATTCATCTAATTTAGTTTGTACTTGCTCTGGAGAAGGATCTACCACACCATCTTTTTCTAGTTCCGATATAGCATCTTGATCTGTAATTGTTGTTTTCTTAACTATTTTCTCTTCCGTTGTTTCCGTAACCTCATTTTGGTCGGTTTGTTCTTGTTGACTCTGATCGGTAATGCCCCCGGTGGTGTCTCCTTTTCCCATCGTTTGGCTATTTTCGGTAGATTTTGGTGCATCCAAGCTCTTTGTTTCTGACTTAAAAATGGCATCTGCTTTTGATTTAATTTGTTCTGGAGATGGATTTTCCACCCCTTCTTTTCTTAGCTCTTCAACCGCTCTTTCATCTAGAGTACCATTGTACTTTTCTACTATAGCTTTTATTTCTTTTTTAATTCCTTTATTTTTTAACTGATTAGATTCTAATTCTAAATTTCCAATTTTAGAACGTTCTACTTCTAAATCAATTAATCTTTCTCTTTCAGGACCTGCCGGAACATTAGGATCTACTTCTAATGAAAAATTTGCTCTAGACCTAGCATCTGTAACAATTTTATTTCTAGCAGGATCATTTTTTATTTGTATACCTAACTCTGAAGATGCTAATTGTTCAGGAGTCATTGTGCTTATTAAATTATCCACATATGCTTGTGTAACCCTTTCACCATTTACTATATATTTAGGCACCGTTAATAAACCAGCTGTAATAGAAATAGGTGCAGTAGATAACCCAGCTATACCTTCTAAAAATATATCTTTTTTATCCATTTCTTGTCCTGCCGCTACTCTTCCCAATGCTTCCCCTCCAGAACCTAATCCTCCTTCAATAGCAATAGCACCTGTAACACCTCCAATTTTTTTTGCTTGTATGTTTTTTACTCCTTTTGTAGCTTTTGCTAATTTTCCTACACCTCCTTTTAATCCTATTCTTGCTACAGTTCCTACAAAAGCTTTACTTAAGCCAAAAGATAAACCTTCAACAGCGGCAATAGTCATACCTCTTGACAATGCTCTATTTCTTACATTTGTCATTGCTGTTTCATTTTGTAATGTCTCTCTAATACCCTCTACTGTCATAGGAGTACCTTCCTTTTTCATTTCTTCACTTAGAAACTCAGTAAAACTTATCCCAGTTTCAAGTGCTGCAGTTGCACCACTAATCATACCAGTTATTGCACCACTACCTGCACCCACAAATCCTGCTATAGCAGAACCTATTGGAGTTCCAATTGAACCAGCGGCAGCACCAATTCCACCACCAACTAATGCTCCTGTTCCTGCACCAATTCCACCTGCTAATGCTGGAGCTGGTTGTAGCATTGAGACAATAGATTGTACTAATACAGCTGGTGCTATACTAAAATTATCCATTAATCCCATTGTTAAACCTTTTAACCCTCCACCATTTTCATCAGATATTCGACTAAACTCTTTCATTTCATCACTTTCAGGCTGACTGTTCATGTACTGAACTGCCTCGATGTAGTCCTGTATGTCTTCATTAGTTAAATTTCTTGGTTTAGAAACCATTAATTCTAAAAACTCATCAACTCCTTGACCTTGTGCTACCCCAGTTTCACCTGCTCTATATATATCNCCAAAAAAATCAGTAAGNGGGTTTTTTCCAAAAGTTCTTTCTAATAATGTTGGAGCCTCTTGNGTATCNATAAAGTCTTCTCTTTCTACTTTTTGAATTGTAGGAGCTGGTTGTTGTTGCCCATTGGGTTGATCTATAGAAACTCTATTATCAATAACATCTTCAGAAACTCTATTATCAAAAACATTTTCTTCTTGATTATTTTGGTCTTGTGAAGGATCTAAAGAATTATCTATAGGTGATGAAAAAAATTGATCTTGAAAATCTAAAAACGATTTTGTATAAAGTTTATCTTTATTTAAAGAATTGTATAGTTTTTTTTGTTTAGTAGAGTCACTAAACTGTTTTACAAAAGCATCAAAACTTTTAGTATATAGTTGTGACTTATATAACTCATCGTATAATTTTCTTAAAGATTCATTTTGTGCCATGAAACTTAATTATAAATTGTTAAATTTTCCTAATGTTCCAGACCTACTGTTTACGTTTGTTTCTGATCTTAATTTACTTCTTTGTTTTAAATAAGGTTGAACAAAACCATCATAAACTCTTTTCCAAGTATTTGTGTATTTGTCTTCCATAATGTCTGAGACTTTATGTTCAAACACCACATTTCCTGTGGCTTTATCAATTACTTTGTATGTAATATACGATGGATTATCTTCTCCATCTTTATCACCTCCAGTACCATCTTTATTTATATTCGCCATATAATCAGAAGTTATAGATAAACCTTCAGCATCCATTTCATTTAATAATTCAGTTGGGAATGCACCGTCAACAATTTTATTTAAATTACGTGCTATATTATCTATATCTTCATCATCAGTGTAGCCTCCTGGCTCTTCATATCCACCCATAGCATTAACAAAATCAGTTCCAGAGGTGTTTTCATCTTTAGCATCACTCATGTCATAAGGTGCTTTTCTTCTTTGTCCTGAAAGTTTATCACCATCTCTTACTTTACCTAACTTTATACCATACTCTGATACAGCTGATTTAACTTGTTGTGCTGAATTGAATGAATTTGCAATATCTCCACCCAGTTCATTGTATAACTGGAAGATTTGATTAGTTAAATCAACACCCTCATAACCCTTAATAAAGTCAGTTTCTACTACATCTGTAGTGTCAGGATCATCACCTAGTACAGGTGATCTTCTTGATAAAGGCTCGGATTTTTTACCATCGGCATATGTAAATGTAATTGTATCATCAGTTAATTCATAACCAATTATTTTTTTGTTTGGATCAGTTTCATTTCCTCTTTGTATTCTTATCTGACCATCAAGGACATCTCTAACTTCAGTTTCATTACCACTAGTTAATATAGTGTTATATTCTTTTATTATATCAGTCTTAGTCTTTCTAGCTGCTGCAGGTCCTGTTGGTTCTTGAATTGGTCTACCACTCTTTTTAATAGTTTGACCTATTCTTACTTCAATAGCGTTTCGAGCAAGTCTTTTTGCTACCTCTAGCTTTTCATCATTGTCACCCATGTTATATTCTGGCTTACCATCGATATATGATACAGTTATCATTTTGGAAAAATCACATGCCACACCTTCTTTACAATATTTTTTTTCATATTCATCCTTATCTTGAGCTAAATTATATCCTTGTGCTGTAAGAATTTGAACAGCATCACTATCAATAGCAACAATACCATCTACTTGTTCATTTAACCACTCATAATAATTCTGCTTTTCTCCATTCTCTTTAGTTCCAAAATCAGCATAATTTCTAAAATCATCAAAACTTGTTACAACACCATTATTTATTTCCTCTTGAATAAAAGGTGCAAGATTTTCAACTACTAAGTCTGCTTGTTTCCCTAATACTTTTCTATTTTCTTTAAAATTCATCCTAGAATTCATGTAATTAGGATTCATAAATTTACCAGGATTGTTTTTAGCATTTGGCATATCAGTATAATTACCTGACTGTTTGTTTTTGCCCATTTGCACTAATTGTAGTTGTCCATTAGCAGGATTTGTCCATAATATTTTATCATTTAAATTACCAAAAGCTAACATGGACTCATTGTTGTATATCTCAGTTTCAGCTGCTATTGAATTTATTCCATCTTGTCCTGGTTCTAGACGTGCTTGAGCCTCTGTAAAATATTTATCCCAATTTTGTACAGCAGTACTTAAATTAGCATAACCTGTTTTTTGTTGATTCATAAACAATTGATAGTCTTGAGGTGTTATTAAACCTCTTTTTAACAAATCAGTTTGAATCATTAAATTTTCTTTTGATTGATTGCTTCCTCTTATTAATAATGCACTAGCTGTGCCATTATTAACATCGGCAACTTCACTTAATTTAGATAATGCTTCACTAGTAGATGTGTCTATAGCTTGTTTTCTAGCTCTTCTGTCAGCATCTACAGTTACTATACCTTTAGTTATGTCTGATGCAACTTTACCCCAATTAACATATTGCTCTGTTGCACTTCTTTGAGAATAAAGTGAATATTTATTTTCTGCCATTTTTTATACGTTTATCATTTAAATAAAGAGTCTAATATACTTGTAGGAATTCCACTTTTCTTAAATTCTCTGTATTGCTTACCAGTGAAATTTTGCTCCCTTAATTTTTTAGCTATTTCTTCTTGTGTAAAAGGTCTATATAACATATTGTCTGCATATCCTTCTTCTCCAGGTTTAGCTTTAGGATTATATCCTTCAGGTGCTTTAAAATTAGGATCGGTTGCATTAACTGATAATCCACTCTTTGGATCTATATATGTTTGATTAGTTTTGTAGTTAGCCGCAGTTTTATTCTCAGCAATTTTTCCAGCTAAAACACCCGCTCTTTTGTCTGCAATAGTAGTACCATATAAAGGTGCAGCAGTTCCTAATGCTGCTAAACCACTTGTCAAAGCTTGAACACCTCCAGTAACTGATTGAGTTGCTGCTGCCTGTTCATCTTGTGATCGTTTCATAAAATCTGCCGCTTGTCCAGTATCCATTTCGACAAGATTTTCTTTAATTTTTCCTTCTTCTTCCGCTTGAGCTGTATTTAGTTTATATAAATCTTCTCCCATAGCTATCCTCATAGCCTCATTAGATGCGGTTCCTAATGCTCCAACCTTACCTATACCTGCTGCTAAAGTACGAGCATCAGCTCCTTGTAAAGAATCAATTGCTTGTCTTTGTTGAGCTGTATTTTCTCTAAAACCTCTTTCATATGCTTCTAATGGAACTCTTAATTCTTCAAGTGTGTTTACTTGCATTCTATTTCTAGCCTGTTGCATAACCCTTGCAGAATCTGCTGCAGCTTGAGATGCTCTTCTTCTTTGTTTTGCCGCTTGACCAAATGAAATACCTGCACCCGCAATTCCAACCCCTGCACTAGCTATTCCAGCTGCTACACCTATTGTTGCTAAAGTTCCTAATCCTACTGCTGCCATAATAATTTATTTTTATTAATTAATTCTATTGGAAGATTTCTATAGTTATTAGTATACACATCTTCTTCTGCTTCTTTAAAAGTTTTAGCAGAAGTTTTATATACACAAGTCCAAACACAATCTTCATGCATATATGCTACTCTTTGTGTGCCTATTTTTGTATTTACATGTAGAGGTGCTTGAATTGTTTTAACCTCACCATCATCAGTTATTATAGACATTTTTCCTTTTAAAAAAAAAGAAGGATGATTTTGTGTATGTATTAAACTAATTACCAAACTCCCCTTTGGCATAAAAACTTCTCTTGTATACAAGCCATTATCTAAATGTTCTTTTATAGGAAACATCTCATGCATTTCTTTAGATCGTTTTTCTCCAGGAACATGTGTTACACAAGGTATATTTTCCTTTAACACTTTTTCAAAACTTTCAATTTTATCCCACATTATTCCTCTACGAGAAACAACTGAGTTTAATACATCATGAGCAACTTGTAATTCCATGTTCTAACAAAGATAACAAATTCTAAGGATAACTTTTCATTACATTGCTTCCTACAGAAAATAGCTCTACTGCACTAGTGTCATCATTAGTCATTGTAAACTCCATATAGTATCCTCGAGCTCCATGAGACTCTGCTATACTATTTTTATAATATAATATCATAGCACCCGCATTAGGTATAGTAGCTCCAACAGCTGATGCATCTACAGTAATAGAATTACTAGTAAAAGATAATATAGGACCTACAATTAATGGAGTAGTTGTTCCAGTGTAAACTAAATCTCCTATGCTTACTATATTTCCTATGGGATTATTAAAAGTAATTAATGTTGTTGCAGCTGCACCAGAAACACTTGCACACCCACCTAAACCATTTCCAGATCTTAATTTCCAGTCTACAGTACCTGCATTACTTCTTATGTAAGAGTACCACTCCCCTTCTTTTTGTTCAAAAAATGTTTCTAGCATTGAACCGCTACTCAAATCAGTGTTTAAATCTGTAACTGCCCAACTATGTGAACTTTCGTAAGACATGGTTTTAAATAACTTAATGGTTAGTGTAGGCTCTGGATTAAACACACTAGTAACAGTAGATATACCTTGAGTGCCATAATAATTGTTTCTAAGAGAATTTGTATTATGCCTCCACAAGTTGCCTTGGTAAAAAGTATATAAATACCCATTCATTCCCTTAATATATTCTGGAAAAAAAGTATAAAAAGATGGCCACCCTGGGCTTCCTTTGTCATCGCTAAATGTTAATGTTTCTGCTGCCATAGTTAATTATTTAAGGACATAAAGTTACTGTTTGTACTTGTCCATTACTATCTACTTCATATTTTACATTACCCCCTACATTACCATCAGATCTGTAAAATCCTGCTGGTAGTTTTGTGGTACCAGCTGTACTTGTATATACAAAATTGTTAACCGCAGGAATAGCTCCTGGAGTACCATCATGATAATACTGAGTATTTACAGAATCAGAACATGCATTCGAAGATGTAGTTGCGGTTGTTGATGAATCAAATACATTTAAAGTACCTAAACAAACTGTTATTGCAGTTACAACACCATTAACAACCTCTATAGTCTGAGTTGTACTAATTTTATAAAATCCATTAGACAAAACTGTAGCACCTGTACTATCAGAAAACACCCAATTATTAATTTTTGGCAATACTACAGTAGCATCATTTCTATCTGTATATTGTTTTGCAAAATAAAATGTATTTAAAAAAGTGTCTGCACAAGCTTGAAGTTGACTAGATCTTGTTGATCCGCTACTAAAAGAAGGTAAAGCTGTTGGACAAACAATCTCTAGCGAAAATAATGTTCCTGTACATGGGCCTAATGCTTTTAAATCCATGGTTTGAGGGTTTGCATTTGGTTTAGGTATTACTAAAGCACTAAACTCATTTGAACCTCCACCTTGAATATCTCCTGTATTTATAGTTACTGATTCTGTTCCATTTTGAACCCACGANCCACCACTTATTGAGTCATAGTAATNATATACAGTAGTGTTAGGTGTGGACGGAAGACATGCGTCAGAAGCATTACCTATAATTGTAAATGCATCTGCAACACCACTTGTTGTTTTTATATATCCATTAGTTGGACTAGCTAGTGCATTGTAACTTGTACTATCATAAACACCTCTAACACCATCCGGAACTGAAGCTGGGTTAAAATAAACAACCACAGAACCAACATCAGTTCCTAAAGTTACATTTAAGCTATAAGATCCCTTAGTACCACTAGGTATAGATATTGCACCACACGCTACAGGACAAGTTGGACAAGTTGCTGTTGCTGCTAAAGTACCTCCGCTTTGCTCTCTAAAAGTTGTTGTGCCATTCACTTGATAAGTATTGTCTGGTGCAGGAGTTTGTCCAGTTGCATCTGTATATAACCCAGTTGTTGTATCGAAGGTAGTACCTTGATCAATAAAATATGTTACACCTGTTTGGCTTACACAACATAAGTTGGTTGGTGTAGAATTAAAATCTAAGGCTTGACTTACAGCACATGTACAACTAGCAGCCGCTAACAAAACACCTCCGCTTTGTTCTCTAAAAGTTGCTACTCCTTCAATAGGAGCTTGATAAAAGCCATCTGCTGCTTTTATTGTTAAAGCCTCATTAGTGTAAACTGCTGTAGCATTTGCAAATGTTGTTCCGTCTATGTAAAATGTATTGTCAGTTGCCATAATTTTAACAAGTTAATAAGTTTTCTACCATTCCACTGGAATTAACATAAATTACTGATGTTGCACTTAAAGAATAATAACCTGCAGATACTATTGTTGTTCCTGTATTATTAGAAAATACAAAATCATTTACAATTGGAGTTGAGCCAACAACCCCACTTCCATTATGATAGTAAGTTTGATTTTGAGCTAAACCACAAGCTTCAGATCTTGTAGATTTCATTAATGATCCTGAGAATGATGAGTAAGTACAAGTTGTACAACATACATCATCAGCTGTCGTACCAAAACATAAAGGTATTGTAGTTCCACAAGGAGCACAAGATACAGAGGGTAATAAAAGTCCAGATGATTGCTCTCTAACAATACTTGTTGCTTGATAAAACTGATTAGAAGCTTTAGTATATAAATTAGAATCTGTCCATACAGCAGTAGCTGTAGCAAAACTATCAGTGTCTATATAATATGAACCTGAAGAGCCAGAACAACATGAAACAAGTTCTGTTGAACCATCTCTTAAAAATAAAGGTGTAACAGTTCTATAATCCCAAATCATATATAGATACTTGTCAGTTATAGGGCTACCATTAGTATATGTAAATGTTGCTTCATATAATCCCGTTGAAGGATTTGTAATAGGAGTAACATTAGTAGATGCAGAATCTATTATTGGCCAATCATTAGCAATATATTCTATTGGACTAACTAAATATTTAAATTTATCAACTGATGCGTCAAAAACAAAGTCATCAAAATCTTTTTTATTAGACTGCATTGTTATACTTGCACCACTTACAGGCATAATACCTACTGAAGTTTGTCCACTAGTAGATATAAAACTTTCTACAGTTCCAGTAGTGTTAAATCTTACCAGTTCACTTGAAACTGGACTTGTCAAAGTTCCTTTGTTCCAGTGATATTGATTATGAATAAATTTACCATTATCTATTGGTGAACCTAAAGTTATTTGAACAACAACAATTTCATTTGTTACAGGACATTGTGGAGTGATGTCATATGTAACAATTCCAGAAGGTGTTATTGTAACAGTTGCAGTAGAAGGATTTGCTTTTGTTTTATTAAATGTCTGTGAACCACTTCCAGTAATTGACTGATTTATAACAGTTCCATTGTCCCAAACTACTAATAAAGTAACTGTGCCAGTCACATTATAATCAAAACTTACAACACCTTGTGCATTTCCAAAATCTATAGAATATGTTGAGGCACTACTTACTGACTGTCTTGATATTAAAGTACCACATGATAATGGCACGACTACAGTTGGTATATTTGTAACTGAAGATGACAATACATATTCGTTCATGTATGGATCAAAACCACCTAGTTTTTGTTTATTAAAATTTTGTGTAAATAAATCTCTAAAATAGGACCTCATTCCTAATTCAGAAATAACTACTAAAGCTTGTTGTCTTCCTGCACCTTTTAATTGTATTACTGCATTTCTTTTTGCATCAGTAAAATACATAGAATCACCATGAGATGCAAAACTTTCAGGATTACTACTTATGCCATATTCTTCTATTCTAGCAACTTGTTGACCTAAAATTAATGGGGATGATGAAAGTGCACCACCTCCAGCGGCAGTTGTTAATACATCTTTTTGTGCTAATACATAAGATATTTTATCTTCTTGTAAACACATTATATCTGTTTCTCTACTATGTAAAACCTCTATAGGTCCATATATTACTTCACAATCTTTAAAGTTTGCTAAACCTAAATTAAATTCATTTAGTCTATTTACATTAGATTCTTCACTATATAAACCACTATAAGTCATTCCAGCAAATCTGTCTGCTTCTTTATAATCTTGATCTGATACTGATGTTACCCTTTGTCCTAATGTAAATGATTGTCCTACAAGAGAATCTTCAACTTTAAAACTTTCTACACCATTACCAAATGAAAAACAATCAAAAAATCCTAGTGAACTTATAGCTGGAAGAGTGCTTGTTTGAGTTTGTGTAGTTCCAGTATGAAACCCACCTGTAATATCATAAGCAGTATCATCTTCATAATACAAATCATTATCTACATCTACAGGTATTGATTCAAAAGTTATTATTGAATTTGCTACTTGTACAGCTATTCTACCTTTTACCCTTGATGGATGCCCACCAACACCTTGAGTTCCGCTTTTTAGTGCTAAATATAAAAAATTAGTTTGTGCTGCTCCTGTAGAAGGTGCACCTCCATTAGTTGTAGAAAATCTATATTGATTTTTACCTTGTATTCTACCAGGTGTGCTTTTAGAAGGTAATGGAAAAGTGTTTATAAATATATTTTCATTTGCACCAGAATCATCTGTACTTGTGTCTGTACCTCCAGTAAAATCAATTGCCTCACCAACTACAAAATCATATAAATTATCGTAATCATTAGATGCTTGAAATGTTTTATTGTAATTGTAAATTTCTGATCCTGCATTGTTATTTCTTTCACTTCTAAAAAACTCGAAATCAAATGTAACTAAACTTCCTTCTGGCAATACAACATTTATATCATTAGTTGTGTTATCTCTAAAACATGGTATTTGAACACCAGGATAATTTCTTCTTGACTGATCTGATTCTGTACCAGAACTCCATGCAGATGAATCTTCTGATGTATCAACATTAAAGTTTGTAGGTTTTAACTCCATATATAAACCAGATAACTCGGATATATAAGGTTCTATACCACCTGATTCAATATTTGCCGCTGGAGTTAAAAAGTTTTGTTCTTTCGCATCAACACTTAAAACTTCTTGGGTTTGATAATTTGATAAAGGTCCAAATGTATCAGCTTTTACTCTAAGTATCTCACCAGTTCTGACCTTAGTTTGATTTTGTCCCTCTAACTTAAAGTATACCGTATTAGTTGTAGTGTCTCTGTAGTAAAAGTTACTATAAATAGTTTCGTATGGACCTTCAGCTCTTTTTACAACAAACTTATATTTAGATGCCCAGTATGGAGGTTTTTGTGTTACAGGTATAGTAACTTTAATTTGATTTTTTTGATTTGATGTAGATGCTGGTGTAAATATTGTGTTGTCTGGTGAAACTAAAGCAGTTGAGCTTCTTAAATATTCATCCATATAAACAACACCTACTTCATAGTTTCTATTACTGTGTAAACTTTTTGTGTTACCATTTCCTAAAAACAACACTTCCCCAGATGAAAATTTATAATATTCATACAAAGGCGCTGCTGCTGGTGCATTAGAATCAACAAATTTCATTGCAGGTATTTGGAATGTAACTACATTTGAGCCTGGTTGTGATGTAATTCTAATTCCTTGATTAAGACCAGATATACCACTTTCGATTTTTGACCACTGAATATTACTATCACTGTCACCAGGATTAGTTACTGCACAATTAAATACATCAGTTAAACTTGTTCCATTAGTACATGCATTTGCAACAGTTGTAAAATACGCAGGTTCACTACCAATTCTTGTTTTAAAATCAACACTAGTAACCATTTCAAAAATACTATTAAAGTCTTGTGCTAATGTAAATATTGTAGATATTGATGTTGAAGGTTGTGATGTTGTTGTTGANCCACTATTCCCTGTATATTTTGAATGAATAAATGTAAAATCAAAATCTAAAACTGCACCACTTTTTAGTTTTGTAGCAATATCTGAAAGGTCTACAGAAACTGTGCTGTTTGCTATAGTTTCAGGTGTATCTATAGTATATTGTACACCATTAACTAAAGTTGGCGAAAAATCATTTGTTTCAATATTAGTACTTACCCTTTCTGCTTCAAAAGTCATTTGACAATTGCTGCCATCACTATCAACCATATTGTATCCATCTACATAATTACCATAAACTAATCTATTACCCATTAAAGTTTGAGCTTTAGCAGTTCTAGGCACATTATCATATAATCTTAATAATTCAGCATCTGGAAGTATAGTATATATTTTGCTATTACTAAATGTTTGTGTTTGAATAGTGTTATTTGGCCATCCATAATTTAATTTATTGAATTTTTCAATTACATTTAAAATATTTGAGTCTGCAAATTTAAATATTAGGTCTACACCAACTACATTAGAATCTCCAGTATTAAAACTAAGCTCTACTGCATTATAAATGTTTTTCATACCACTATTTAAGTTTGTGGCTATATCGAGCTTAAATACACCTGGTACAAAGGCTATGTCGGTAAATTGAGATAATGCACTATATTCATCATCTTGGTATTTATATCTATAGGCAAAAGATATCATACGGGTTTCCATATAATTTGCTTCAGTGGCCTGTGATATTAAATTAAATGTAGGTGCTGCTAATGGTGGTTGAACAATAACATTTAACTCTTTGTTTGTCACTACATCTGCACCACTAGAGGGACTAGGATAATTTCTATTTACATTAATTTTTCTTGGTGGATTTATATCATCTGTAAAGAACAATAAATCACCTATTTTATTAACACTATTAACAAGATGTTTTGTGTCAAAATTTAATACACTTACTGAAACAACATGATAAGTAATTAATTCATTTTTAGTGTCATAAGACACAATCATGTCTACGGTTGTTGAAGTTATAAACCAATATATAGTTTCATTTGCACCATCATCATAAGCGCCAATACATGTAGCATTAGTTAAATCTACACCTTCATATTGTAATGTTGTAAGCCTTGTGTTTCCTTTAGAGTTTTCTACAGCACCAATTTCGGTACTCTCGGTTGATCCTAACCTAACATTTATTGCATTGACATATTCGCCTGGAGGGAGAAGTCTCTCATCCACACTTTTATTCATTCTTCCACGTACAAAATTTGTAGTTACTATAGGCATATTATTTAATCCATTTAGCCTGACCTCTCATATTCATTAATAGTCGACCAGGGTGTATGTTACTTAATCTAATTTTTGCGTTTCTTAATAAAGAAGACTTATCTTTTCTAGCTCTGTTTACAATATATTCTTGTACACCTAATTTACCATTTAATATAGAAAACTTAATATATGCATAAATAAATTCTTCAAATAACTTATTTACACTGATGTCAGCATCATTACCTTTTTCCATTCCATCAGAAACATATTCTAATACAATAGATTGTCCAGATGCAATTGAACTAAAATTAATAACACCTCTTTGCTTATCAATAGAAAAAGTAGGATTATTATTTGCGGTTTCAGTATTTAAACCAAAATGTCCACCAACAGCAAAATCAAAATACCACATGCCATCTACACAATAACCTTCACAACCATCATAAATACTTTGATTATTTAAATAAATAGTTTTTTTTGATAAATCTAATGGAGAGTCCTGTGGTTTTAAAACATTTCCATTTTGATCGAACAATATATTATTATTATTGTCTTGCAAATATGTACTTGCCCATTGTGTTTGTATGTTTTCAGTTAACGGAAATAATACTCCATTTTGAAACATAGATACTCTAACCCAATTTACATAATCGTGTGGCAAGACAAATAACAATGAATCATCTAGAGCTAATTGTAATATTTTTATTTCTTTCATAGCGTCGTAATTCAATTCTTGAATCCCTCTTTTTGCATGAAATAATATTTTATATCTTGAAGCATTATTAACCAATTCGTTGTTTCCTTGATACATTAACATAAAATTGTTAACAATGTCATTTAAACTAACATATTGATAAGAACCCCAGTTTTTATCCCTAGGAGTTCCTCCTTCATTTGCATAATATTGATAATCGTTTAAATATGCCATAATCTATATTTGTATTTGATTGTCTTCAACTATTTCTTGTTTTCCAAATTGATATACATCACCTTCTCTGATTTCTATCCCTACATATTGACAAATCTTNGCTACAATGCCTGGCTCATCTGATAAAGGTAATTCAAAGTCTTGATAATCTGCTTGATTTGAATCAAATTCTGGACTNCCTGATGTTCCTCCTACTGTTTGATATGTCCATTTTGGTGGTANTGGATACCTTACATAATCTGTTATAACTGATCCNGCTGTAGTTATAGTAGCTGGATATACCATTATAGTATTTCCTAATTGACCTTGTGCAGAATCTGTTGTCGCTCCAACAATTCCACTGGTTGCACCGCCTAATACATAGGCTGGAAATCCAGTGGTTGGTGCAGTTAATGGCGAGTTATTGAGATAAAATATTTTATTTTGATTAACCCTTTCTACCTCTACAATACCAGTAGTATTATATGTAGAATATGTATCTCCACCCGCACCACCAATTGGAAATATATTAGTGCTTAAAGTTAATTGTGTGTTACTATCAATGCTTACTATAAATGCACTAAACCCAGCATAATTACTGCTAGAAGTTGTGTTTGTAATATTTGTCCAACTTTGACTACACCACTAGTAGAAAATTGTGCGGCAGAATCTGTTAATCTATTTGCTACACCAGCGGCAGTTGTAAAACCACTATCTACAAAATTAGGATAATAATTAACTTTATTAATATAATAATAATCAATTGGAAGGTTAAACATATTGTTTCCTTGCTTAATTAACCCTTTAGTAACAGAAAAACTATCAATTACTTCTACTAAACTTTTTACTATATCTGCATAACCAGTACCAGACACCCTTTGGTTTTGTTTATTTATCCAACTATTGTATTGATAAAAATAATCTTCAAACAAATCCATTTGTGCTTGTTGCGAGTACAAATTAAAATCTTGTGGAGATATATATCCGTAATTATTCTTGTTTGCAATTGCCTGTACTGTATTTCTAACTGAATTAATCATTCTAGTTCTTTTTACAAATATAAACAAAAAAAAAGAGGCTCAATTGTTTAAGCCTCTTCTTCTTTTTCGTGTAAATAACTAGATTAAGCCCACTGTATTTGAACTTGTGCAATACCTGTTACAGGGTATTTTGGTTCAAGTACAAATGATGGTCTATTCCAACTAGTAGACAATGCATTTTCAATAGCTTCTACGATGCTATTTATTTGCTCTTTTACTTTAGCCGCATCATCAGCAGTAGACGCAGTTAATTGTACTCCAATAGTATCACCAGCTCCATCGGCTGTATGTGCTACTATGTCATACAAAATATCTACTTGTCCTGCTCCTGATCCTGCCTCTACAGTAAGAATGTGATTAATGTTAATCAGATAATCTTGACTACTTAAGGTTACTTTTAAAATTTTTCCATATCTTATAAATTTATGGGGTTAAACAATTATACAAAGATAACTATTTAATTAACTCTTTTTTAAGCGATTTTTAAGTAGCTTATATATTTCAACACCATCATCTGATTGAAAAAACGAACCAACAATCCAACTAGCATCTTCTCCAAAAGGAACAGATATTAATCTTTTTTTATTGTTAGGAAGGTTATAATAAACCTCTTTACCATTGTTTCGTGTTTGTAAGAACCCAGCTTTAAATATTTGATAAACATCATCTTGTAATTGTAACATTGGATCGTTTATCGTATTAATAAAGTCTTCTGGATTATTCTTTGAGTATATTAACAAATCCCTTTTTAACTCTGGAATAGTCATGTTGTCAACCACATTACCTAATAAAACTCTAGATACTTGTAATAATTTCTGAGTATTACTAGACAGTTCTTTTGCTATTATTTGAGCTTCTAAAACACTTTCTGCATCTGAAAGCTCATCTAATGCATCTTGCTCTTTATTAACCTCTACAAACACTTTCCCATTACCAGGGTGATAATGTAAAAACTCTTGTAGTACTTGGTCTTCTTTTTGAGCTACTAGCATACCATCATCGAACACTATAGGTTCTAGAATTGCATTACCGTCTTGTTTGTCTTCAAATGGACTTTTTTGATTTCTTGCGTATCTTAATGGTCTATTAATTCCTTGTTCTTCATCAAAATATAACAAAGGAGATCTTTGAGAATGCCTTGATGATAACATGTATGAGAGAGGTGCTTTGTTACCAGTAAGCTTATATAATTTAGTAACGTATTTTGCTTTTTTTTTCATTTTATTTAATTTAATTTAATTTAATTCCAGTAAAAAATAAATATTACCCCCACCTAAGTAGGGGTAAAATTTACAATAATATTAGTCCTTAAAAATAAAGAAGTTGTTTGCACCTAAAGTACATACAGCTCTTTCACTTAAGAAATTGACTTCCATTGCATCTAAGTCAGAAGTTCTTGCACCACCAGCAGAACCAGTAATCCAAGTTTTGTATCTTCTATCTTCAGTTTCAGAAGCTCTATATCTAACATGTAAGAATGGTCTTTTTGCATTCTTTCCTAAAATTTGATCGTAAACTGTTGTTGATCCAGCAGGAACTAAAAGCCCATTTACTGCACCACCAATAATTCCACCTCTCATTGTAGGATCATTAAGATATTTCCAGTCTGACTTGTAAAAGTCATAACCTCTTCTAAATCCTGTAAAACCAAGATTTAAAGCCATGTCTTTATCATTGTCAAATAGACCATATGATGTACCACCACCTCCATAAGAGTTTTGTTGTGCTAACATATCATCAATATCAAATGAGAAATTTCTGTTTAAGAAAATAACATTTTCTTCAATAGCTCCTTGCTTGTCTAGTCTTTGTATAACACTATCAAACTGAGCTAAACTAGTTGGATTACCTCCACCAAAAACATTACCTCTATTTTCAACAACATAGAAGATACCATCAGAACCAGATTTCTCTGCTGCTGCTGCACCACCTGCTCCTAAACCTTGCAGATAATTACCTGCATCTGAACCTGCTTCTGCTGGAACTGCTTCCACCATAGCTGTTTCTAAATAGTCTTCAAATCTTAGCCTTGTTTCGTGCTCAGATTTTAAATACCATAAATATCCATTAGCTCCATTTTCAGTTTGAATTTCAATCCATCCAATTTGTGCCATATCAGAACCAGATACTTCATATTTATCTTTGATAATAATAGGTTTGTTTTGAAAGATAAAATCATCTGCTTCATTTGAACCAACCATTCCGTTTGTTCCTTTTGCAAATTCAGAACCATAAATAAAACAATCTATAGAACCTGAAGTAAACGCAGGCATACCTGCTGCTTCATAAAATCCTACACTGAAAGTTCTAGCTGCTGCTCCTGCTCCAGCAGGTGCTACAGTTACAATTCCTTTAGCTGATAGTGTAGATCCTGCTACAGAAGAACTTAACATTACTGTTTGTCCTGCTCTAAGAGCTGCCAAATTTGGCGAAGCTAATGCTGGATTAAAATCTGCCGCTGGAATAACGAATACTGCTGTATCAAGACCTGCTCCTGATACTGTTGTTAAACCTGTGTATTTATTGTGTAACCTTCCTTGTTCTGCCCATTTAATAAGGTCAGAGTTAGAAGGCATTTCAGCGCCTACCATTCTTAAGAATGATGCTACTGTTCTATTCCCGTATCTTTCGAATTCTTTTTCGTAAGTGTCAGGAAGATATTGCTGTAACCAAGTAAAGTCTGCCGAAGACAGATAATTAGTTGATACAGGTACTTGTTGTGAACTCGGTTGTAAATCGAATCCTGGGACCGCTTGTACTGCCATAATAATTTAAATTTTAATTTGTTAAACTTTTTTTATACTTCTAATTTTAAGTCCTCTTCCACTTTCAGTATTTCCTACAGCCCTTATTTTCATTCCGTCTTTTGTAACAGTCTGCTGAGCAGCGCTTCTAATGTCCATGTTTATGTTTTTAGATTTTCTAGAAACATTATCCACAGTTGCAGAAACACCTTGGTCGTAAAAAAATTGAGCAAATTTATCAGGGTTCATAGCCACAGCCAATGAACGATGATATCCTTTAGGATCAGCAATTAGCCCTGTTTGTTTGTCCATAAATTTGTTAATATAATTATTAACATCGGACTGAACATTTTTAAGCTCTTCACCAGTACCAGGTTTAAAAGTTATATTATTATCTCCTACATTAAATTCAAAACCTTTGAACTCATTGTTAAAAACCTCATCGGTTTTATTTAGGAAGTAATTATACTTCTTTTTAGTTTGCTCTTCGATAGTTTTAGATTCCTTAAGATAACTTTCATAAGCATTTAAATTTTCTTGTTGATCTTCAGACAATTGATCCCTACTTGACTCAAGAGGCATTTTATATTTATCTTTCTGTTCATTCAAAAACTTTTTCGCTTTCGCAAGTTCTCGTTTTTTCGCTAGTTTTACTTTCTTAATATCGCGAGGTTCATCTAATTCTTCATCAAAATTAAATTTTTCTTCGATAATATCTTGAATGTCAATAGCATCTAACCCTTCTTCGGTTATACTATAATAACTAGCAAGTACAGAGTCATCTTCCATGGAGTCGTAATCTTTCTGTAAATTATAGAAATCTTGGATTCCACGTCCAGTGTCTTTTTTGTACTTTAAATACGCAGATACATCTTCAGGTAATTCTTCGTTTGCTTCTTTTTCCTCAAACAATTCATTAACAGAACTTATATCTTTGTTATATCTATCTTTAATATAAGAAAGAACGTTTTCATCATTTAACTCTAATGAGGGAGTTTCATCAATTGTCTCTGATGAGGGAGTTTCTTTTTCAGTATCGTTTTCGTTTGAAACTTCTACTGTATCTGTTGTTTCAGGTTGAGAGTCACTGTCTTCAAACTTATCTTCATGTTTTTGAAGTAATGTCTCCTCAATTTCTGCTTTAGACTTTTCTTCTTTTTGACCTAAGTCTCGTACTTTTATTTCCATAATATTAAATTAGATTAAATTTTAAACAAAGTTAAACAAAAATTAAATACTAAATTAAGCTTATCTTGGTTCAAATTCGGCTAAGTCAAACCCATCTAAACTATCTTCATTAGATTCAAAATTAATTGCTGGTAAATTTCTTTTCTTTTGTTCAATCATTTTTGATGTCTGTGTAGACTGTTGGCTTATACGTGAATTTTTTGCACTTTCTCTTTCGTTTTCTCTTTGTTGCAACCCTTGTTGTTCCATACCCTTTAACTGCATTTGGAAATTAAATTCCGTTTGCATTAACTGTTCCTTAAGCATTGCTTCATTTTTAAGCTTTTCTATTTCAAAACTAATTTCTGCTTGTTTCACTTGCATTTTGGATTGAGTTTCCATTTGCATTTTTTGAGCTTCTAACTGAGCTTGTGCTTGTTGTCCTTGCATTTGCATTTGAGCAGCCATTTGTTGCTCTTGCATTTTTTGTTGTTGCTCTCCTTCTTGTTTTTGTTTTCTTTTTAGCTTCAGTAATTGATTAGCCATTTTAAGATTATTAATCTCTCTAATGTCTATAGCATCTTCTAAGCTTATATTTTCTTTAGATAAAGCCATTTGTATGTTTTGCTCCANCATAGCTTTTTGTTCTTCATCTGGTGACATTTCGATGAATATNCCAAAATCATAGATATATAAATCTTTAATTTCTTCTAAAATAGATGAGTTATATTTACCTATTTGCATTATAAATTCATCTTTNAAATCTGCAAATTCTAATATATCAGCTGTCCTTATAGATAANCACTCTGCCATTGTCCTAGTTATATACAAACTACCATCTAAAATATGACGTGTAGCTGTATTACTATTAAGGGCTGCAAGTTTTTGTACACCCACTAATGCATTTGGATCTGGAGTTGAACCATCTCTTGCTTCGTTTAACCCAGTCACCCCTCTAATCATGTCTAAATAATGATTATAGTTAGCAATTAACATTTGCATTTTACTTGAACCACTGTTTGCTGTAAGTTGTTGAATAGGTACTTTAGCATTATTAAATTCTCCATCTTGAGTAAAACTTCTACCTATTACACTACCAGTTTGAAAATATAACCTTAATGCATCTTCTGGATTATATGCATTTCCATTTCCTAAATCAACTTCATTTAAACCATCTGCATCAATAAAGACACCATCAGGTACAATTCTTGAAACTACTTGTTGAATTTTTAAATGAGTCATTTGTATTAAATCTGCAAAAGGAATCATTCTTCTTACCAAAGATTCTAACTGTCCTTTAAACATTCTAGGAGCACATGCAACATAATTAGGATATGCAAATTGATTAGAAGATTTAGGTCTTACCATATTTTCTTCTAATTTCCATTGTAAAACAATATTAGTTCCCATAACCATAACACCACTATACCATACATCTATTCTTTTTTCTACTTTTTCAAATTTACCCTCATCCATCATTTCTTGTGGAGGATTAAATTGATCATCTTTTTGAACAGTTTTATATGAGCCATCAGTTAGTTTTTTTCTTTTATAAACAAAAGAATGAGTGGTTTTATAATTAAAATACAATAATGTAGCTGTATCTCTATAAAACATACTGTTTTCATAAAACTGAGATGTATTAAAATAATTATACCAAGACTGGCTATACTTTGCAATTTCATTTAAATCGGCATCAGTTAGTGATGGATCAATTTTAATAAGTTCTGTCATTGGTACAGTTTTAATTTCTCCCCAATAAAAACAGTCTTTAAAATGTGGATCTTCAGTATAACTATAAACAACATTAGCTGGATCAACATAATTAATTTTTACACCTTCACCAGATAAAAATTCATGTTTGGTTATACCAATTCCTAATGTAGTTAAATCATAGTCTACTCTTCCTCTAATGTCATTATAATGATTTTCAGAAAACAATGTATCTATCGCAACTT
>JGI24004J15324_10000230_pt1 | contig 22378 bp, 23 predicted proteins | sample LinPmetageLP32_FD_15324 | JGI IMG/M metagenome (IMG submission 15324)
GCTACAGCTACAGCGGATGCTAGAGAAGGTCGTAGCGCAGTACAAGCAGCGGCACGTCGTCGCTTAGACCAAACAGCATTAGAACAAGATGATATGACTGGGTTTGAACAACCCGACTTATTAGCCGCAGAATTAGAACAGGCGCGAAAAGAACGTCCCGAAGCCGCGTTAAGTGATGATTTACGTGCACAAGAAGAAATTGATCCTGTTACACCTAAAACTACAAAACCAGAACCAAAACTTGAGACTGACCTTTTAGACCTAATACAACAGGACNAAGCTCAAGATGCTAACGCAACGGTACGNCGTGCCAGAGCCGAGGCACAAGAGAAAGATTTAGCTGCACGTACAGCAGAGCCTTTAGTAAAGACAGCAGAAGAAGCACCGTTCCGTCAAGCAGCAACACGTCGTAAACAAATAGTAGATGACACGTTAGCTAAATCCACAACAAGCAGTTTAGTAAACACAGAACGTAGTGTACAGAAAGCTCTAGCCGCTGCGGGTATGCCGCGTACCGATCTTACACGCAATGAAAAGTTAGCAGTAAAGAAAAAAATTGCCGAAGTTGCGCAAGCACAACCTATAAGAGACTCTGATGCTCCTACAGACTTTGCGCTTGGTACAGCCAACGAAGAACAATTTGTATTTCCAGCAGATGTTAGTAGAGCGCCTAAACGCGTTGGCGACGAACCCCCCGCAAAAATAGGAGCCGCTAATGTCCAAAGTAAAGAAACTCAGCCAGAAACAAGTGGAGCAAGCGTTTTACCTGTTGGACCAGATGTGGGAGCAGAAGGACAATCCTCAGATGTTGTTGATGTTTCCAATACCCCCGAAGGTGCCAAAAGAATTAAACCACCTAGAAGTAACAGACTGGGAAGCGCTAAGTTGGAGCCTAGACCAGTTGATGGAACAAAAATCGTTAAGCCCGATCCAATAAAGACAGCTACGGATCAACCTGACAGCATCAAACGCTCAGTAATGCCTACGTTTCCTGAACTAACTAAGACTACAAAACCTAAAGGTGGTGTACGTTTTGTGTCCACAAAAGCATCTCAGCCTACACGCAAAGATAAAGTTGAGGAGCAAGCAGTAGATAAAGAAGTGGCGGCTAAAAACGTACGAGCAAAACTTAAAAAACGTTGGGATGACACTGCTACTGACCAACGTAAACGTGAGTACAACCCCGAAAATAACATTGTAAAAGGTGATCCGTTTACTCCAGCAGAAAACCGCAAGATACTGAAAATTGTAGAAACTCCTGTCAAGTCACGGGACAAAGCAGGAATGGATGCGGTTGTAACTTATCTGGGGCTATACCCTAACCCCGCAGAAGGCATATATGCAGCTATATATGATATGGCTGATGGCACTCCTCAAGTCAGAGGCGATCCGCTACTAAAAGGTACGGGCGGTAAAGCAGCAGAAAAAATGGTTGCTTGGGCCAATAAAAATTTAGATAACACTGGCAAAAAATGGTTAGAAGTTACCACCGCTAAGATAGCTGCAGATTTAAACAAAGTAGCAGATGCAAACAGAACTGTAGCGGAGCTTAAAGTTCAAGGCGTGTCTGATCCTGTACAAGAAGCTAGAGACAAAGCCGCACGCGAAGCAGAGCTTGATGCAAAAGACGCTGCACGCGAAGCCAAAGATGTTGAAAACTACGATGTAGAAAAACAATTACGTTTCATACGCACGTTTAAAAAGAAGTTGTTAGAAGCAAACGCAGTTGTAGGTTTAGATTTACCTCAACACCCCGCAGTTACGGCTGCGATTAAAGATGGCAACTTGGGCGTTGCGCTATCTAGACTGGAAGAAACTTCACCAAGCCAACAAGTACGTAAATTAGCTAAAAAACTAGCCAGTTTGGTGGGCACTACAAAGGTTGTCATTAAGAAAAACTTGAAGGCCGAAGATGGACGACCAGCAGCAGGTTTGTTTGATCCTAAGACTAACACAGTAATGCTCGACGCAGACACTGGTATCAATACGCACACAATATTACATGAGGTGGTGCACGCAGCGGCTAGCAATACACTGTCTAACAAGTCACACCCACTTACTAAACAACTTACAAAACTTTTTAACGACGTAAAAGATCAGCTTGGTACAGTGTACGGCGCTAAAGACGTAGATGAGTTTCTATCTGAGGCGATGAGCAACCCAGAGTTTCGTTCTACTTTAGCCAAAATAAATGCAAAGGGAGAGCCTATTGGTGCGTTACGGCGGTTCCTAAACTCTGTAGGAAACTATGTGCGTACGCTTATGGGGCTTGAAACAAATGCCATAACTTCCTTGGACATAACAGACAAGTTTGCTGAAGGTGTCCTAGCCCCTGCGCCAAAGTACCGTAACTCTGGTCAACTTCTTATGATGTCTACACCCGACGTTGCTAAAAAAGCCGCTAAAATGATGTTGGATAAAACACAACAGTCCTTGGGTCCAGAGGGGCGCAAACAATTTAAGTTTGACTCAACACAGTTTATGAGAACCGCAAGTGCTAAATCTAGGAGACTACTGATCCGACTGACTGGGTTACAAGGGCTAGCAGAAATTGCTGAAGCCGCAGGGCTACAGAAACTTGGTTTTGTATTAGATAAAATTGTCAACGATCAACGCGGTGACATCCGTAGAGCAAACGAAATAGTCAAACGTGAAATAGATAAAATTATAACTTGGACAAATAGCGTTAGTCCTGAGATGAAACAAACTTTGGACCGTTTGATATACAACGACAAGTATGGCGCTACGATATACCAAGTAGACCCAACAAAAGCTCGTACTGAATACTCTAAGTTCTGGTTAAAAAACACAATCACGGGCAAGCGTATAGCGTACAATGATAAGAAGGCCCGTGATGCAGAAGTAAAACGTCTTAATTTTGAAGCCAATAAAGGCAAAGACAAAGCTGATAAAGTAAATATTGCCTTTAGGGATGGCAACCGCGATGAAACCAAACTGGAAGTATGGGACGAGCAGCGTGCAGATTGGAACGCCTTAGAGAAAAACGGTGGGCAGAAGGCTTATCTGGATATGCGTAACCACTACCGCACACAATACGAAAAGATGCGCGACGTTGTGTTTGGTGAGATAGATAGCCTTATGGGTGACAAAACTAAAGAAGCCAAGAAACTAAAGAACGAGGTGTACGCTAGGTTGTTTGATAAGACCACACTAGATGTGTATTTTCCCTTGGTGCGCGAAGGTACATATAAGTTAACATACGCTGCTAAAAACCCAAGCTCTGACAGAGAAGCTCTTATCGTGCGTATGTTTACCACGGCACCAGAACGAGACGCAGCGGCTAGCAAAATAAAAAACAACTCTGCGTTTACGGGTGTTACCACTGAAGATGGGGAACTAACACTAGCTACATTTAGACAAGCTCCAAGCAATTCTTTTGTAAAACAAACGCTAGATGCCTTAGACGCAAACGGTGTTGACAATGACGTACAAGAGCAGATTATGCGGTTGTTTATAGATACACTGCCCGAAACATCTTTTGCTAAGTCACTACAGAAACGTCAAGGTACGCCGGGATTTATTCAAGATTCAGTCTTTGCTATGAAGTCTAAAGCGTACGATCTAGCAGGGCAGACAGAGAAACTACGCACCTCTGCCAAACTACGGGCCTTCCAAAGAGAAGTTCTTGGCCGAAAAACTCCCATTGACGCTGTGCAGGGCAAAGGTATTACAAATAGAGCTGCACAATCTTTACGCGCACCGTTTGAGGAAGTACAAGCTGAACTATTGGACCGCGCACAGTTCGCAAGCGAAGGCGCTCAAAACAAAAATTTTGAAGCCATAGGACGTAGGCTTAACCAGACAGCATTTATCGCAACTATAGGTTTTAACGCTTCGTCCGCATTAGTAAACTTATCGCAAGTGCCTCTGTTTGTGCTGCCCTTCTTGGGCGCTAAGTATGGGTACGGCGCTGCCTATACAGCGGTAAAAGAAGCTGGCACGTTAGTAGGTGGTTCTAAAAACTCGTTGTTAAATAACTACGATATACGTGATGATGGCGTGCTTGTAGTCAAAAAAGATATTCCCCCTGAACGTAAAAAACAATTAGAAGAACTTAAACCCTTAGTGTCCGAAGCCATGCAACGTGGACAACTTGGACAGGGGTATCTTGCGGAAGCTCTTGGTTTAGATGAGTCGGGTCGCATATCCAGAAGTGGTAGGGCAGGCACTGCTATGGATAACATTTCAGTTTTATCTGCGTACCTGTTTAACCATGGGGAGCAGTTTAACCGCCAAGTAACGCTTGTCACGTCTTATAGATTAGCTTTGCAGGCCGTAGGCAAAGACCCCAAAACAAAAAATTTACCTTCCGCTCAACGTGAGCAGCTTGCCGCAGAACAAGCCATACGAGAAACTCAAGAAACGAATGGTGGGTCATTCTTAGAGACAGCGCCACCCATAGCACGTCAAGGGTACGGACGTGTCATGTTTATGTACAAGAGCTACGGGCTACAGATGTACTACAGCATGTTTAAAGCAGCCAAGATTGCAATGGACAGCGACAAAGGTAAGTTATTCGGTAAGGATGGGTCGCCCGAGCGTAAAGCCGCTGTAAAACAACTGTTGGGGCTACACGGTACGGCGTTGTTCTTTGCAGGTATACAGGGTATTCCACTGTACGGTGCCGTGCAGATGATGGCCGACTTATTCTTCCTTGATGATGAAGAGGATGATTTTGATACTATTGTGCGTAAATACGTAGGTGAGGGCTGGTATAAAGGCGCTATCACTGAGTTTGCTGGCATAGACGTAGCTAGTCGAACCGCGTTGACAGGGTTACTACTGCAAGAAAACCGCTTTAATAATGATCCGTCTTTGGAAGAACAACTTGGACATTATCTTGGTGGCCCTGCGTTTAGCGTAACCAAAAGGATTTTACGTGGTGGTCGAGACATACTTGACGGTGAGTTTAGTCGAGGCATCGAAAGTCTTTTGCCTGTGGCTGGAACAAATTTTTACAAAGCTACGTTCGGTAGGTACGCCCAAGAAGGTGGCGCGTTTACACGACGAGCCGATCCAATATACGATGACATAACAGGCGGTGAGTTAGTAGCGCAGATACTTGGTTTTCCCCCAACCGAATATACATTCCGCCAAGAACAAAATCAAAATAGCAAACGTATAGATATAGCTGTTAATAAAAAACGTTCAAAGCTACTGAAAAAATACTATGTGGCTACCCGTATAGGAGACTATGAGGCTGCTAATGACGTAAACAAAGATATGCTTGCGTTCAGTAAACGGCACCCAGAAGCAGCCATAGATGGCGAAACTATAGATCGGTCTATGAAACAACACATGAAAACATCGACTGAAATGTACAACGGTGTAACGCTTAGTTCGCTGTACCGCGATACGTTAGAACAGGGGCGCAGGGAGTATAAGCAATAAAAAAAACCCCGCTAAAGATCAGCGGGGCCAGTCAGGAGGAGAACGACAAGTCAGAACCTGCCACGGCAACTATATCACACCGTCCTCCAGATGCGAAGCCCAAACATATTATTTTCTATACGCACGCGAGTTTCGGTCTTCCACCCTTTTAGCTCTGCGATTTTTTCTGTTTGCTGCTTTGCCTTCACAGTGTCCACACAAGGTACAAACACCGACGCTCCGACGACCATAACCTCCCAGTCTACTATGACCTTAACTTTGTCGGGGCTTAAATCATCAATCCGTAACGGTTTTTGGTACACTGCCCAGCCCTTCTAATTTCACCGCTACTGCCCGTGTTGCAGGTAAGTTAAAGTTAGTGCCTTTGGTTATACGCATTGTAATTTTTTTAGCCCCCATCTGCTGCTCCATACCTGCCAATGTACTTGTGTAGTCCAGCTTCTGTTCACCGAGCCACGTCTTAAAGTATTTTGGCACTATGTATAACATTTCAGTGTCAGGCTCAAAACGAGCTACAAGCATACGTGGGTCTTTCTCTGGTACGACCATAGAGGTTATACCTTCTGCGTTGCGTCCACTTTCCGTGCTCTTGATTTTCAGTATGTTACCCCAGTTTTCAGCCGCAAACTCTGTTACCAATGTCTGCACGGACGCTGTGCTATCGTCTACAAAAGCCTTAACTGTGGTCAACATAGATACAACCCACTTATACAATTTCTTTAAATCGTAGTTAATTATACCTGCTTCTTTTGCTACCGAAGCCCCCGTCAATATAGCCGCACAGCCACCAGACCAGAAACGATTTACGTTAGTTAACCCTGCCGCTTTGTCTACCTTGCTCTTAATAAGTTTGTATCTAGCGGCTATCTCTTCTTTGTTTTTTATCACGTGCTGCACGTAGGTAGGTCCGAAGTGGCCGTAATTATTCTGTACGTCACGGAATAGTGCTTCACCTACCAACGGGTCTACTACAACCAACGGCATGTCATCCACTCGTAGCTCTAACAGTCGTTGCATCTCGGCTTTCACATCACCTTTTGCTATTTGCATCTGCGCATAAAAACTTACGTTACCCGTAGAAAAAGCTATCAGTCGCCATGGCTTACCTCTAACACGTTCCATGTTGCCACCACCTGCCATGCGGTTCTTCTGTTTACCTTCAGATAGTTGGTACGCATAGTCTGACACAGCTTGACCTTTAGTGTTCGTCATCTCGTCAGTGTTCAACATAAGGTTGTGCATTACTTCCGCACGGTTCATGCGAGAGTTGTCTGTGTCTTTTTTTGTTAATGTCAACGGCGCAGGGTCACCCCATATAGACGTACCTGCAAACATAGCAGTGGTCTTACCGCCACCTGTCTCTCCAAACAAATTCACGCCCAAACTGTACAGCCCCGTCAGTGGCATTAGCACCGTGCCAAAACCCCCACACACTGTAAACTGTTGTAGCTCCATACCTTCACGGTCGTAAAAGTCCAGTATCTCTTTGTTTCGCTCCATAGTGCCCTTGGGTTTAAAAGCATCAATAAGCCCTGCTGTTTTACTAGAGGGTGGGTTATATTCTATACCGTTGGCTGTAATAAGCTGATCGCCTAACACGAACTCATCCATAGTGTCATCGTCAGTCCAGCCAAACTGTTGGTGCGCTTCACTAGCGGTTGTTGTCTGTTGCAATTCATTAATCCATGCTGCTGTATATTTCATAAGTTTCTCCACGTCCGCGCCAAAGGCGGTTATGCCCTTCATCGCCATGTTCTTGCGAAAGTCTTCTTTAGACGTAATTGCGGTTAGTGGTATGGTAAACTCTCGCACCCCATCTTTGGGTAGATGCAGAGCAAATGCTACAACTTCACCTAACTCTACATCGTGTAGTCTGCGTGTAACATAAAAGTCGTAGTGGTATATGCAAATCTCGTCTGGGTTTCCGTCCGCGTCCTTAGTCCGTATGTACACCCCACCGTTCTGCCCACGAAAATATGGTTTAGGCAGCGTTGGTATTGTATGAATTTTTGGTGTCTTGGTTGTGATGTCCTCTACTATGTTATCGTCTGGGTCTGCTTCAACTACTTCTTTGGTCAACATCGCAGGAGTAGATATTTTACCTTTGTGTGGACATTTTGTGCAAGTGTCGGGGTTATGCGTCTCAAACGTAGAACAAAAATGTGGGCCACCCGTGTCTTGCATCTTGCGTAGCGTAGCGTGAAAGTCATAGTCTTCGTGCTTGGACGACATCAGCACTGCTGCCTTGTCTCCATCTTTACATACGTTGGCTATGGATAACCCAGAGCGCCACATGTCGTGAGATATAGTTTTTTGATTAGATATTATGTAGCGTATCTGTTCGCAACCTGTGCCGTTCCGCAGCCTATCAAGCATACGTTTAAAGCTACCCTGTTGGCTCTTATTCATAGCATCTTGAAATGCACTTACAGCGCTGTTGGGCGAATATCGCTTGGGTACTGGTATCGGCGCACCCCCCAGCAACTCTGAAAAAACATCGAAGTCTACCGTAGTCGGCGTAGATATGCCGTAAAAATCGACAGGCAAAGGCGTATCGTATTTATAATTACGTGTCTTAGGTACACGTAGTATACTAGCAGCATCCGCTGTACGCGCAGGGTCTGCCTTGGGAAACAATACTTTTAACCGCGAAGCTACAGGCCACCAATCGTCTCTACATACTGAGTTGGATAGTATCCAATACACATGTACGCCACGTCCCGAGTTAACAAGCGTAGGTGTAGGTAACTCGTACTCATCACAAAAATCTTTTAGTTCATCTATCGCGGCTTCTTGCGACATAAATTCTTTGTCGGGGCCACAATCTAAATCTAAGAAAAACGACTTCATCCACTGCACGTTGTCCGCTTTGCGTGAATTTGTGTTCTCAAAGGTTCCCATAGCAAAGAAAGCGTTCCACCCGTTTGCGCTTAAATCGTTAGCGGCATCTATAACGTGATCTACGGACGGGTAAAACTTCTGTTGTATTTCTGGGTCTCTTTGCCCTTTAATGGTGCGGTTGGCCCACACGCAATAATTACCCTCATGCGCTAACACAAGGTCTAAAAATCTTTTCGTTTCCATTGTCACCACTCATCATAAGGTTAACCACGGCCACATAAGCAGCCGTGGTAGGGAACATATTAATCGTCCCAGTTTTCTATGATGGCCCCAAGCTCTACCTCATCTGAAGCTGGCGGCGGTGTTGTTGCTTTTTTAGCAATCTTTTTCACTGGCGCTTCTTCGTCAAAACCCGTACTAGCCATGTCATCCAAGACGTTATTGCTCTTAGTAGGTTTTGATGATGCAGCAAACGGGTTCGTGTCGTCAATGGTAAAACCACCTTCAACCTTACTAAATGGGTTACGTATTTCCATAGGAATAAGATTAATCACCTGCACGGCTTTAAGGCGCAGCGATACGCTTTGCTTACCACCGAAATCATAAGGTATTAACTGTACGCAAACATTTACAGTGCTGCCCGTTGTTAATTGAAACTCGTCGGGCATTGTGTTGCCTTGGGAATCAAATTGTATAGGCTTGTTGGTTACCTGACCCTTATACGCGCCTTTTATTACTGACTTGTGCGTGTACGTACCGTTGTCATCTTTGACAAACGGATTAGCCAACTTGGGTTCCCAAGCATCACCTTTGTTAGCATCGTATGCAGCCTTCATCTGCATAAACAGTGCTTTGGCTGTGTTCTCCTTCATGCGAAACGCAATAGAAAACTCCGCATTTTGATCGCGTGGATTACACGGAACGCTACGTTTTACTTTTTGGTCATAGACATACGTCTGGTCAAGTTTGGGCCATAACGCTTCCACGTTCTCAATGATATATTGTTCTGCCAATGTTATTCTCCTTCTGGCTTATACGTCTTCGTCAGCGTTGAAATCAAATTCTAGCTGCTCTTCCATAGGCGTCTCATCCACATCTTGTGCAGTTTTTGTTAACGCCTCTGTTACTGAGGTTTTGTTAAACCGATACGTGTTACCGATTTTTATGTACGTGTCTTTAGGGACGTGTCCCTGTCGTACCCACGCACGGATAGTAGAGATTGATACAGCAAAATGTTTTGCCAAATCCTCTATTGGTACGAATGGTTGTGCCATTATTTCTTCCTTACTGATATGACATACTCGGTATCTACGTTCATACCCTTGGGCATAACGTCTGGGTTTTCCTCTAAAAATTGTTTTACGTTAGTCTGGTTTAACCGCCTGTCCAAAAACTCGGGCACGTCATGCTCTTTTATAAAGCTGTACATTTGATCCCAATCACCAGTCCAATATTTGGTTTTAGTAGACCTAAAAAACAAACCTTCAGAGGTTCGTACGCTTTCAACATTGTGAGAATCACAGTAGTCTAATAACGCCTTCTTCAAGACATCCTGTTGGCGAACCAACGCTCCGTCTCTTTCTTTAAACTCCGCAGACAAAGACGCTCTTTCCGCCCTTATATTTATGTAAGCCTTTGTTAGCTTGTCCGCAGGGATGTCAGAACTTTCGCTCATCGCTCTCTCCTACAATAACGAGAATTACAATCTAGTAGTGTTTAGTAAGCTAGTCAAGTAGTTCTTTGTATAAATCTATCATTTTTGTGTGTACGTCTATTCTGTTATCAAGTAATGAGTAAACACGCTTTTCTACAGCAGAACCTTGTAGTTGTACAACAGTACATGGGTGCTTCTGCCCTGACCTGTGCACCCTAGCGTTTGCCTGTGCATAGATTTCTAAGGAAGGTGTCGGCCCCCACCACACCACAGTATTAGCTGCGGTTAATGTAACACCGTGCGCTGCCGATTGCGGCTGTATAACTAACACGCGTGGATTATCTGTTGTTTGGAAGCGTTTAAATATATCTGTACGTTGAGACACAGGCACATCGCCCCGTATCACGGCTGTGTTGATCCCGTCTTTGCGTAGCTTATCCACCAAAATATCTATGGTGTGTTTGAATGGCACAAAGATCAATACTTTCTGACTGCTCTCGTCTATGACTTCACGTAAAACTTTGTATCTGTGCTTGATGTCAAACTCTAAGGTGTCACCTTCGTCTGTGTACACAGCACCTGCGGATATTTGTAATAGCTTGTTCATAATGACTGCCGCGTTCACAGCGGTAACTTCGTCATCACCAACCTTCATAACCAGTTTCTTTTTTAGCGTGTCGTAGTATTTTTGCTGCTGACGTGTAAGCTCTACTTTTCGCTTAACGTATGTCATATCAGGCAGGTCAAGACATTCTTCTTTGGTAAACCGTATCGCAGGTTGTAACACCCTATACACAAGGTCTGTCGCTTCGGGTNTTACTATCCACCTAAACTGTGTAATCTTTGTCATAACCATGTCACGGAACGAACCAAAGAAACGTGGCACTGCATTTGTGTTAACTAACTTAGCCAAACCATACGCATCCAACGGTGACTGCGCGGCAGGTGTACCCGTCATCATCCATAACCACGTGTTATCATTGACGAGTTTGTTGAGTATCTTCCACCGTTTAGACTGCGCGTTCTTGTAGTGCGTAGCTTCGTCAACTACTATCAGATCGAATCCACCTTTCGCTATCTCTTCGGACACAATTTCTACACCGTCATAGTTTATTACCACAAAGTCTGCGCCTTGCTCTATGATCTGTTTGCGTTTATTTGATGCGCCATGAGCTATATCCACGCTACGGTGTGGAGCAAAGGTAAACAGGTCTTCACGCCATGCGCTATCCATAATAGACAAAGGACATATAACGAGCACACGTTTTATTTTACCTTGCTTCATCAGGTAGTCCGCAGCCCAGATAGCACTGGCTGTTTTGCCAGTACCTTGTTCATTAAAACAAAATGCTTTGCGGTTCATAGTCAGAAATGCAGCGGTCTTTTTTTGGTGCGAAAAGGGTGCATGTTTACCTGTCCACTTGTACTGTGTTTGAATGGGTGACGGTGCTTTGATGTTTAAGTTTCTAAGCGTGTGTATTTCGTCAACACCCCAGTTTACCAACACCTCGTTTTTACGTACAGCTTGGCTTTTAGGAATGACTTCAGTGACACGTTTTGGATTGCGTAGCTTTAGCAGCAACGCCTTACCGTCGATGATCTTCATGTAGTTCTCCTTTTAGGGAACTTCCCTAAATTACTTTTTCTTCTGGTAGTTACGCGCTCGGTTCTTGCTTGAACTCTCTATACGTATCCCATCTTTATTCTTGCCGCCCTTTACCAGAGCTTTCTTGTGGCTAACGTCCTTGCCCTCACGCTTGTCTGCTTTACCGTTACCGTTACGATCTGCGCCTTCTTTATCTACTTTGCGCCTAGCACGTTGGCGCTCCATACGGCGTTCAAAGGTTGCACTACCCACGGGGGCGTTAACTTGTTTCTTGCGCGGTTTCTTCATCAGTTGGCTCCGTTGTGAACACATTCGATTACAGGACAGTGGCGTCTACATAACCCGTTAGGGCGTGCGTTCCACACATCTTCGTCTGCGGATGTTTGCATTTGGCCGTACTTGCCTAACCACTTTTCCCACAGTTTGCCAGTATCATACCCCATGTAGGTATCTTTTACCAAGTTATTACTTATAACGAACAACAACCCAGCACGTATTTTTTTAAGCTGCGGATACCTAGCAAATAAGGCCAAAGCCATAAGTTCTAACTGACCTTTATCCGCGTACTTTGCTGACTTGCTTGTCTTATAATCTACCACCGTTGCGGTATCACCATCCATAATAACCAAGTCCGCTACACCACGAAACCACACGTCCTTTGCGTAGAAATCACAGTCTTCTAAGTTTTTAGTCAAACCCAATTTTATTTCGCACAACTTAACGCCCTTTTTGTTCTTCAAGGATGTTAGGAGTTTCTCCGCAAAACTAAACTTTGCGGGGACGGGTATGTCTTTACCAATAAAATCTTCAGCTACGGTATGAAACGCCGTGCCGTACAAAGTCGCCTCTGTTTGTTTAAACGGTATCTCTTTCAAGATATGTTTGTGGTAATATTGCTTGGGGCATTGATCGTAGTCTTTAATCTTACTAAACGACCACGGCGCTACTTTAGCTGTCACTCACATTCTCCGTATGATTTACCTGTGCCACTCTCACAGGTTATAGGTAGACCTTCAGCCCAGTGAGGCGTTTGGCTCATACATTCTTCCATATATGTTCGCGCTGCGGTCAGTTCTTCGTCGGGCACACATATAATAATTGAATCATGTACAGTTAGCACAGCTTTGTATTGCTTGGCAAGCAATAACATTTGATGCCCTATGATACAACGTGCAATAGCTTGACACACGTTCTCCACAACTTTACCGCCATAAATTCTGTTTGGACCTTTTCGGGTTTTGTAAGTGTACTCTGTACCACTAGTAGTTTTCTCTACAGCTAACCCATGATAAAACATAGGCAGACCAGAGGGTAATATTATGGCATTGTTACGTGCGTTTACTTTCAACACGTCCTCGCGCCCAAACTGCACGTTATCTCCACGCTGCATGTGTTGTATCATGTTGTTTGCATCGACCCATAGCTGGCTGATTGCTCCGTTGGTTTCGCGGTATATATTTATGATGCGCCTAGCCTCGTCTAGTTTTATATCCACATCCATCCCTGCCAACTGCGCTTGGAATTTCACCGCGCCCATGCCGTAACCAGCACCGAGAATTGTAGTCTTACCCACAAACCGTTGTGACTTACTTACCTCATCTGTTGGTACGCCATATATAGCAGACGCCATGTGTTTGTATACGTCTTCGCCTTTATCAAACTGGTCAACTAAATCATCTTGCTCTGCTAACCACGCCAACACACGGGCTTCGATTTGCGAACTATCACAGTCTATTAGAGAATGACCTTCGGGAGCCACAATGCTGCTCTTTAATTTCTTACCGTTAGGCCCACGGCTGGGTAGGTTTTGCAGATTGATCTTGTCATCGCCACCCCACCTACCTGTGTGCGCTGCATAATATCTTACAGGTACAGGCAAGAGGCCACGTCCTGCTATATCTATAAAACGCTGCGTCCTAGTTTCTTCCAGCGTGCTCTTCAAGCCTAGTCTTGCTGATACCAGTGCTTGCACTTTGTCGTCTTCGTGCACCGCCAACGCTTTAAACTGCTCATCGTTTTTGGCAAACGCAAACGTCTCTTTATCCGTGGTGGGGCTAATCTTCATCGGTGGAGTTACACCTAAGTTTTTAAGCAACTCGGCAAACTTCGGATTACTCATCAGGTCTTTCTTGTCAGTTAAACCTGCGTCCTCTAACAACTTATCCTTACGCTGCTTAATATCATCCAAGTGCGAGGTCAGCAGGTCAACGTCTAATTCTAGTGTGGGGTCAGTATACATCTTCAGCGTGTGGTTTATCAGGCGTATCTCCGACTTTGGGAACCTACGCGACATCAAACGGAACAGTTTATATGTTAACTCAACATCGTTGATGCAGTAATCCCCGTAGGCTTCTAACTCTTCGGTTGTGAAGTCTTCTCGTCGTTTTCCAAGTGCATCAAGGACTTCCGTGCCTTTAACTCCAATATCGTATCGTTCAGATAATGCTTTGAGACTAGCGCTAGCTTCAGTGCCATGTAGCGCACGGGCGATACACAGAGTATCAGCGTACATGCGAGGACAAATACCAAAACACCAAGACAGGATAGCACCGTCAAACATAGTATTGTGGGCAAGTACCATACTGTCAGTCCAATCGAACGTGCCAAGATACCTAGCGATTTGTTGTTTTGTTCCACTTGCCCACTCCGTTGGTTTATTGTTTACTTTGATAGCCACGCCGATCACCTCAAAAAGAGGGTCACGGACGTAGGCTTCTGTCGTTAACTTACGCAAGGAATAAACCTTGTCGTAGTATGTTTCAAAGTCTAGGGTTATAAGGTCCACTAGTGGTTACCTGCTATCTCACCGCCACATGCCATATAACCACACGCGTCTACCCAATTATCAGGATGCTTTGGGTTAGAATGAATACGAGCTACCTTCAGCAAAGCCATCATTACAGCAACATCTTCGACCTTGATAAAATTTATTAAGCCAAGGTGTACGTTCCAGTAATCAGATATACGTTGAAAGTTATCTTCCATGTCACCGTGCTCAGATGCACGATCTTCTGTGACATACTGTTTGGCTGTGTCTAATATACTACCCCGTGTTACTTGACGTACATCAACTGGGGGTTGAGCTAACACTTCTCTCGGTGTTCCGATCTTGGACATGAGTTTATGCACATAGCTCACGGATGAGTTAGTTTCTAATGCTATCTTCCTCGTAGTAGCCATAGGGTGCTTTACCTTATACGCCCATACTTTTTCTTGCTTCTTAGTCATCTTCTTAGTCATTTAGTTCTCCTTGGTTTCTTCTCTAGGAAGGTTATAGCGAGATTTAATTTGTATTACGGACTTGTCCGAAACTTGCAGCACCTCGCTTATGTTTTGAATAGACATATTTAGTTTTAGCATACGGTCTACCATTTTTGCTTTTTCGGTAAGCTCTAATTTAGGGCGTCCACCTTTTTCACCATAGGATGCGCCCTTCCTACCGTTTCTAGCGTTGTAGCTACCCGTCATTTCACGCAACTTGGGGTTAGCGGCCATATCTTTTTTTGTTTGCTGCTCCCAACATTGTTTGTATAGCTCTTCGTAGCCCACGCGTTCACGTTCATTCATAGTGTGTCACCCTTATAGCTAAGAAATACCTAAAGCCACCAAGGTCATCACTGTGGGGTAAAAACGTCACTATATCCCCTGCCTTGGCTTTGGCTTTTGTTGTAAGCCCCATAATTGATAAGAGTTTATCGCCCCGTGGACGTCTATACATGCGTAACGCTGACGGTGTAATATTTTCGTCTTTGTCTATAAGCAACGCTTTAAACACGCAGCGTTCACCGTTATTAATGTCTGTGTAGTTAACAGGTAGGTGTTCTTTTGCAAACGCGACTACCGATTTATTTGCATCCATAATGCTCTTGTTCAGCATACGTTGCGTTACCTTTATCTTTGCTTCCATTGCGTTCTCCTTTATATGTCGTAACCTTTTTTACGTAGGTCATCTTTAAATTTGTGTAGTTCGTTACGTGCCACCCAAGCGTCTTGCCCTACGGACTTACCACTGTCTCTAACACGTATTAAATCATCCATCCTACGGACTTCGTTTTGCAGAAACTTTAGCTCTGCCTGTAATGCAGGTGTTATTTTCATTTGCTCTGGTCCTTATGTTGCCCTGTGCAACTAACACAGGGACTAACCTTATCGCGGTTTCTTCGGTGTAGTCATGGGGCGAAAGGACCGCTCACAACGCATGGAGAACACGTCGGAGCAGAGAAAAATCCCACCTACACTGCTGCGGTTAATAGCTCTCCAGCTTGCCACTCACAGCTTGGCAACTACGTTGGATAAATTCACCGTCTGATGTATCCTATGCCCACCAGCAACCAACTTATGCACATCGTGCATGTTGGCCTCATTAATAACCAAGTCAAACCCACCTGCGGTTCGTATGTCGTTCAAGTTTTTTTCCTGCAAAGGCGTGGGCTTGTTGATACCAGCTTTGCACTCAANCCCAAAAAACATACCCTTGTAACATCCTACAATGTCAGGCACGCCACTCTTACCGTATCCNCCAGTGGCAGGGTAAAAGTAATACGCGCCCATAGCTTTAAGATGCTTGACCACGGTCTTTTTAACTTTAGCTTCGGGTGTCATTGTCGTTCTCCATTTTAGGGAAGTTCCCTATTTATTTTACTACCCAATACAAGTATGGGCCAATCCTACAACCTACACCCTCTACATCATTAGGTGGCGGTGGTACGGGCAACATAGCCAATGCTGCCAGCCGTTCTTGTACCCATGTTGGTAGTGCTCCCACAGATTTATAATCACTCTTTAGTTCCGTGTCAACACTATCTGTGCCAAAACATTGTACCGCGACAGTTTTAGTGTCAAACGCTATCTCTACGCGGTACGTTCTATCATCCACGTAACTCACGTGGTAGTATCTTCTGTGTAGAAGTAGAACATAGCGTCACTAGCTTTGTACCCAACGTCCTCCACAAACTGCTTGTCTGCACACATACCCATCACGGCTATCTTACCTTGCAACTCTTCGTCCACATCCTTCATAAGTAACGTGGAAACTTCAACTTGAGCGCTTGTCCATCTAGTGTTGTGGTAGTTGTACATGTCAGCGATTGCCACTTTGTCCATATACTGCTTACCAAATTTCTCGTACACACGTATGAAGTCCATGGGTAGCATACCTCGTTTGGGGAACCTGTCAGCAATCTTTTTCTTAGCTATAACATCTTCCATCTTGGTATGTACCTCGGGCGAAAACGCGTGTCCGCTTTGAAATATACTTATCAATTCTCGTACAGTATCCCCTCTGCCTTTACTTACTTTGTAGCTATCGCTGAAACCCAATGCTTCAAGACTAGCGGTATACGCGTCGTACGCCTCATCTTTTACCCTGTGCACGTTACCTCTCACTAGTGCTGATGCAGCATACGAAACCTCGGAAGGCGAATAGCTTCGTAGCTCTGCCCCTGCGTGTTTTACTGCTGTACCCATATTAAGTGCCATACGCATATAATGCTGTTCGTTACCTTCGGAGTACTTACAGTTATCTATATCCCGTGAATACACCACGTACTTGTGTTTGCCGTTTTTGCTGGTCTGGAAGTCACCATAGCCAATCCAGCCTAGTACATACGGATCATCGTCCATGTATACATACGCGGTGTTGGAAGTACGTACCATGGTCTTAGCTCCACGCATTGCTCGTTCAACCTCACGTCGAAAGGTCCAAAGCTCCATAGAATGTGTGCCTCGCGGATCGTCGTGTGGATAGTTGGTTGTATTGTTTCTGGCGGAGTGCTTCTTAGCTTCCTCTAGTGTTATGTTCTGTATACCCATAATGTTTTACCCTTTCACGGTTTTAGTAAAGTTACATACTTTGTTTATCTTTGTATTGTATTGCGCCACCACGTTCCCTGCGTTTGGTCACCTCGCATCTGCCACCTATAGTCAGTGTCATTCAGCAGGTAGTAAGCTAGATGCAGGCGTAGTGGGTGATCCTCATTTTTTATTACCTCGCGTGTTGTTTTCCAGTTATCTACAAATAAGTCTAACATACGCCACTGGCCCCAGCGACTTGTAGGCATGTGTTCCTTTAGTTCGTTACGCATACGCTCTTCATAATCCCTGTCACCTTCGGGCAGTAGAGGGAACATAGTGAACGCCCACTCTTTAAACGTGGCAAGCTCGGCCTTCAGCTTGGCTTTCGCGTCTTTGTTTACAACCACTCTTGGGGCTTTCGGTATCGGCTTACCACCGTGTGAAAGATATGCGTCGCCAGATGTGATAAAGAATGACAGAGCCGTGCCATCATCACGTGAACTCCAAGACGTGTTCCATCTGTTAGGGCTATGTGGCACGTCACACGCAGCGACAGTTATACTTTTAGCCAGATAATACTTGCCAGCAGCAGGGCCACCACACAATATGTACTGTTTGCCGTTTTCTATGCGAAACGTCAGGTGGGACGGTATGCACCGCTGTAAGAAACTATACCTAGACATGTGAGCGCCTTGCCCTGTGCCATTACGTATCGTCACTGTCTCCGTACCGTTTTTATGTTTGCGCCACACGATAGGAGCCAGCTTCTCGACCTCGGCTTCAGTCGGTCCTCTGCCGTACAACGCTGGGTTACGCCGCATATGGTCTGTGACTTTATCTGCTGGAATTGCGGTTTTGACCCCGTTTACCATGGTGTAGAAGTCACCCCAATAATACCCGAACACATCGTCACCGCTGTAGTACCCATCCATAAGCGCGTAACAGTTGTCGTTGATCTTTTTAATGCGCTCGTATTTGCGCTTGCGATCACCAAGGGGGCGTATGTCTTGCTCTAACGTATGACACTTTGATACCAGAGGTTTAGTGTTATTGTACCACGAAGCGACTTTATCGAACGTGTCCAGTTGGCGGTTCATGTATGACATAACCATTATTTGTTCTCCATGTTTTTAGGGAAGTTCCCTAATTTGTTTGTTGATGACGTTAGTGTGATTTCACATATACTTGCCGACGTACCACGCACACACAGCAATCGTTGCTAGTACCACCGCTGCCACAAGTATCTTAGGTACACGCACGATATACACGTGTGCATCAGCGTCACGTTGGGCCAGCTTGTCGAAGTGACTGCCCCCCTGTTCACGTGTCTCCCCCTGCACACGTTGCGTGGACTTAGCGGAAAGCTCCAAAGTTCTTGGACGTGGTAACGTAGGTTTCACTGATTGTTTCGTTGGCTCCTTCTGTGTAGTTTGTTTTGAGGTGACCTTCACGTCAGGTTTTGGCGGGTCTGCTTCTACAAACGTAGACCATTGCGCCTCGCCTCGGGCAGAATGATTTCCGTAAGCAACGGGGCCAAACCTATCAATCAATTTAGTCCGACGTGCATTACCCAAGTTTTCGGGTATAAACCAACACATACCATCCCAACGTGCGCCCAATTCTTTGGCCGCTTCTTTGTTCGCAAATTTTACGTTGCGTAGGTAATGTTTTGGTGGGGCTAAGAAGTTGGTTTTCTTGTCGGCAGCGACCACGACAGGTTCATCTTCACCCCAACTATCTATCAGGGCTTGCAAACTTGAATCGTCCAGCATAACCTTTTGTGGTTTTACCGCTATGTTTTTATTCCAAGAGTATTGCTTCATCTCGCACGACTTCCTAGTACGCCCTAGATGTTTTGCTATGTCGTCGTACTCAAACCCTTCGTTCCGCAACGCTAGTAGGGTTTCCATCTCTTTATTAGTCCACGTTTGATTTTTTCTTGAATCAACCATTACTTTAGTTCTCCGTTTGTTGGCCGTGCTTTGGGCCGTAGGGTTTTGGACATTACGTTTGTCCTCTTGCATTGCGCCATACTGTCACTATCAAATGCACGTATTGGTTCGTAGTATGCAGTCAGGGCGTCACCACACGCTTTCGCATTAGGGAATAGTATCTTAGATTGTAGATATTCCCCGTCAAGCGTGTAGCTTAGTATCATCACAGTGTAGTAAGTTATCATATATCCTCCCAATCTCGTTCGATTTCACCTGCGCCTTTGCAGTTTACACACTCGCGCTCGTAATCTTCCACGTACCCATACGGGTTTGAGAAGCTCATGGGCACGTCGCGCTCGGCTGTCTCCACGCCACTACCTTTGCACTCGGGACAAGCGATGAACGGGTTTTCCTCCGCGTCCATCAACATTGCTTTTACCTTACCCATTACATATCCCTCGCTTTAATATGAACAGTCACGCCACAATCAGGCTTTTTACTTGGGTTGTCCAACACGCACCACAACACAGGATGATCCCAATCGCCCCAACCGCTGTACAAATCACCATCTGTAAACACGATAGACGCTTCTGGTTTTATGTTATGTTCACGCATGAAAGCAGGGACGCAACGTACGTCCGTGCCACCACCACCTGTCGGCTTTGTTTCTGTAGCTACCTTGTCCAAATCATCGTAGTCGTACACCTCGTGACGGCACACCTTCGTGTCCCAGTATAGTATGTTAAGAGATGGGGGCTTCATAAGTTTAGCCAGTTCCACAGCCTCGCTTATCATAACCTGTTGTTCACGCGCACCGATAGAACCCGACATATCCATGTGCAACGCTATTGGACCTATCTGTTCACTGATACCAGAGGGCATGTAAATCCCTGCCGATACGTACCGTCTGTTAGGACGCTTCCACGTAGAGTAATCGCTGCCCGAGCACGTAGTCTGTATAAACTCACGCAGCACCTCGCGCCAATCCACTTGTGTCTGCAACAGTTCTTCCATGTTACGGCTACCACCGCTGCCCATCTTACCTGCCGCCAACGCGCCTTGTCTCACAGCCTCGTCAATGTCACGCTCCAGTTCGCGCATCTCTTCCGCGTCCATGTCCTGTGCACCTTCCCAGTCGTGCTCGTCAAAACCTTCGGGGTGTCCATCTTGTGGCGTACCTTGGCCTTTTCCCGCGCCACCTGTTCCATTAGCAGGGTCATAGATGTCGTCGAACACTTTCGCGGAATCCCAATCCCGATACTTGATGTCAAAGCAGCCACCTTCGGGCATCTTCACCCAACCATCTGCACCGTACTCATCTGCAATCTTGACATTGATAACGTAGTCACATGAGATGTTAGCAGTACGTGGACAGATTTTATTTAGGTGTGCCCACGTAATCAAGTGACGATACAGCTTGTGGTACACTTCGTGCAAGATCAAGAACCGTAGCTCTGCATCGTTAAGACCTGCCACGAACGTACGGTTGTACCACTCGTCACGTCCATCAGTGCACGCTGTGGTCAGGCTTGGATCATCAGTAATTACTCGGTTACCGATCATTATCACACCTGCCAACCACGAAGCGCGGCCCATGATGTCAACGATTGCTTTGGACAACCGTTGTTCCTCTGTTAGTTGTTTGTTAAGTACTAGCATTGTCGTTCTCCATTTTAGGGAAGTTCCCTATTTCTTGTCCGCTGCGAACATGTAGTTGTTGTCCATGGCCCACTGCGTGAACTTCTTGTTTCGCATGACCATTGATTGCTTGGAATACTTGGGTGCACGCACGCCATTGGCGAACATACCTTGCGCTTCTGTGTCCAGACGCGGTAAGTAATCCATCCACGCATTGATCCAGTCACCCTCTAGTGATGCCAGTGTTCGATACACAACCATACACACAGCCGCCGCACTCGTAGGAACCTTGGCGTTGGTAGGGTCAGTCTTGATACTGTCCAGTGACGGTAGTTGATCCGACATCTTAACGAACGCCATCAAGTCCATTGCCGCACGGTCACCGATAGTACCCATCAAAGCCGCAGTTAGTGTCTGGTCGTCAAACAAGTGACGTTCTTTAAGTATGTCAGACCCTGCGTGTAACGAACGAGGACTACAAAAGGCTTTACGCTGTTGCATTGGGTGATAGATAAACGGGTTCTCGTCAGGGTCTTTCACGTCCTCAAACGATGCAAGAACGTGTGGATTGTCTTTGATCCAACCCAACATACTGTGATCCCAACCATCGTTGATACCGAACTCAATAAGGGTCAGGTGGTCAGTCTTACGAACCTGTACTGTAGTTATGCGGTTGCGTGCGTGTGGTAGTAGCATGTCACCCACACCCTCGGACCCTTTGTTGGTCGTCGCATAGACAAGGCTGTCAGGGTGTAGCTTGATACTACCCACCGTACGTTCTTGCATGACACGCAGTAGTGCGTTCTTAACAGCAGCGTTGGCCTTGCCTAGCTCGTCGATCATTAGGATGATAGGCTTACCCAGATGTGCACCCAACTCTTCGTTAGGCACCATGGTAACATACCCTTGCTCGTTCATCACCGCCATGTTGGGCAGGTTCAAGTCACCGATGTCCTTGGTGGTGCAGTCAAAGTAACAGGGCACGTGGCTTGGTAGGTCAGCCGCTAGTGTGTGGATAGTAGATGATTTGCCGTTACCTATGTCACCCTCCATCAGGACGGTACGCTTGTGGCCCACCGCTTTGATTAGGTTAACGCATTGGTCAAGGTCAAGGGCGTACATGTTATGTGCTTGGTTCATTTGTCGTTCTCCATTTTAGGGAAGTTCCCTAATTAAGTTACCATAACTCATGGTCTTGCCATGAGAAGTTAGAGGGTGAGGCTTTCCCCTTTGAACCGAGGACAACAGTATCGCTGTCCCCAATGTCGCCGTACATTCTGTGGTCGTGCCACATATGTACAAAGTCAGGATGTCCCCACACACGTACAGCGGCAGTGTATTCTGCGTCAGTGCGGAAACCTACAAAATGTATGTGCATATCAAACTCCTAATATCCGATGCCGTAGATAATAAACAGCGTGGCGATGAGGGCTATGAACAAGCACAGCCCCCCGATGAAATCTCGGATCATTACATATCCAGACTTGGTAGGGACGCGAT
>JGI24004J15324_10000231_pt1 | contig 22365 bp, 44 predicted proteins | sample LinPmetageLP32_FD_15324 | JGI IMG/M metagenome (IMG submission 15324)
TACCTGTTTTTTGTAGACCATTTAAATACAAGTCCGTCAGGACAAAGTTACACAAATTGGTACAACGGCAAAACAGGTAATAGTGGTATTATAAAAATTAGTAGGTCTTATACAGAGGGACCAATTAAGTGTAAAGATTATGACGCTACTATTGATATAACAAATAAATGGCCGTTGATAGGTATTGGTGGTGTGAATAGAGAAACCGTTTTTGGTACAGCCTGTCAAATGCCGGATGGGAGATGGATAGAAAAAGATGTCTTATTATCAGGAAAAGGTTAATAACCTAAAAGAAGAAGTGAGAACAAAGAAAGAACAAATGGAATTTGAGACCAATGAAAAGAGGCTTGCCATTTTAGAGGAAGAAGTATATAATACTGAACAATCTATAAATGAGTTAGAAAAAAATTATGTTTGACCCTTGGAGAAATCAGAAAAAATATATGACATGGACATTTGTTCTTATTTTGTTCTTAATTTTATCTGGTATTGCTGTTGCAAAAGATTATACGAAGATTATACCAATTGACCCTAAAGAAGTTGACGGTCAGTTTTGTTTTATTAAAGTAACTATCAAACAAGTCGGTGACGAGATAGTTAAAGAAGAAATTTTGGAGTGTGCTGACGGTAAAAAACAGCATGACGGACCGAGTTATTGGGAGATGTTTGCTCAATTCTATTATGCAGGTGTCAATACTCCAGAATACTGCCGATATTATAGTCGGCCTGAACACGCTTTAAAATCATTTGGTGAGGTGTGTTTAACAACAACTGGCAAATGGGAGGTAAAATAAATGATTAGAAATCTAATTATTGTAGCTCTTGTGTTAGTTATATTATATGATGTATCAAGTGAGGACGCCTTGGGTTATGTTCAATCCACGCTTGCCTTCTTACAAGACTTAGTATATAATGTAATGGAGAGTGAGAAAATATGAAAAATATAAGTAAATTTGTAGCTATTAGTGCAGTAGGTCTTATGATGACAGCCTGTAGTAGTACATACAAAATCAAATCAGAGAGTGGTAAAGTAATGAATTCTGTACCTAAGTGGTACATGGCTGATTACTCAGAATCAAAAGCGTGTGATACGCCTTGGTTAGGTAAAGACAAAGATAAAATGTGTATCTTTGGTGTGGCAACTGCCGTTTCTCCTGATTTACAATTAGCAATAGAGAAAGGTAAGATGATGGCTAAATCTGAACTTGCTGATATCATTGCTGGTGAAATGAATAAAGAATCAAAACAATTTATAACTGAACTAGGAAAGTCTGAAAAGAAGACAGTTGTTAGTGAAGTAGAATCTGTTATAGTTAATAAGATTAAGAATACGCCTGTTAGAGGTTATGAAATCTTTAAACAAGATGTTACCTTAACTAAAAATGGTTATTACAGAGTATGGATTGGCTTGAGATTGCCTTTAGGTGAGTATAATAAGATGTACAACTTCACAATTGCTGAAGCTGTTGACGCTTATAACCTAAAAGAAAAAGCAAACATCAAGTACAAAGAACTAATGAAAGATGATNACAATGCAGATAACAATTTATAGTAAACCAAATTGTGTCTATTGTGATAAATCAAAGGCCTTGATTAAAGGCCTTGGGTTGACTTACGAAGAAAAGATGTTTGGTAAAGATTTTAAATCACCAGAAGAACTGTATGAGGCAGTTGGTAAACAAGTAAGAACTATGCCTCAAATTAAGATTGATGGCGAACTTGTTGGTGGTTATAATCAATTAATTGAATTTATGGCCGATAAAGGTTTAACTAATTTCAAAGGCGAAAAGATATAGTGTCAGATGATAATGTNATTCTTTTTCCTACTAACAGGATTAAGAATAGTGAAAACACAGGTACAAAAAATACCAAGTTTCAAAAACAAATAGAAAAAGAACAGACAGCTAAGTTTATAGAATCAGCTGTAGATGATATTGCTATGAAACTATTACATAACTTTGTCGACCTTGCAATGAAAACTCAAACAGATACATTCACAAAAGATTTTTCTTATTTGGTAGATTGCCTAAGAGCAACAATCAAACGAGATTTTGGTCTAAATCACATAGTACATAAAGTTGTAGATAATACAGTAGAATTAAATACAGATAATGCAGGTAATATTAGAGCAAGAATTGATTACTCTAATCTTAACAAGATAGATTTTAGACCTAAAAAAGATAGAACAAAACCGTTATCAGAGGATATAAAAGACGAACTAACAGGAGGGATTGATTTTATTCCAGACTTCGACCCTAATGACAATGATAACTAAACAGAATTCCGTTCTGGAATCGCCATGTCAGGTTGTAAAATTGACAAACAAGAAAGGAGTTAAACATAATGTTTAATTTTTTATTTAAAACAAAGAAGGAGAATAGTCACATGGCTAGAACTAAACTATCAAAAACTGAAAAAGTGAGAAATCTTTTTTCAAAAGGAAATGCAGTAACTTGGAAATCTCTAAGAACTTCATTTGACCTAAGGTCACCAGCTTCAATGGTTGGTAAACTTAGAAACGAAGGAATGATGATTTATGAAAATAGGTCAACATCTGGAGTTTCATACAGAGTAGGAGCACCATCAAAAGCTGTAATCGCAGCTGGTCAAACTGCTTTGTTTGGTAACCAAGGTTACTCAGCGTAACTAATATTCAGAGGCGGCCTTCGGGTCGCCTCCGTTTTAACTATAAGGTTTTTTATGACAAGTGTTGATGAAAGAGATAATGATAGAAGTTTTGAGAATGAACAATCTACCGTTACTATACCATTAAAAGAATACGATAAGTTAAAAGAACAAGGTAAATATATTACAGACCCTAGTTTAATATCTGTTATAGATAAACTAGAAGAATTAGTAAGAGCATTAAGAAAACATATTGTTAGAAAATATTAATGACAATAGAAGATGGCATATTACTATTATTCTTAGGTATGATAACAACAATAGTGGTCATGTATATAATAATAACAGTAATGGCTGGCGAGGACAAAGATGATATTAGTTGACTTAAACCAAGTTTTGATTTCTAACTTGATGGCACAAACGAGAGGCCAAGGTGATGTAAAACCAAACGAAGAAATGATAAGACACATGGTGATGAACTCATTGCGTGGCTTTAATCAAAAATTTAGAAACAAGTACGGTAATATGGTACTTTGTTCAGACGCCGGCAATACATGGCGTAGAGATATATTTCCACAATACAAGTATAAAAGAAAGAAAGATAGAACTGAATCAGCTTTTGATTGGGATAATATCTTTGATATACTTACCAGAATTAAAAACGAATTAAAAGAAAACTTTCCTTATGTGATGATGTATGAGGAGAAGTGTGAGGCTGATGATATAATCGCCATACTAACAAAGTATTACCACCAAGATGAAAAGATTATGATTGTATCTGGTGACAAAGACTTTATACAATTACAATGGTTTAAGAATGTTGAACAGTATGCTCCTATACAAAAGAAGTATGTTGGTATTGATGAAGAAGGTATCAGATTAGACGCCAAAGAATTTTTGTTAGAACAGATTATGAAAGGTGATAGGTCAGATGGTATACCAAATATATTATCGCCAGACGATTGTTTTGTAACTGGTGAGAAACAAAAACCTATGACCAAAAAAAGATTAGAAGAATATTCAGATATTGCTAATCATACAGACGAAATTAGAACGAATTGGCTTAGAAATAGTAAGCTAATAGACCTAAACCAGATACCACAGGTCTACGAGGATGCTATTATAAATAGTTATCGAAGTTATAAAGTTAATGACCGTAGTAAGTTATTAACATACTTTATTGAAAATAAATTGAAGTCTTTAATGGAAAATATTAGTGACTTTTAACATGGAGAAATAATATGGCAACACAAAACCCAAACTTGATGTCTAAAGCTGCAATGACAACTATGTCCTCTACTAGTGGTAGTGGTAAGTTACTAATGCACGAAGTTTTGACTAAAGTAAACAACGCAAAAGATAAACCTAAAAAGATTGAAGTATTAAAACAATACGACACACCAGGTTTACGAAGAATCATCAAAGGTTCATTTGATACCAATATCGCATGGGATTTACCAGAAGGCTCGCCACCGTTTATTGCAAACGAGGCACCTGAGGGTACTGAACATTCTTTATTAGAGAATGAGTCAAAGAAATTCTGGCACTTTGTAGAAGGTGCTGATGTAGCAACATCAAAAACTAGAAAAGAAACTATGTTTGTTCAGATATTAGAAGCTTTACATAAAAATGAAGCTGAAGTTGCAATAGCAATGAAAGATAAAGAACTACATAAAAAATATAAAGGTCTATCCCAAGCTGTCGTAAAAGAAGCATTTAATTGGAATGACGAATACAAAACACCAGAACCTCAAGCAAGAGGAAGTACATCTGGAGCGCTATCTCAATAGCGAATCAACAGTTTAGAGGGTGGTCGATTATGTCGCACCCTCTACAAATTAGTATAATATACTACAAAACCTTTAAAAATAAGTCAAAAATACTACAAAAAAGCGTAAAAAAAGTGAAAAAAGCGCTTGCCTTTGCTGTCATTATAGTGTATTATATACATATAAACGATAACAAAAGGACATATATATTATGAAAAACACAATTATAATTGCATTACTGATAGTAAATGTTTTTATTTGGTCTTCGGTTTCTAAAGCTGATGACTATAATACGGCAGTTGTTGGTCATGTAATAAAAGAAACAGTAAGTGGTGACGGTGTTGACACTTCGGTACTAGAAGCTGAAATGGCAAAATTGGCATATAACTTTTCTTTAGAAATGGTAAGTGTACTAGAAAAAAACCTACCATCTATATTAGAAAGTTTAGCTGCTCAATTAAGACAAAATGCTGATAGTGAATATAAATGTAAACTATTAGAGGATACGAAGATTGCCGATAAGGAGTGTTCGTAATAATTTTATGGCAAAAAAGTTAACTAAAAAGTTTAAAGATGATGTACCTGAAATACCATTTACATATGACTTCTATTTGGTGTATTGGGAGGATATTCAATCAGACGCTGGTTGGAAAACCATGAAAGAAATTCAAAACATGAAACCTGCTATTTGTGTATCGACCGGTTGGTTGGTAAAGAATGATAAAAAGGTTCATGTATTGATGAGTGACTACAATTATGAAGAAAATGGTGACTTAGCAGATGGTGGTAACACAACAGTTATACCAACTAAGAATGTTATCAAAAAATTCAAAATTGCAGATTTATAATAACTAAAGGAGAGAATATATTATGGCGAGTAAAGTAATTGACAGATGGCTTAAATCAGAGATTGAAGCAATACCTGAAAGACTAATTAAGTTTAGAGAAGCAGGTAAAGAAAACAAGATGACTTATTACACAGGTAATTGGTCTAAAGATGTTCAGGATAATCTTACTGAACGACAATCAGAAAAACTATTTAAGAAGATGTTTAAGATACAGGATACCCCTGGTCTGGCCTTCGTTCAAAAGAAAATGGCCCCCATTAAGGTGGGCGCTAATGATTATGATGACGCAGAAACTATTACTGGTTTCCAATACATTGTAATGAGAACAAATGTTGGTGCCTAATGGTAGAAAAAATCAAAACTATTGCACAGACACTAATGGTCGTTGTGGTCATTTTGTTTGGTTGGGGAATATACACCGTAGTTGAGGGTGCAAAAGAAGAAAAAGCTGCCAATCTACTTGAAAAAGAAGTAGAGGAAGTTGTTGAAACTTTAGAAGCAATCACTACACATACATTGCCTAATTTTGAGAGGTCAAACAACCAAACTTTTATTGAAAGTACAGTTGCTTGTGTGAGTTATATTTACAACACCACCACAGATGTAATACCTGTAAACTTAGAACTATTGGTTGCTCAGGCAGCCTTGGAGAGTGCATGGGGTAACAGTAGATTTGCCTTAGAGGGTAGAAATCTGTTTGGTATTCGTACATATGATTTAAGAGAACCACATATGTTACCTAGTAACAATCCTAAGAAGTGGGGTGTAAAAGTTTATCAACATGAATGTGATAGTGTCCAACACTATATAAATATCCTTAATAACGGTACAAAGTTTGAAGAATATAGAAAACTTAAACATGAACAAGATATAAACGACCCTTTAAAATTAGTGATGACACTTGACGCTTATGCTTCAGATAAAGATTACTTTGCTAAAGTTAAGAGAATCATTAAGATGTTGAGGGAAGATTATGAAGTACCAGTAATTAATTAAGGACTTATATGCTTACAATTATAATAACATTTTTAAGTGCCATATCTATATCTGTAATAGCCGCTGGTTATTCGATTATGGGTCTTGCTACTTTATTCGCAGGTGCAGTAGTACCTATTATTGCTATGGGTAGTGCTTTAGAAGTTGGTAAACTTGTAGCCGCCTCATGGTTATATAATAACTGGCGCAATGAACTTGTACCAAAAACAATAAAACTATATCTCACATTTGCTGTTGTAGTATTAATTTTTATAACATCTATGGGTATCTTTGGTTTTTTATCAAAGGCACACCTAGACCAAGTACAACCTACATCTAGTAATGAAATTAGAATTGAACTCATTGATAAACAAATTATACAAAAAGAAAATATTATTGATAGAGCAGAAAATACTTTAGACCAATTAGATAAAGCTCTTGACAAATACATTGATATGGAATATGTTACTAGAGGTCTAAAAGAAAGAGAAAAACAAAAGCCTGAAAGGGACGCTTTAAACTTGGTGATTAATAATGCAATAGATGAATTGAGTAATCTATCATTAGCTAAGTCTGCTTTAGAACTCAAACAAGATAAGATTGAGGCCGAAGTAGGACCAATTAAATATATTGCAGAGTTGATATATGGTGACGAAGCAAAAGACCATTTTGATAAGGCAGTAAGGTGGGTAATTATAGTATTGATATTTGTATTTGACCCATTGGCGGTTTTATTATTGATAGCTGCTAATATATCATTGAGAACTCGAAAGGTAGGGCAAGAAGAAATAAAAAATACCAAAAAGGTAAACCTTACAAAGGAATTGATGAGAGAGAAGGCCAAAAGTGCCAAGCTCAGAAAAAAAGAACGAGATTATAAGGGTTTTGTTAAAAAATTAGGTGCCAAAGAACTATCAGACTTGGATCCTGATGAAATTAAACTGAAATTAGACCAGATTATGGACTGGAATGAGAAGTCAAAGCAAGGATAGGGCTTGCCAAACAATAGAAAGTAGTATATAATGTATAACATGATAAGTGAAGAACTAAAAGATAAACGAATCAAAAGTGCAGAAAAAATGTGTAGAGATTCTATGTCAGATTGGGCAAAGAACTATTGGTACAATGTCTTTAAACAATTATGTGTTATGTACAACCGTGAAGATTACTTTAGAAAGGTAATTAATTAAATTATGAATATATTTTACTTAGATAAAGACCCTATCAAGGCAGCTCAAATGTCTTGTGATAAACATTGTGTAAAGATGATTGTAGAATCAGCACAAATGTTATCAACTGCTCACCGTATGATTGACGGTAAAGAGTATACCGATTTAACAAAATCAGGTCGTAGAATTAAAAGATGGAAACATCCTAACACAAACTTAGAAAAAACCTTGTACAAAGCTTGTCACACAGGACACCCTAGTACAGTATGGGTTATGAAAAGTGCTTATAATTATCATTGGTTATATAAACATATGATGGCATTGAATACAGAATTTAAGATGAGATATGGCCATATATTAGACCATAAAACAGTACAATTGTTAGAAGGTGCATTAATGTATCCGCCTAAAAATATCTCACTAAATACCATTGCAACAGACCCACCACCAGCAATGCCAGATTATTGCAAAATACCTGGTGATTCAGTTGCTAGTTATAAGAAGTATTATATCTACGAGAAGCAAAGATTTGCAACTTGGAAATCTCCGTCAACTGTGCCTGCCTGGTACATTGATGGTGTGAAAGAAGCACAAGAGCAGGCATTAATATAAAGGGAACAAAATGAGTAGAACACATTTAATCAAAGCATTAAAGTCACACGCACAAGGTCATATTGATAAACATATTGCTAATGTAGAAGTACATTTAAAAAATGCTACAGGTGTTGCTGAACATAGCGACCATGTAGAAACATTAGAAAAAGAATTAAAGTTTATAGCTGAGTATGATGACCAATTAGAAATGCTTAACAAGTATTTTAAAGAGGACTAATATGCCAACTTACGACTTTGAAGATAAGAAGACCGGTAAGGTCTGGACAGATATGATGTCTATATCTGAAAAGGAAGCATACCTAAAAAAGAATAAACACATTAAACAGATGATTTCTAAGATAAATATATCTAGTGGTGTAATGGGTGTAGGTCAGATGAAAACTGATGGTGGTTGGAAAGATATGTTAAGTCGTATCGGTGACGCACACCAAGGAAGTAAAGTACATGACATATACGGAAACAAAAGCATTAAAGGTATTAAAACAAGAGCTGTTGTAGATAAACATAGAAAACGACAAGCTGCACAAAGGAAAGAAAATGGCAAATAAAGATATACCAGATTATATGAGAGGTTTTGACCTACAAGATGATTGGGGTATGACGCCAGTATCTAAAACACCAGAGGCAACACCAAGTGTTGACCCTAAAGTGGTTGAAGATAGTAAATTAGAAATCTCAAAAGTTAAATCAGATGTTGGCGATATTAAATCAATGATGAANGAGATTATGCAAATTGTAGCAGAAAAAGATACTGTTACTAAAACTGTGACAGATGAAGATACAAAGAAAAGGTTTTCTGATATTGAAAAGATAATTTTACCTTTCTTGTATAACTTACAAAAATCAGACGAGCCTTACATTCATTGGCCTAACAGAGGTCCAATTATCAAGGCACAAATTGAGAAAATTCTCAAATTAACAAGGAACTAAAATGCAATCAAATTACGATAAATGTTTAAAAGCAATTCTACACCATGAGGGTGGATATGTAAATCATCCAAAAGACCCAGGTGGTGAAACTAACTTAGGTGTCACTAAGAGAGTTTATGAAGAACACGGTGGCACAAAAGATATGAAAGAATTAACAGTAGAAGATGTGGCGCCAATTTACAAAAAAGGTTATTGGGATAAAATGAAAGGTGATGATTTACCTGGTGGTTTAGACCTTTGCGTTTTTGACTTTGGTGTAAATGCTGGTCCAGGCCGAAGTGCAAAATACCTACAAACAATGATTGGTACGGTTGCAGATGGTGGTATTGGTCCTAACACACTAAAAGCTGTAGAAGCATATGTTAGCGAACACGGTATTAACAAGTCTATTGAAAACTTCCAAGAAGCAAGACAAGGTTACTATGAAAAGTTAAGTACCTTTGATACTTTTGGTAGAGGTTGGACAAGACGAGTTACAGAAACTACCGATTTAGCTAAAACAATGACTAGCTGAAAGTTAGATGAGAAATATAGGTCAATTAGAGATTATCTAAACGACCTTTATGCGAAAAAGGGCATTTAAGGCTTGCCAAAAGTCTTAATGTCTTATATAATAGTGAGAATGAAATAAGGAGAAATATAATGGCGTTTGAATTTGTAAAACTGGATGAGGCTAAACTTCCAAAAACTAAAGGTAAGCGTATTGACGGATTTAGGTTTTATGACATTGAGGGTCATAATTATCCTTCTGTCACTACAGTATTAGGTTATAATACCGGCGATGGTATTAAAAAGTGGCGTGCTTCAATTGGTGAAGATGTTGCCAATTATGAAATGCGTAGAGCTGCTGGTCGTGGTAAAGCGACACACAATCTAATTGAACAATATATTAAAGGCGAAACACCTGGTGAAAGGGCTGTATTGCCATTAGGTCTATTCAGACTTATTAAACCATATGTTGACCAAATAAGCAATGTACACTTGTTAGAAGCAATCATGTATAGTAAACAATTAACACTTGCTGGTCAAGTCGATTGTGTTGCAGAGTACAATGGTAAATTGTCAGTAATTGACTTTAAAACCTCTAACAAATATAAGCAAGAGGATTGGGTACAAGGTTATTTCCAACAATGTACTGCCTATGCTATTATGTATGAAGAGCTATTCGGAACTCCCATAGAACAAATTGTTGTCCTTATTGCCTGTGAAGACGGTAATGTACAAACATTTATCAAAGAGAAAAAAGATTTTATCGAACCATTAAAGGAACAAATACAAGGCTTTTATAAATATTATGAAGAGCTAAACAAAGATAGTGTTTAGCAGTTTAATAGGGACAAAAGTCATGTTAGAAAAGTTGTTTTTTATAACAGCAATGTTATTTAATGTAGAAACAAACGAGGTAACTCCGAAGTATCAACAAGCAGTATGGTTTACTTCTATGGAATCTTGCCAAGTTTATGTGTCACAAAATTATATGTCATTAGAAAATGGTTTAAAAATGTACTTAGAAGTAAATGAAATGACAGACACTATTGAGGGTATATTTTGTGTTGGTTTAACAAAAGAAGAAATCAAAGAGATGTTTGGTTTAGATTCAGAACCAGCAGAAACATTAAATACTTAAAGAATTAGTCGTTGACGACAATTATGGTAGACATACTGGACGAGGGTGCGATTCCCTCCAGCTCCACCATAAACACATTTATAGAGTGTGCTTATGATGGGGCTGATACAGGTTCGACAGGTGTTGAGAAAATTGTAAGAGATTGATAGGTGGCAACCTTAAATGTTAATTAAACGCAAACGATAATAACTTTGCATTAGCAGCTTAATAACTGCTTAGGGTTTTGTGAGTTTTCCTCGTAACAGAATAAACTCACGCTTGACTTTTATTAATTATATGGTATAATGATTACATGAATAGCAAAGAATTTAGTTTAAAAATAGAGAAGTTAGCAAAAGAAAAAAGATGTAGTCTTATGGATGCCATCTTAGAATTTTGTAAAGAAAACGACCTGGACCCAGGTACAATTGGAAAACTTATTTCCAAATCACTAAAAGAAAAAATCAAAGTTGACGCAATCAATCTACGATTGTTAAAGAATTCATCTTCAGCACCACAAGGAAAGTTACCGTTATAATGAACATACAACTTATTGACAAAATGGGTGGTGATTTATCAGTTGTAAATGCAGCTCGTGTTTCATTCGCCAAAAAGAAAGATGTTATTGACCAATCAGATGAGAAGTTAATTAAATACCTGGCAGACCATGACCATTGGTCTCCTTTTGGTCACACTACAGTACAATTTCTAATTAAAGCACCTGTGTTTGTCGCAAGGCAACTTGTAAAACATCAAGTGGGTTTAGTATGGAATGAAGTCAGTAGAAGATATGTAGATAGTAAACCAGAATTTTATGTACCATTTATTTGGCGAGGTGCTCCTAAAAATGCTAAACAAGGTTCAAGTGAAAAAGAATTAGAATTTGATATATCATACTTAATGGAAAAAGCAGAGGGTATGTATAACCAAATGATTGATGAGGGTATTGCTCCAGAAATGGCAAGAATGATTTTACCACAAAATATGATGACAGAGTGGTATTGGACAGGTTCATTAATGGCTTTTGCTAGAGTATGTAATCTTAGAAATAAACCTGATTCGCAAGAAGAAACAAGAATGATAACACAACAAATGGCTCAACATTTAAGAGACCATTTTCCAATAAGTGCTAGAGAATTATTAGATGAAAAAATTTAAAGATAATATAAACGATTTTTTTAAATGGGTCAAAGGTACTGAACTCGTTGAATTAGATGACATTGATGTATCGGAAGACCCCGTAAGACCTGAGCTGACCCTTGGATTTAGAATTACTAATGGCAGAAAAATATTTGGCCTGAAGTATAATGATGAAATTGAGGCGATTGTTTGTGTTGCAATGTGTCCTGAAGTGCCTTATACGGTACGAGAGATGGATTATATGTCACAAGCCGCCAACCAAGATGGTCAGCGAGGCGAAATTTTAGTTGCTTATACTGTATGGTCTAGGAAAAGAGGTGCAGGCAAAGAGATAATTAATAAGTTAGCTGAGTGGGCAGACAAACAAAATTTTGGTAGATTGGTAACTTTATCACCTTTATCACCTATGGCTACTCATTTTCATATTAAGAACGGAGCAAAACAAATAAAGGTTAGTGAAAAAACACAAAACTTTGAATACAAATTAAATGATGACTAGAGATATATTTGAAAGTGTAATAGATGTAGGTAGTGGTTTTATATTAGCTGTTCTTATACAGTTATTAATATTTCCATTATTTGATTTACACCCTAGTATATTTGATAGTATGGGTATTGCATTAATATTTACCGTAGTGTCAATGACTAGGTCAGCATTATGGCGTAGGTACTTTAGAAAGAACCGTAATGTATGACGGATTTTCAGTATATAAAACTTACTTGGCCATCAAGTTACATTTTAGTACGCCTAATTATGATTTTATCAAGTACGAGGGTAAAATCAATGCGAAACTGGATACATTTACATCTAGGAACGATAGGTATTTTTTTCATAAACTTAGTAAAAAGTATAAAGAGGATGAGATTGTCGATTTCTTCGTAAGCAATTTTGCAAAGAATGAAAGAGTATGGTCAAAACAATTATTAGAAGATGAATACAATCAAACATTTTTACGGTTTAGAAAGTACAAAGAATCGGTTAATTACCATTTTCGAAGCGATTGTAGCTTACTTAATGATAGGTTTATCAGCGATGGCATTTCTCTTAATGATGGCTTTGTTTCTAATAATGGACAACATCCACGAGTTTTGCGTTTACTTATTCAAGGGAAAATTGATAGCCAGTCCGCCATCATTCTTGATTCAGTATTATCGTATTTTAAAAATTGGGATAAGACAATTACAGAGAAAGTTGTTTGGCCTAAGATAGCAATGAGGCTTGCCAAATTAAAACCATTTGTAATATATAACGACACAGAATGTAAATTGATTATGAAGGAGATATTTGTATGAACACAATAAAAGAATTTTGGTTATCATCTTATCGGTCGGATAAGGTAGCATTTTACTATGAAATGGCCAGTTTCATTTTTATACTTGTAGCAAGTATGACAATGGCCATCACAGCAGATAATCCTGATATGAGATACATCTATCCTGGTTACTTCATTGGAAGTTTGACAGCTGTGTATGCACATTGGCGAAGAAGACTAGCATGGCCAACAATGTTAGTTGGATATTTTACAATAGTAAATGTATTTGGTTGGTTAGTAGCAATGAGATTTATATAGAAGTGGATTATGACAATAGAACCGATTAGAGAAAAATTAGACGAGAAGATTAAACAGTTAAACAGTAGTAGAATATTTAAAAAAGTAACACCAAAAGGTGATAGGTCTTGGTATATAAAATGGGTATCTAGTTTTTTTATTTTAATTGCTATGGCAATGACAAGTGCTGATATATTTCCACAAAACCTTATGTTTCATTTATTAGGAGTATCAGGTTGGTTAGTTGTTGGTATGTTATGGCATGACAGAGCATTAATATTTTTAAATGGTGTTGCAATCTTTATGTTTGCAAGTGGCATATTAAATTATTATTATGGAAGTAATGTAGGTTAATGAATCCTGAGGACGAATATGGCTGGTAAAGCATTCTGTATAGGAAACGGAACAAGTAGATTAGGTTTTGACCTCAATAAGTTAAGAGGCAAAGGTACTATAATGGGTTGCAATGCTCTTTATAGAGAATTTAAACCAGATGTGTTAGTATGTGTTGACAATGGCATTATGCACGAAGCATATCAAACTGGTATTGCAAGTGAGATAGATTTCTATGGTAGAAATTGGACAAAAGTGCCAGCTCTACATTATGAATTGATGTTATATGCTGGCCTAAACATCAACGAAGTAAATGATGTTAAAAAAAAATGGGACGGTCTATATGAGAATGATAGAGGTAATGCTACTAATTTTGTTATGCACGGCTCTAATTTATCTGGAATTGTGAATATAATTAGACAAGATAAAACTAGAAATAAAGAAAAGATTAATAAAAGTTTTAGTTATGTGAGTTGGATTTATGAGAATGACAGGTCACATAGTATTAGTGATTTAGGTGACGGTAAAGACCTTGGTTGGGCGTGTGGTCCAATGTCAGGTCATATTGCCATTAAGAAATACGGTGCAAAGGAAGTTTACATGATAGGACATGATTTAGTATCAGAAACCACAACAGTAAATAACATCTTTGCTGGTACAAAAAACTATGTACCAAAAGAACAAGGAGCCACACCTCATGTGAATTGGGTAGACCAATGGTACACATTGATGGACTGGAATCCTGAAGTACAGTTTTATAAGGTGAATCCTGACCAAGGTAAGATTGCAGAACCTATCAAGGAATGGCAAAAATACGAAGGAAAGAATTTAACTTATATTGGCTATCCTAGGCTTGACATTGGCCTGGAATAGTGTATAATAGAAGACAATATGCAACAAAAAACTAATTACTTTTTGTTTATAGTGCAAGGAAGAGGGCTTCACCAGAGGTTCGAACTTGACAGTTTAGGGGTTGTTCCCAGGCTTGTATCCTCACAAGATATAGGTCACACTTACGACAGTAAGAAACTGGTTGGCGGCGTTTAGGAATGGAATCCGGTCGTTGCCTTGTGGGTAAATCCATAGTCCCACCTATTTCGCATATTACTTTGAAAATAGAGTTAACAACTCTTATAAATAATAGTGTCGATTAAAACAGACAATACGAAAACAACAATACGAAAATACAATTAGGAGAATAATATGGATTTCGAATCATTAAAGACCTCGTCAAGTAACTTTGACAAATTAACCAAAGCTCTGGAACAAAATCTTAAACCAGAGGACCAATCAAACAAAAACAAATACCAAGACGATAGACTCTGGAAAATTGAGATGGATAAAACTGGTAACGGCTATGCTGTTATTCGTTTCTTACCTGCCTCAAATGGTGAAGATATGCCATGGCAGAGAGTATGGTCTCATGCCTTCCAAGATAAAGGCGGCTGGTATATTGAAAACAGTTTGACTACACTTGGTAACAAGGATCCTGTATCAGAGGAAAACACAAGATTGTGGAATACTGGTGTAGAATCTGATAAAGAGATTGCTAGAAAGCGTAAGAGAAAATTATCTTACTACGCTAACATTCTAGTGGTGAGCGACCCAAAACATCCTGAGAATGAGGGTAGAATTGCATTATTTAAATTTGGTAAGAAAATCTTTGATAAGATTACTGAAGCAATGCAACCAGCATTTGAAGATGAAACACCAATCAACCCATTTGATTTCTGGAAAGGTGCAAACTTTAAACTGAAATTGAGAAAAGTTGATGGTTATTGGAACTACGATAAATCCGAGTTTGAGAGTGTATCTCCTGTAAAAAGCAATGATGATGAAATCAAAGCTATTTGGGAGAAACAATACCCTCTAAAACCTTTCGTTGCTGCTGATAATTTTAAGACCTATGACGAACTCAAAGAGAAACTGAATAGGGTAATTTCAGGAGTACGAAGCACAGAAACAGTTGAAATGGCAGACCTCCCGCCTGCTCAATCGGCTGCACCTGTGAAAAGTGCTGAAGTAGCTCAACCAGCTGCTAGTGAAATGGCTATGCCAGTAGCAAGTGACGAAGACGATACACTTGACTATTTTAGTAAATTAGCAGAGGAAGAGTAAATCTCTCCGCTTTAAACACTTTGCCCACCGATAGCAATATCGGTGGGTTTTTTATTGGAAAGCTATATAAATAGTAGTATGGCTAAAACTATATTTGACCCATTAAAGGATTTGCAAGGCGGACAACAGCGTGCCACCACATGGTACCGTAATGCTGTGTCTTTGATTGCAGATAGAACTTCACAAGGTAAGTTAATGAGAGAAGGCCGTATCAATGGCCAACCAAGTGCAGGTCGTATGAACTTCTTTGTTTATGACCCTAAGTACAAAAAAACACTACCTTTTTACGATACATTCCCATTAGTTTTACCATTAGAACCTATCAAAGGTGGTTTTATGGGTTTAAACTTTCATTATTTACCATACCCATTAAGATTTAGATTATTAGAGCGTATGCAGAAATTCGCCAATAATAATCAGTTTGATAGTAGTACAAAGCTTGAAGCTTCATATGGTGATGTTGCAAGTATAAACCTAATTAGACCAGCAATAAAAAAATATCTGTATAAACAATGTAGAACAGGATTTAGAAGAATTGATGTTGACGAAATGGCAATTGCAGTATATCTACCTGTAGCAAACTTTAAGAAAAGAAGTCTAGGCTCTGTATTTGCAGATAGTAGAAGGAAAATATAATGGACAGAGATAGAACAAAACAATTAACTGCTCACAGAAATGAAGTGAACAGAAAAAAACAAGAATTAAATTTAACAAAAAATCTACGAAAAGAGGTAGAGGTTGGTGCTAATGGTACACAAAAATATGTTATCAAAGAAGGCATTAATAAAGGTAAGGTACTATAATGGCAAAACAAAAACTAGGTGACCCTACAGACTACAGTTACAGAGTAAAAAAAGTAACAAAGATAGTTGATGGTGACACAATTGATGTATTATTAGATATGGGATTTGATATTCTATATCAACAAAGAGTAAGACTATTTGGTATTGACACACCAGAGAGTAGAACAAGAGATTTAGAAGAAAAGAAGTATGGTTTATTGTCTAAATACTTCCTGAAAGCTGAATTAGCACTTGGTAAGAAAATTACAGTTAAAACCTACAAAGGTGATGAAACAGGTAAATTTGGTCGTATTTTAGGTGATATATGGATTGACGGTAAGTCAGTAAATCAAAAAATGTGTGATAAAGGTTATGCAGTACCATATTATGGACAGAATAAAGATTTAGTTGAAGAAGCACATTTGAAGAATAGAAAAAGGTTAGCAAACAAGGTAAAGTAAAATGGCAATTTTAAGAGGCGGTAGAAGAATAGGTGGATTTGACATTCGACTAGGTATTCCTAGAGATAAGTCATTGAATGATGTACAAGGCGATAAGCGATTAGGCCGTACAATGGGACCTAATCCTGAATCTACAATAGGTAGAATGATGGCTACTGTTGCTGAGGGTGAAGGCTTTGCAAGACCAACTAGATTTATGGTTGACTTTATTTTACCAAAAGGTGTTGACGGTGGTCCAGCACAAGGTCCAGGTGGTAGTCAAGGTGTAGATAGAGGTAACGAATTACAAAGAACTACACTTACAAACGAACTTACAGTTGGTAATAAAATACAAAGAGGTTTAAGAGCTTATGTAGATAGTGTTGATATGCCAGGTAGAAACCTTGATACAACAGATTTAAAAATATACGGACCTAAAAGACAAATTGTAAATGGCCATAGTTTTAGTGGTGAAATTACAATGTCAATATATTGTGACAAATATTTAAGACAAAGAAGTTTCTTTGAGATGTGGCAAAAGGCTGCATTTGACCAAGTTACTAACAATGTACACTTTTATGATGAGTACACAGGTGGTTTAAGAATATACCAACTTGGTGCATTTTCTGGTAACCAAGACAGAGATAGGATTGCCTACGGTGTAGAATTGTTTGAATGTTTTCCTAAAACAATTAGTGCAGTATCATATGGTCATGGTCAAACAGACGAGATACAAAAAATTTCAGTAACTTTAGCATTTAAAAATTGGATTAATTTGACAATGGATAAAACTGGTACATATACAACTGGTTCAGCATATGGCAAGCCAGCGGTAATCAGAGCTGAAGATAATAGTTTTCTTGGGGGCATACTAAACAAACTACCGCCTGAATTAAAAAGAGCAGGTAGAGATGTAGTAAATGTCATTAAGCAAAGAGTCCCTATTGGGGCGGTGACAGGTGGAAAAATATTTCCACCGTTATTTTAATATAAAAAGGAGTAAATTATGGCGTTACCATTAGCCAATGTGGCAAAGTATGAATTGACTTTACCATCACAACAAAAGACCATTAATTTTAGGCCTTTTCTTGTAAAAGAGGAAAAGATATTATTAATGGCAATGGAATCCGGTGAATCTAAAGAGATGATATCGGCCATTAAAGAAATAGTTAAATCATGTACATTTGGTGAGTTACTTGCTGAAAACCATCCTATGTTTGACATTGAATATGTATTTTTACAAATTCGTGCCAAGTCTGTAGGTGAGAAAGCAAAACTAAAAGTTTTATGTCCTGATGACGGTAAAACTTATGCAGATGTAGAAATTGATTTAGCAAAAGTTGAAGTTTTTGTAGATGACGACCATTCAAGTAATGTAGTTATTGACGAAGATAGAAAGTTAGGTGTTACATTAAAATATCCTTCATTAAAAGATATTGATGGTGAAACATTAACAGGAGAAGTTAATATAGAAAAAACTTACAAGATGATTGAAAACTCTATTGAAAGTATCTATGAGGGCGAAACTGTCCACATGACAAAAGATTTAGAGAAGAAAGAAGTGACTGAGTTTTTAGAAAACTTGACGGCAATACAAATGAGAAAATTGACAGATTTCTATAATAGTATGCCAAGATTAGAACATAAAGTACAAGTGACTAATCCAAAGACAAAAGTTGAGTCTGAGGTTACATTAAAGGGACTAGCAAGTTTTTTCGTATAGCCCTCTCACATGATTCGTTAACGAATTACTTTGAAACGAACTTTGCTTTAATGCAACATCACAAGTATTCGTTAAGTGAACTTGAAAATATGATACCTTGGGAGAGGGAGGTATATGTTTCGTTATTAGTTAATTATCTTAAAGAAGAAAAAGAACGCAGAGAACAACAAAGTAAACGAGGGTAAAATGGCAGATAAAGAAATAAAGGTTGCAGAACCAAAACAAAAAATTAGTGTAGACCTAGAGGTTGATACATCTATAAAAGATTTAGGTATTAACCCATATGCTAAACTAATACACATGGCAAGAGCTGTTGACGCTTGGAGAATATTTCCAAGATTGTTCTTAACAGTTTACATAGTCTTATTATACAAATGTGTAATATGGTATATGAACTTAGGTGCTCCAACAATGGAACAGAGTGGGTTAATTAGTATCGTAGTTGGTGCTGGCGCTGCCTGGTTTGGTTTATACACAGGTACAAGTAAGAGTAAAAAATAATGTCAGAGATTACACTAAAAAACGAATCAGTAATAGAAATAGGCAGAGCAGTTGGTACACAAGTAGCGACTATATCTGGTGGTGGTAAATCACTTTCAGGAGGCGGTGCAGTTGCTCAACCTATGAATCCATTTGAAAGTATGATGGTTGTACTTGAAGATATAAGAGATGGTATTCATTTAATTGCTGATAAGTTTAGTGATAGTGTATCAATTCAAAAAGACCAAATAAATGCACAAGAACAGGCTGCTGATTTATCTCAAGCAGGTGGCGGTGAAGATATCGACCCGGCAATAAGTGGCGGAGAAGATTCAAAAGGTCCTGGTTTTATGGCAAAAGCTAAAGATAAAATTAGTGGTCTTATGGGTGCCGGTGGCATAAAAGGTATGTTAATTAAAGGTGGTCTTATTGCAGGATTATTAGGTCTTGCAGTTGTATTAAAAAAATATGGTAAACAGATTGCAGAAAAGATAGCACCAATTGTTGATGGTGTCAAGGCATTTTTTAGTGCATTTACAGATGATATAGGTCCATTATTCGATAAAGCAGTAGCAATGGTAAGTGACGCTATAACAGGATTGTTAGATATATTTAAAGGTCTTTTTAGTGGTGACGCAGCTACATTTTTTAGTGGTGTAAAATCATTATTCATAGATTTTCCTATTAAGTTAGTAAGTTATATTGGTGACGCATTTTTCAGTTTATTAGAAAACGCATTAGCAGCCTTTGGTATTAAATCACAAATGGTAACTGATATAAAAGAATTCTTTAGAGAACTGCCTGAAAAAATAAGTCAATTGTTTAAAGATATTAAAGACTTCTTTGTAATTACAATACCTGAAAAAGTACAAGCCATAAAAGACGCCTTAACAACATGGTTTACAGATATCAAAGACAAAGCAATTAGTATATTCACACAAATAAAAGATTTCTTTGTAATTACAATACCAGAAAAAGTACAATCAATCAAAGATAGTATTACAGAATGGTTTACAGGTATAGTGGAAGATGTAAAAGGTATATTTACCAAAGTAAAAGAATTCTTTACAGTTACAATACCAACAAAAGTACAAGAGATTAAAGATAGTATTGTTACATGGTTTACAAACATCAAAGACGAAGTTGTTGGTTTGTTTACTAAAGTAAAAGACTTTGTGATGGTTACTATACCAGAAAAACTAAAAGAAATGACAGATAGTATTGTAACAAAAGTTACAGCTATTAAAGATAAGATTGTTGAGTTTGCAATGGCACCATTTAACAAGATTAAAGAATTAATGCAAGGTCTATTAGTTGGTGTATTAGAGTCGGTTGAAGGATTACCATTCATTGGCGATAAAGCAAAAGCAATGAAGAATAAAATTTTAGGTGTTAGTGACGGTGATACAGCTGATATGACAGAAGCAGCTGCTACAGTACCAATGGCTATGACAGACACAGGCGCTCAACCTCTTGTTTCTACAAATGATATGGGAGATGTTATTGATACTACTTCAGGGGATAAGGTTAAATTTGGAAGAAATGATGAGGCAGGTGCGGCCGCTTATGCAGCTGAACTATCTAAATTAGGTCAAGGTAAATTTGAACCATATTATGAAACAAAAGGATTCAATCACTATGCAATTAGAAAAACAGGTGAATCAATTACAGGCACATCACAGACAACTGGTGGTGCAACAGGCGGAGAATTAAATACTGAGTCACAAATGTTAGCAGCTTCAGGTGCAAATGGTGGTGGCGGAGGTGTTGTAGTTGGTGGTTCTACACAGGTAAACAACTCATCAAGTGTTCAACACAATGCAGCTGATGAAAATTCAGGTGTAAGTGATAAGACTGTCGGCGACAATTTGTACGATTAGTATATACCTAATTCTTTTTCAGTAAACACTTTAAACTCCATATTTTGGTCTTCACAATACGCAGACGCAGCTTTCCATTTAGCCTGATTTTTAATAAACTCTACTTGTTCACCAAAGAATCGTTTTGTTCTTTTTGCTTGTGGTTTAGGAGGTTTTAGATATTTGGCAGGTTTTATTTCAATCATAAAACGCTTGCCTTTTGAGGTCTTTATGATAAAGTCGGGAAAATATCTATGTACTTTCTTTGTAACAGGATTATAGTATGGTATGGGTAATTCTTCACTTGCCCAAAATATTATATCGTCATTTTTATCACAGTATACCATGAATCGTCTTTCCCAATTAGAACGGTATACTATATTACTGGGGTCACCAGCGTATTTTTTAGGGTTAGTAGGTTTGTATATGCCTTTATATGTTTTAGTCATTTCACTCCATAATCCTTTATAAATATTAGCAAAGGTTAAGGATATTTATATGGGTTCAATTAAACTAGGTCAAGCAATTTCAATGGCAGCTAACTTCTTAGGTGCTAAGAGTAGCTCGTCCGCTTCACCAAAACAAAAGGCTGTTGACTTATTAAGAGAGAGTCCGAATGAGATGAACTCTAGTAGTAAGTCATCTACGGCACATCTTGTCAAAAATCCATTAGCATTTACAAGTTTACAATATCCTAGAGATTTAGGTATAGATGGAGGACATTTTATCATATTCTATTCTATATCTAATAACAAGTCAATGGACATTGACCAAAAGTTTAATAAAAGTATTGGTGTTAAAATTGATAGTGAAGATGTATATTCTGATAACTCTGATTTTGCAGTAAAAACAGGAAAAAAATACAAAAAAATTGGCAAATTAAAACAAAGAAAAAATGGTAGTGATATTGTAATAGGTAGACCGGCACCAAATAGTGTACTCACAGGTGGTCTAGCAACACACACTACAGTTACAGGTGGAGTTTCATTGTATATGCCACCAGGTATTAAGGCAAGTTATTCAGCTGCTACAGGTCATAGTGAATTAGGTAAGGCAGGAATGTTAGCAGGTTCTATTAGTAGAATGATGGCCGCTAAATCTACAGAGGGTGCAATAACAGAAGCATTAAAAGGTTTAGGTGGTTTTGCATTAACGGCTGCTAGAGATATGGCAGTTGGTGTTGGTGAAACTATGGGTCTTGGTGATATAGATGGTGCAATCAGTAAAGTAACAGCAACAGCACAAAACAATTTTAGTGAGGCAATCTTTGAAAAGATTAACGCAAGGTCATTCTCATATACATTTAAATTAATTGCAAGAAATAAAGAAGAAGCACAAGACATAAACAAGATTGTTAAATTCTTTAAATTTCATATGCACCCCGAATTAGATATGGCAAATGG
>JGI24004J15324_10000232_pt1 | contig 22312 bp, 27 predicted proteins | sample LinPmetageLP32_FD_15324 | JGI IMG/M metagenome (IMG submission 15324)
CGAATTCGTTTTTTAAACCATATGTCGAATCCAACGTCAATTAAGGCGTCTACTGTGTCACCGTCTACTACTCTGTCTAATTTTGCTCTGTAAATGTATTTTTCCATAATTATATTCCTAATTTTTGTTTATATTTTTTTATCCATGTTGGTAAATCTCCTTTAGGATCCCAATCTAACATTAATAATGCTTTAGAATTATCTGCTAATGTTTGGAATGGTTCTATTACTTTATTTCCATAACTTTTTTTACCCCCAAGCATATCTGCTAATTCATTTACTGAATAATTATTTCCGTTACCAATATTAAATACTTCTCCTTTTAAATCCTTAGGATTTGTAGCTGCTAATATATTAGCACTAACTACGTCTCCTACATATGTAAAATCTCTACGTTGCTCGCCATCATTGTTAATTGTTAATGGTTTTTTATTTAACATTTGATCAGCAAATATAGGAATGGCTAATTTATAGGCTCCCTCTAAGCTCATTCTTTCACCATATACATTAAAATATCTTAATGATACAGTATCTAAATTATATACTTGACTAAACATTTTACAATATTGTTCACCTACATATTTTTGTAAACCATAAGGTGATAGTGGATTGGTAGGATGTTCTTCAGGTGTGGGGAATTTAGTAGCATTTCCATAACAAGAACTACTAGCACTATAAACAAATCTTTTTATTTTTAAATTATGAGCTAATTTTAACATTCTTAATGTCCCCCCTATATTAACTTTATCAAAAGGAATAGGATTTTCAATTGAAGGTTGTACTCTAGCTAATGCAGCTAAATGGAATATTACATCAGTGTTTTTAAATTCCCACCATACTAAATCTGGGTTTAAAGTTGATATATCTATTTTATGAAATGTAGCTTTTGGATTTATATTTTTTTCAAAACCTGTTGATAAATCATCTATAATATGGACTTCTACTCCCATGTCAATTAATTTATCTATTAAATTAGAACCTATAAAACCAGCTCCTCCAGTTACTATTGCTTTTTGCATATTATTAAATCTTTTTCGTACGTATTCATTTTTTCAAATATTTCAACTGTAATATTTCCTAATTCACCATGAAATCCTGGTTCGCCACTATCAGATAATATTTCAGATAATTGTTGAATATAATCAAAATCATTTTGTGTAAAGGTACTACCTATAGTTACTAAAATTTCATTATTTTTTTCATTATGAAATGGTAATACTCTTTTAGATAAATCAAATTGAGTATTAGATTGTTCTTTAGTAATATAACTTTGCCTTAAACCAATCCCTATACCACAATATATACTATTACACCATGGTTCTAAAAGATGTAATAAATCAGCATTATTATTATCTAAAATAATTCCTATATCATACTTATGTGGTATTATAGGTTTTAAGTAATCATCATGTTTTACAAAATGACCCCATTTACGAACAAAATTACGTTTTGATTTTTCGTTTTGGATTAACCATTCATCTGTTTCTCTGTTTTTCATAAATACCTCACCATTAGGGTTTCGTTTTGCTCCATCAGCAAATCTACTACCTCTACAAGTCATATGATAAACACAACCACCCCATGTTTGTTTAAATTTAATTCCGTTTAATTGAAAACGATTAAATATATCACTGTCTTCTTTAGATTGTGGTGCATATAAAGGATCGTGTCCCCCTATTTCTTGAAAATCTTTTTTATAAAATGCCCAAGGTGCAAATATACCTTCAGTTATCTTAGTTAATTGTTGTAATCGAACCTTTTCAAACCATGTTAATAATTCATCTTCTTTAAATTCTTCAGGTTCAATACCAAAATCTATTAACATTTTTTCAGGTCCATCTGGGTGTAAAGGTGGTTCAATTCTAGTTAAACTAACAATTGTTTTATCTTCTAACTTATGTTCAATTTGATCTAACGCACCAGGCATTAAATACATGTCTGCATGATAAATCATACAAATATCATTTATAGCTACTTCATTGACTAGTCTGTCATATAAAATTGTGTGACCTAATCGCTCTGGTCCTTCATTTCTAATTGCATCAAATGCACCATCTTCAGCCATCATTGCTTGACACCAATCCCATGTACCATCTGTACTGGCATCGTCTGCTACACAAATTTGTACTTCATGTTTGCCTTGATTTTTTCTAATTGAATCGTAAGACCATTTTAAGTACTTAAGATTATTTCTACCTGGTTGTATAAAACTTATTTTCATGATAATACTTTATTCATATGTTTTATAAATACTTCTTCTGCAAAGTACTTATTATAATTTGTTCTAGCATCTATAACACATTTATTATAGAAATCCAAATCTGTTTTTAATCGTTTAGCTAAACTAACTGCTTTTTCTAAATCAAACTTTTCAACTGATAATTCTGGCTGACATAATCTTTGGGGGTCTGATTGAGCATAACTAATACATGGTACTCCTAGAAAAGCACAATTTAAAGCAAATGTACCTGCTGTTACATTAGACATTAAATGTACTGCATATTTATATGAAGATAATATTTTTAGCCATTCATTAAAATTAACATGGGGTAAAAGATGAAGAAATTGACTTTCATTTTCTACCCCTCTCATTTTAGGAACAGATATAGGAATATCAAATTGTAGTGCAGTTACGTATGAATCAAAACCCCCATACCAGGCATTACAATTACCTCCTATCATTGCTTTTTCTTCTTTAGGGGTATCTAGTAAATGTTTAAAATTATCTTCTATAATTAGAGTAGGGATAGTATCAATTTGTTTTTTATTGCCTACTAAACCTTTAAAGTAATTAAAATCTGTAGTATTTTCTGTTAGTATAGCATCTACTTCTTGTAATAAGTTGTAATGATATATTTGGTGGTGTAGGGGCATTTGTTGGTAAACTTGTGCTGTTGCCTCTTGCATAAACCATATTTTTTTACTATAATTTCTTAATTCAGATACTAAATTTTGTTTATTATCATATAAATAATTTCTAAGTTTAGTTGTTTTACTAACCAATAAAATTATATGGTCATAGTTTTGATTTAATTTAGAATCATAATCATAAAAACAATAATGATCTGCCTTAAGTGCACAAAATTGTGCGAATTCAGTCCTCATATGAGGATGGTTTCTTGCTACTTTACCTGTAAAAGGTAATTCTGATATAAATGCTATTTGTTTTGCCATAATTCTTCGTATGATCTTTTAATAAAATAATCTGAGTCTCGTTTTAATTTGTTTGGGGGCATAGCATTAAAATGATATACCCAAGCTTGATCGTATAAATTTTCTAAGGAATCACCCCACCAAGATTGACCAAAGTTAAGTAAATTTTTACTTACCATATGATGCAAATTGTATGTTGAAGGAAATATTTTTAAATTTATATTTTTAGTTTGTACTAAATAGTTAATAGGAGTTTGGTCTGTACCTAGTCCACTTTTTTGTTTATCTCGTAAAATATTTTGGTTTTTAGAATAAAATTCTAATACTTCATTAAAAAATTCTTTATGAGATTCATTTACGATTTGAAACCCCCCATTAAAATATAATCCCCTATTTACTTTAAAACCATCAAATAAATCTTTATAGTGTCTTAAACTTCTACCTGTCCATTCCCAACATCCTAAATCTAAAACTCCTACGTATTTTCTTTCTGTAAATTGGAAAAAATTAGGGGTATCAGGATGTACTATCGTATCTGAATCTACCATTAGTATTTGATCATAATTAATTTTATTATGGTCTAATATTTTAAATAAATGGTATCGTTGCCAGGGAATAGTCATTTCATCCCATGTATATAGGGGCTCATCCCATACTATAACTTTAGCATTATGTTTTTTAGCCCATTTTTGCCATGATTTAATACTGTATTGATACGCGTTGTGTCTGCCTCTACCAGCATCTATAGCTGGTATAAATATTATATTTTTTTTCATATTATCCTAAACCTTTCCAAGTTGCACCGTTGTTGGTCCAATAATGATTACACTTTTGATAAAAACCATCATATAAGTATGTATGGTTTCTTTTTACTACATCTGTCGCCCAATATCTATCTTCTTTACCAGATAACTTTTCATCAAAAGGATTTTCTAATAAAAATTCTTTATTATAGAAACAAAACGCATTATGTAAAAACTGTCTATTTTCTATTTCTGAATATAAATTTTCTGTTATATCGCCCGTAAAGTGACTCCAAATATATCTAGGGGTTATTTTTTTCCCTCTATAAATGGGTGTTTGTTTTCCAAAAATAGCTACATGACCCTCTTTAAACCATTGTCCTAACATTTCTTTATTAATATTAGTGATTTGAGAATGAGCTGATAATACTAATAATGTACTATTAGTTGCTAATCGAGCACCAAAATTTAAAGCCTTACCTGGAGAATAATGATCTTTTATATTAGATATACTAATATTTAATTGATCAAATAAAGCAACAACTTCTAAAGAATCATCTGTAGAATTATCATTAATAATTATTATTTCTGTTTCTGGCCCTAAATGGTCTACTACAGATTGAATAGCTGTACCAATATATTCTGCTTCGTTTTTATTTCTAATTAAAACGCTAACTTTCATTGATTATAACTTTTATTATTTGATTTATTACTTTAGGTGAGTGGCTCATTGAAAAATGAAATAACCCATTACCATTTAAAAATATTCCAGCTTCTTTTAATTTTATACTAAATAACCTTTGTGAATCCACATGTTCAAATAAATCTCTATCTTTTCTATTTTTTATAAATTTATTTGTAAATATAATTCTATTTAGAGGACCACATCCTATAGCTCTCATTTGTTTATTATTTTTAATAAAAAAATCATTTAGTTTTTCTCTAAATAATTTTCCTATGGAATCCAAATAATTATAGTTAATATATTTTTCATCTATTATGGTTTTAAGTATTAGTTTAGCAGCATACATACTAAGAGGATTTGATGAAAAAGTTCCACCGTAAAAAACATTTTTAGTATTTATAATTTCTTTTTTACCACCTACAGCACCTATGGGAAAACCACCTCCTAGAACTTTGCCATATGTTACTATATCAGGTTTTATATTAAAAATCCCAGCTCCTCCATTTTTAGATAATCTAAATCCAGTCATTATTTCATCTAATATTAGTAATACTCCTACTTTAGTACAGTGATTTCTTAATTTTTGTAAAAATTCTTTAATATCATTTCTAGGATTTGAACCTTGAACTGGTTCTATAATTACAGCTGCCATATCAGGTGTAATTAACTTAAAACATTTATCATCATTATAAGGTAATACTTTAAATAGTTTATTAGTATCTAGTGGTATGCCTTTACTATCCGGATGTTCTTCTAAAAATCCATCTAAACCACCATGCCAACCCCCATGGAATCTACCTATGATATTTTTTCCTGTATATGCTCTAGCTAATCTTATAGCCCTCATATTAGCTTCAGTACCTGAATTACAAAATATATACTCGTTATGTAAATCAGGATTTATATATTTTAAATAATTATTTACTTCTTTAGTATAACAATTAGGAATAGTATATATAGTGCCTTTTTTTACTTGTTTACTAATTTGTTTTATTAGAGGATTATTATGGCCTATTATTTGGGTACCAGACCCCATAGTAGTATCTATTAATTTATTACCTTTAGAGTCAATTATATAATATTTATTTGCTTTTTTTATTTCCATGTTTTAACGTGGTTATGACCAAAAACTTGACCATTAGCATTACAATTACTACATGGGGATAATGATCTATCTCCGTTTTTAAGTTTATTTCTAAATTCTATTAGTTTTCCATCTTGCCATATTTCTATTAGTGGCTTATTCTTTACATTACCAAATTTAACAGTCCTATTATACATGTCTTGACAACATATTAATGCGTCGCCATTCCAATCAATCATCATTGCATAATGGGTATAAAAACAAGCTGATTTTCCTGATTTTATTAGTTTTTCTTTGGCAATTTCAGATAAATGTTCGAATCCTATATTACCGGCTCTGTTAGTATAAAGTAAACCATAATCTTCAGATTCATCATACCATCTATCCCTTAATGAATATAAACTTTTATCTATATTACAACTACTAAATAAATTATTAAAATATTCTATTTGTTCGGGTCCATCATACATGCTAACTACAAATTGACTAAGTCCTGCTTTATAAATGTCTTTAATAAGTTGGGGGCCCTTTTTTCTAGTTAATACATCCCCATTAGTAACTATTTCAACATGAATGTTTCTATCACCAAATTCTTTTACAATATCCACAATATATTTAGTTAATAAAGGTTCACCAGTACCACTAATATTTACTATTCCTGTAAAATTTAAGTTTTTTAATTGATCTGCTATTACTCTAACAATTTCCATATTCATATGGATGTTTTGGTTAGGGTATACTTTAGGGTTTACTCTAGGACAAAAAGGACATTTTCTATTACAAATTTCATTTATATTTAATTCTATAAAACTAAATAAAGGAAAATTTTTATACATAACGACATCATTAATAGAGGGTTGTTTTCTCTCTATATTAACTTTCATGCCTTTTTTCATTTTTTTACTTAACCCCTCCAACATTTTTTCTTTCTATATCATTATGGTTTAATTCTACCCAATATATTTCATAACATATTGTATCTTCTAATGCTTTAAATTTATGAAAAGTGCCTGGTTTAGCAATAGTTAAATCTCCTGTAGATATAATTGTTTTATCTATTAGATCATAATCAGTTTCATATATAGTTATTTCTAATTTTCCTTTTTCAATATAAAAAGCATTAAATTTATGTAAATGTTTATGAACTGAACAATATCCTCCTTTTTTTGCCTCTATTCTATGAAGTTCAAAATTATGATTTTTAAATATTTCTTGGGTTAAACCCCATACTTTTCCTTGTGTTTTCATTTATATAATATTAATTAATTTTTCTGCTAATAATTTTTGAATTAGTTTTTCTTTTTTTTGATTTTGTATTTTTGTAAAAAATTTTTTATTCTCTTTTTTTACTCTTTTATAATTTTTTAATTCTATTTCATTTATTGAATGTTTATTAAAAGCGTAATAATCTCTTATTAAGTTATTTGATTCATTAAAAAATGAAAATCCATAAATTGAAATATTTTTATAAAAAGTAGTAGCTGTTAAAATAGTTAATAACCCTGTACATGGTTCGGATATGAATTTAGATTCATTAATGTATGTTTTTGCATTTTTATTAATTTGGGATCTATAAAAATTAGATTTGAACATTTGTAAACTTGGAATAGATTGTAAATGTTTAGGGAGGGAAATTAATTTTGTTGAGGGGGTTCTTTTCCATATTTGGGCTATATTTTTATAGTTATTGGGAATATAATCTTCACCATACCATTTAGCACTGTTGTGTGTTGTTGCCCAAATATCTGTTTTAGATCCTACGTATTTTTCATAATTTTTAGTTACACATTTATTAATTCTTATTACTATATCATAAGAATCTATAAGGGATCCATATTCATTTTTTAAAACATTAGGACTATTACCCACAATAATAACTTTAGATTTAGATTTTTCGAAACTCATTTATACTTTTAATCTTCCTCTTTGTGGTTTAGTCCAATCACTTTTTTCCCTTAAATAAAAATTTTGAATAGTTCTTCTAAAAACTGTTGTTTTTGAATTATGCATCATTGAATGATTACTAATATGATTTTTTTTCCAACAAGGTGCAAAAAATAAAACGCAGTTAGGTATATAAGGGGCACTAGTAAGTATATCCTTAGTAACACTTTGTTGAGAACCTTGTTTATGTGGGGAGTATAAAAGAGTTCCTAATGTTTCATCATCCCCCTGATTTGCTAGGTAATGAATCATAGTTATCATTTTACTTTCATGATCAGGATGTACTTCATCATATGTAAATCCCGAGGTCATAACATCAAAAGTTCCGTACATATCAACAGAAGGGGTATTTTTATGATATCCTTCTAAAAATACTTTTTCTTTTATAGCATTTTCTATATCTTTATCTAATAAAATATTATAATACTCAGATAAATAAGATTCTTCGGTGGTATGTGGAAAAACTCCTACTGATTTGTTTATACTTACATGATATGCTCTAACTCCTTTATTTTTAGCTTCTTGAATTTCTTTTTTATTTACATATCGTTCTGTTTCTTCTTTAATACCCTCATAAAAAGATAAAGGTAAAAAATCTTTTATAATAAGATGTTTCCAAGGATCATTTGATACATTTGAATTAGTAATTTTGTCTAAAATATATTCTTTATTATTCATAGTTTTAATGTTTTTTTATAATTATCATAATAGAATCTGTAGTTAAATTTTTCTGTTTAGTGTTTAGCCATATTTTCTCAATCCACGTTAGGTTTTTTCTGGGGATATAATCATCACTTAAAATTTCTTGTTTTTTGTTATTTCTAACCCAGTCAATATAATTAAAAAAACCATACCTTTGAACACCTATAAACTCAGTATCTACTTTATCATAAATATTAGATTTTTTTAATAATGTAGATAAAGTATCCTTTGTCCAATAATTAACATGTGCTGGGAACCTAATTATTTTTTTATAATTATCTGCTAGTTCTTGTAAGTCATCATCGTTATTAGGTACCTCTATGATCATATACCCCCCACTTTTAGTAATAGTATACATATTTTTTATAAAATCTACAGCGTCGTATACATGTTCTAAGACATGGAATGAAAAAGATATATCAAAATAGTTAGAATATTTTTTGCTAAATTTTTGATTTAAAAGCTCGTGATGAAAATTAAAATTATTAATATTAGGTTTAAAGGTGCTTATTCCCATATTCATTCTATCTTTACTTGTTTCTAATAAGTGAACATCTATATTAGAATTATTATTTCCTATATCAAACCCTATATGACCATATCCTGATCCTATATCTATAAATTTAATTTTTTTATTAGGTTTAATTAAATTTTCTACAACACCACGAATTCTTTTTGTATCTTGTTTTATAACATGGGCTAAATTTTTCATAGTACTAGGAAAATTTGTACTTTTATTCATTTCCATGTCTTTTGTTGATGTTTTTCTATATTTATCTTGATTTACAGATTCTTTATTTGCATTATCATTTAACTCATTAATGTTATTTGTTAATAAATGTACAAACCCACAATTACTACATTTATACATAATATTAATTTTATCTATAATATCATATTCAACTAATGGGCCTCCCCCACATAAACGGCATTCATTTTTAATAGTTTTCATTTTATTTTATTGATAAGATTATTAAATTCATTAAAGTTTAAAGTAGTAGATTTATCACTTAAAGCTTTTTCAGGATTTTTATGAATTTCAGCAAAAAAACCTTTTACACCACATGCTAATGCTGATTGCCCATAAATAGGGGCCATTTCTTTTCTACCAGAAGTTTCGTTTTGACCTGGATTTAATTCCTGACAAGCATGTGTACAATCCATAACTACGGGATATCCTAAATTCACCATGTCTACTAGATTTTTTAAATCAACTATCATATTACCATAAGGGATTAATGTTCCCCTTTCTGTTAGTATAATTTTATTATTATTAGTACTAAGGACCTTTTCTACAGGTCTAATCATATCTTTACCCGATAATAATTGAAATTTTTTTATATTAATGATTTTATTTGTTTTACCCGCGGAAGTTAAAATATCAGTTTGTCTAGATAAAAACGCAGGAATCTGAATAATATCTACATAATCAGCTACTTCATCAGCTTGGTTAGGGGTATGAATATCAGTAGTAGTATAAAATTGTTTACTTAACTCTTTAAATATTTCTTTACTTTTTTCTAACCCAATACCTCTTAAAGAATTTACAGATGTACGATTAGCCTTATCAAATGATGCTTTAAAAACATAAGTAAAACCATATTTTTTACATAAATTATTTGCGAAATTAGCTATATTTAAACTTGTATCATAATCTTCTAGGGCACAAGGACCAGAAATTATAAATTTTTTAGATTTTATTATATCATATAATTTATCCATTAAAAATCTTATTTAAAGTATTATAATCTATAGCTTGAGCAGGATCACTAATTGAATTATCAGGTTCAGGATGACATTCTACTATTAATCCATCTGCCCCCGCTGCTAATGCTGCTTTAGACATAGGTGTTACAAAATTTCTATAACCAGTAGAGTGACTAGGATCAAATATAATAGGTATATTTGTTAATTCTTTTAAAGCTGGTATCATCATTAAATCAGGTGCCCATCTAATAGTGGGGAATACATGTCTATAGTTAGGCATACCAACTACACCCCTTAAACATATAGCTATATTATTATTACCACCTACTAAAATACGTTCACATGCACCTAAAATTTCATCTATAGTACCCCAAGTGCCTCTTTTAAGTAAAACTGGTGTATTACATTTACCTAATTCATCTAATAAAGTATAATTTTGAAAATTACGAGTTCCTATTTGAAACACATCTGCTATTTTACCTACTTTATCTATCATACTTGCATCCATAACTTCTGTTACGATAGGTAAATTTGTTTCTTCTTTTACTTGTTGTAATAGTTTTAATCCTTCTTCTCTTAATCCTTCTTTCCAACCATTAGTTTCTTTTAAAATAGGATAAGTACAGGGTTTATAAGCACCCGCCCTAAATGCATTTGCACCTAATGATTTTATTCTTTTAGCTATGTCTACTATTTCAGGTCCTTCTACAGAACATGGTCCCGCTATTTTATTGTATTTCCAATTAAATTGTTTTGTTTTATCAATTGAAATATTTAATTTACCTGCGTCTTTTAATGATTTAATATACTCGTTCATTTATATTTTTTTCTGCATTTAATAAATCTTGTTCACTGTGGATATTAGTACAATCATCTGTCATACTACCTATTCTTCTACTCATATATCCAGATTTAACATGTTCTGCTTTTGTGATTCTAATTGAACCATTTCTGGTACCATCAGGGTCTACTGTAAATAAATCATCATATTTATTTTCTAAGGCATATGTTAACATTTTATCTAAAGGAATTGTTCTATCAGGATGATCTGGTTGTACACCTACTACATGGGTAAAACTATTATCACCATACTCCCGAAATACTTTTATATATACATCTGCAACTTCTCTTTCTCCCATAAAATCTTTATTTCTATCAACAACATCTACCCCATATGATTCTGCTATTTTTTTAGTTTCTTTATCTTCAGTTGATACTATAATAGTAGTTGCATATTTAGATAATTGTGCATATTCTATAGAGTGTTCAAGTAGTGTTTTACCTGCTATAGTTCTTTTGTTTTTACCTATTAATCTTTTTGAATCACCTTTAGCAGGTATTATTACAAATGCTTTTATCATAATTTATTTATTGACCATTCATATGCTTTAGTTTGACCTTCAATTGTCATTCCTCCTATATGTGGGGTTGTTATTATATTTTTTCCTTCATTTATTGCTTTAATAATAGGGGATTTTGTTAAATCATCAAATTCATTTTCAATAACATCTGTTCCATATCCTGTTAGTTTTCCAGTATTTAAAGCATTTACTATGTCTAATTCATTTACTATTTCGCCCCTAGAGGTATTAATAATGTATAAATCTTTTTGTACTAAGCCAAGTAAGTTTTTATTAATCATATATTTTGTTTCATCTGTAACATGTACATGAATAGATATTACATCACATTCTTTAAACATTTTTTCTAATGAATAATCATAACCTAGATAAGGGTCATATATTTTAATATTAGCCCCAAAAGCCTTACAAAAATTACCCATTATTTTTCCTAATCTACCATATCCTACTATGCCAATAGTTAAATCTTTAACCTGTCTTCCCATGAATTGGGTATAATCCCAATTATATTTAGATACATGATTATTACATTTATGGATATTTCTAAGCAAAGATAACATTAAACCAAATGCTAATTCAGAAGTAGAAGGTAACTGATTAATTAATTTATAATCATTTTTGTGGCATTGTATTTCAATATTATTTTTTTTACAGTAACCTAAATCAATATGGTTTAAACCAGTTGAACATGAATTAATAGTTTTAATACTAGTATTTTCTAGTAACTCTTTATCTATTTTATATGTTTGTTGGTTAGGATTGCAAACTATAGTGTCTATAGGGGTAGATAATAATAAATCTTTAACTTGATTTTTAGTACCCATTTCTAAGTAAAATACTTGTCCCTTAGTTGAAAGTAATTCTACTATACCATTTAAATGTGATACGGGTGTTATAACTGCTATTTTTCTCATCTTATATTATTATTATTTTATCTTGTGTGATTAATTTATTTATATGAGATTTTTCTTTACTCCATTCATGTTTGCCAGGAACATCAGATATTCCATGATTTCCCCAATAGTGGTGGCTTTCCCCAAAATCAAATCCTACTAAATTTAATTGGGGAAAAATATCTAATAAATATTTTATAGTAAGAAAACCTGTAGTGGGTTTATAACTAAAAGGAACAGGATATTGCTTATATATCATCTCTATATTTATTTGCTTTTTAATACTATCTAACTTACCGTCATCTTTAGCGGTCGTTAATATTAGGGCTTGTTTTAAATCTGTAGTGGTTAAAGTGACTTTTTCTAAGTTTTTTATTAAATAATTCCTACTATCAGTAGTTAATTTATAGTTAAGAACCCAATGAGTACATTTTTTACCTAAATCTTTTTCAAAATCTTTAATTTTAAATCTATTAAATCTTATAACATTTTCAAAGCTATCAATATAAGATCCTAATCCCCTATTAAGAATATTAGAACTATTTCCTACTAAAATACATTTTTTCATTAGTCTTCTAATTTTAGTCCTAAAGTAGGTATTTTTGTAATATATTGCTTATAAAGTTGATAATCACTATAACCTGAACTATTAGGTAATTCAGGCCCCAAAAATATAGGATTAGTTTTAGATAATAAATTTAATTTATTTAAATGGTGTTTAGATAACATATGGTTAGATATTCCTAAATATGTAGGGCATTTTTCATTTTGAATATAAGGATTAATATTATCATATAATTGGGCAAAATCATCCATGTTTTTACTATTACTAATAAACCACATATCATTAATTTCATTATTACATATAGGATGGGGCCACCCCCAAGGTTTTTGGTGTTTTGTTGTACCTGGAATATAAAATATATCTTTATTAAGATTATTAAATATAATATCTGTAGTCCATACTATATCAAACCTAGTAGATAATACAAGATCATATTTAAAATTATTCTTATTTTCATATTTAGATTTTAAATTATTTACATGTTTCGCACTATACCATCTACTATAATGGGCCTGTATTCTTTTTTTCGGACCGGGAACTGTATTAGAAAATATTTTTTGTGGTTCTGTTTTAAATAATTTAGGTTTATAGTGTTTTACTAATTCTTCTTCGAATTCTTGATCCCAAGTATGAAAAAAAATATCTACATTATTTTTATTAATAATATGATCTTGGAAAGAAGATGCGCATTTTTTTAATACTTCACTAGTGCCCCCCAGTTTATCATATGATTTTCCTGTTTTACTCCCTATTAAACCAAAAAAACATAAAGCTATTTTCATATTGCTACATTTTTTATTCCTTCATTTCTATTAAGATTAATTGCTTCTGCTGTATTAAAATCCCCATAGGGTTTAGTATCATTAATTAATATCCTAATACCTCCTCCTATACCCATTACTAACTGATCGTACATTATTCCTGCTTCTGCTAGTTGTATTTCTGTGGCTTTTCTCATACTTTCTTTTCTACCAGTAGTTAATACTATATAATAACCCTTCATATCCCAGTCTTGTAGTTTTTCAAGAGTACCAGGTAGTAATTTCATTTTATGGTTAGGGCTAGTAGACTTAAAAGGGCTTACATGTTCTACTAATGTTCCATCAATATCAGAAAAGATAGTTTTAGGTCTTTTTTCAATATAACTCATTTTTACTAAATAAATTTAATATTTGGGTTTATGTTTTTTAAAATATCCGTTTTTACTTCATTATTATATACTCCTGCTCTTAATATTACTATAGCTTTGTTTTTATTTTTTAATATCTTAGGTGAATTTACTTTTAAATTAGTTCCATAAAGTCTTTTATTATGTTTTTGGTAATCATTATCTAATATTTTAACTATTTTTTTAGTATTTAATCCAAAGGCTATTAAATATTGTGCAAATATATGAGCCCCAAATAAATAAACTGGCAAAGAAGTATTATCAATAATGTTATTTATTTCTTGGACTTCTTTAAGATGTGAATTAATGTATTTTGAAAATGTTTTTTTATTTTTATTATATAAACCTTTTAAAGGGGGGATGATTAAATTTTTACTAACTTTTTTAGTACAATAAAATATACTATGATCTTTTTTAAAATATGTTTTTTCAATTATTTCAAAATTATATTTAGCAAGAAAATATTCTATATAGGGTGATGAAAAATAAACAGTATGTTCAAAATTAATACAATTATTATAATTATTTTCTAACATTACTTTCATATTAGGAACTGAAAATAATAATAAGTCCCCTTCATTTGTAAAAGAAGATTTATGTTTCATAAATTCTTCTGGATTATAAACATGTTCTAAAACATGTGAATGTACTACTGCATCAAAATTTTTTTCTAATTTAAAATTTTCATCAAAAAATCCTTCAATAACTTTAATAGGAAGATTCTTATCTACTATGGGGTTAGGTTCAATTATAGTCCAATCTACTACTTTATCTATATTTAAATAATTTTTAGCTAGTATTCCATGTAATCCTCCTATTTCTAAAACCGTTTTAGGTTTATATTTAGAAATAAATTCTGCAAAGGATTTATGGTGTTCATTCCATAACTTTCCTACCGTTCCTGATCCATGTTCTTTACTATATACTACCTTTAAAGGTAATAAAGGATTTAATTGTATCATTCCTGATTTTTTGCTTATTTTCCAGCTCATATCTTCTAATATATCTTTAGATATGTCTTCTTCAGTACACCCCATAAAAACGGGAAACTTATAAAATGTATATAAATCTTCTAAATCATTATTTTTATAAATAACATCTCTATCTCTACTGATATAATTCATTTAATTTATTTTTTATATTTATTTTGATTTTATCATCAATATTAGGTTTAATTTTTAGAAATTCGGGGTTTGATAAAACATAATGACCACAAATTTTAATTAAATCTAATTTTTGGGTATAAGGATCAAAATTATTATCAACCCATTTTTCCCATCTTTTAGAATCATAACAAATTTTCCAAAACTTGTCTATATCAATTCCCTCATACACATATGAAAGGGTTTCTATAAGACCAAATTCCGGTGCTATGTTTATAGCATCTAAACCTAAATTCATTTTTTCTTTTATAATATCTATAGATATATAATCACCATTATGTTCTTTAGATAATAATTTCCATTTTTTAACTATATTAATCATACATAAAAGTCTGTCTTTATCATAACTTCCAGTATTTTTATTACCCATTAAAGATGTACCCGACTGAATTACTGCGTATCTTATTTTATTAAATATTTTTTTAGGTAAATTTGAATGTATATCAATTAATAATTTATTTAATTCTTCAACACTAAATCTTCTAATAGATTCTTCAGTACCTATTTCAAATTCTATATTAGGATTTTGTGCATAACAAAATTTAATCATATCTAATGTCCAAGCTAAACCATCTTTATATTTAGGATACTTTTTCCATGGGTCTATATGAATTAAATTAAAAAATTTACAGTCTTCTTTAAGGGATTTATAACCATCATCATTTGTATAACCCTGATTTGGTCCTGAGTGATCTCTTTTTAATAATAATTTATTAGAATATTTACTAAATTCCTTAGTTGTCCAATTATTTACATAACCCCCATCCCATTCTATTTGCCTTCTTGAAGGTATAAAGCCTATTTTATTATTTGTTTCATTACAAAATTCAATAATAGAATCTACTACATTTCTAGTCATTGGACCTATATAATATTTAGGATATTTCATTTATTTAAATTTTTATGTAAATTATATTTGCCAAAATTAAATAAAAATTTATTAAAAGGATACTCATGTAAAGGAGCCATATTTAACCATATAATAGATGATAGTAATTCAACTTTATTTAAATCATATCCCTTATTTTTTATAAATTTATGTAAAATTTTTTTACATTCAATAAGAGTACTATTACATAGTATATAACAATTATCGGGGGAAGATGAAAATAAATTTTGTTCAACTATACTATGATTAACTGTTAAATTATGGTTAAGTTTTGCTAGATCATAATAAAGATCGCCTATTTTTAAATCACCTCCAAAATCTTGTCTCCAATCAATTAACATAAAGCTATCTGAGGTTTCAATTATATTATCTAATATAAAATCTCCATGAAATTGAGAAGGAATCCCATCACATAACCAATCAAAATCTATTTGATTAAATAAATCATTAATAGGTAAAATAGTTTCTTTATTAATGGTTTTTGGATCTATATTATTTTTTAAATATTGAGAAATTCTAAATTTTGATTTATCAATATAAAATTTTTTACATTTATTTTTAAAACTTAATTTATCTTCTAAAGAATTTTTCCATAATTTATTTTCTGAAAAATTTAAAAGATGTTTAAATGATTTAGGTTTAACTGATTTAGAAAATAATTTACCTTTAGCTTTTTTATATTTATAAAAATTCCTAGTTGAATTAATTATTTGAGGTACTAAAGGATAAAGTTTTTTAGCCCTTTTAACCCTATTACTATTAATAGTAGTATCATAGAAAAATTTTACTATAAAATCCTTAAAAAAGAAAATGGATTCATTTTTTTTATCTAAAACCTCAATATCACCTTGAAAAAATTTTCTTGTAATAGCCAACTCTGTTGTGTTTCCTACATCATACCAATTTTTTTCCTTAATATCTAATGTTTTAAAATTAACTTCAGATACCATTTTATTTATAGCATGAACATCTGATGTATTCTCCTTTTGAATTTGTATTTGTTTTTTTAATTTGCTAAAAAATAATTTATAATTATTAATCCCAGCTACTCCTATGTAGGAAAGATCATGATTTAATTCTCCTTGTTCATTAATTTTAACTAATTTATTAGAAAAAAGATTTAAAGTTCTATATTGAGCTGGATCTTTTTTATAAGCCCCCAAAACATAATTAAATGTTGGTTCTGTTATTTTATAATCCTTTATAATTGTATCAGAAGCATGAAAAATAAAAGGTGAGTTAATTTTTGATTTTGCCTTAAGTAAAGAATATCCTAGACTTGATCCTTCTCCTTGAAATTTATCTACATTAACAAAGCTAAAATTAAGGTTAGGGTAGGTTAGTTTAAGGAATTGTTTAACATGAGAACCGTAATGACCTAAAGTAATGATAAATTTAGTGTTTAAGGGATAGGATTCTATTATATAAGAAATTGCAGGTTTATTCCCAACCCTTACTAAACATTTATTAGTATATGTAGTTAAATCTCCTAATCTACTTCCTATACCACTTGTTGTTATTAAAACTTTATAATCTACCATATTTATCCTCTAATCTTACAATATCATCTTCACCAAAATATTCACCTAATTGTACTTCTATAAAGATTAAATCTTTATCCCCTGTATTTTGTATTTGGTGTTTTGCTTTTAGGGGTATATTAATAGTATCTCCATTATTTACGGGATATAAAGCATCATCTAGTTTTAATTCTCCCTTACCTTGTACTACAGTCCATACTTCAGATCTTTTAAAATGATATTGGTAACTAGGTGCCTGACCTGGTTTAATAGTAATTTGTTTTACTTTACAATAATTTGTATCTAGTAAGTTTTCAAATGTACCCCATGGGCGTGTTTCCTTATAATTCATTATTTTCTTTTTTTATGACGCCCAGTTTGTAAAAAATATTCATTTTTTCTACTATCTCCATTTAAATATTCAAAATTAAAATTATTTTTCCATGCTATATAATTAAAACTAAGTTGATCTCTTCTAGAATTATGTTTTATTTCTAACCACCAATCTTCCATAGTTTTTATTACATTAGTATCATTATGTTTTCTAAGTAAAATAGGATTAGTAGCTAACCCATTATTTTGTGGATAGCCTTCTTTTAAGTATTTATTTACTTGATTATGCATTATTTGGGGATTATCTTTATAATTCCCACTTTGTTGCCCCAATTGTATAATAGCGTTATATTCCTGATAAATACAATCTCTAGGATCTAATATAGTTTGATTATGGTCAAAAACTTGGTAATTACTTTTTTTAACTAAATCTCTAATATCTGAAATTATTAAAATATTTCCATCTATCCATACAGAATAATCATAATCTTTAAGATATCTATGTGGTAAAATTTTATATTTTTTAGCATTTCTATTGGGATTATTATATATAGAAATTGATTTAATTATATCCCAAGTATTAGATTCTAAATCCTCATCTGTAAAACATAAATAATCTACTCCTTCCATTTTAAATTGATCTTCGTGGAGTACATCATATTTACCAAATATAGAAGTATATACAGCTATTTTCATATGTATATTTCGCTTTTAATGTAATTAGATCCTATGTCACCTCTAGGAACAGTATAAGTAGGAGCATAATTAGCTATTGTATCATTAACTCCCGTTTGATTGCCTATGTTAAATGTAGCCAATGTTTTTATACATAATTGTATTCTAGTGTCTACATGTCGTAAATCCAATGCTTTTTTAAATTTAAAACCACTATTAGGGGTAGATGTCCAATAAAATATAGGTAAATTATATTCGTCTAATTTTTGTTGAATTAATTCTTTTTTTTCTCCTGTATAACGATTAGAAATTAATAGTGTTCCAAATTCTCCATCACAATGTTCTTGGATTATTTTTTTAGATAATTTTATTTCTTTGTCTGTAAAATATAATTCTGGTTCTATATTAGAAATATCTTCAAACTGCCAAAATCTTAATATTTGTTCTAATAAGGGTTCATTTTCTTTATTATAAATTCTATAATGGTCATTAAAAGCGTCTTCTTCAAATGAATCAGTAAATCCATCTATGTAAGGATTATTAGTAAATATTGTATGAACTACTTGAAAAGGATCGGCCCAAGATGACCAATTACTTTCTAAATCACCAAACATATCTCTTAATAATTTAGGGGTAGGAATCCATACTTTACAATTAGGATATTTTTCTTTTAATTTTCTAGGAAAAGCTGATATAATACCCCAATCACCCAAACCATGACATGTACGTAATATAATAAAATTTTCTTGTTGAAGATATTCGTTAGGTATATAAGAAGGATCATTAATTGAAAATCCTAATTTATCTACTTCTTGAACTGGGAATATTTGACTATTGTAAGTTCTCCAAAAAATCATATTGTATTATAAAAATTATTTTGTGCTTCTTGACGTTTAATGTCTTTAGGGTGATATAAACACCATTCTTCTTCCATTGGTAATGCTCCTTTTGTGGATACCCCAACTATTTGTTCATGTACTTTATTTTGCCATTTAATTTTTGGAGAATTTTGTATAATTCGTGTTTGATAATCAGGCCAATTAACCCAACCTTTTTCATTTATATTCCAACGCCATTGGTAAATGTGTGTTTGTGTTAAACCTTCTACAGTATTAACTCTAGGAACTAAAAACATTTCTGTTGTAGGATTTACTTTTAATAAAGATTTTAAATTTATAATTAAAAATTCGTGTGGTAATTCATCTGCGTCAATTTGAAATATCCAATCACCTGTACAGTGTTCTTTTAAATTATTTTTAAAATTTGAAAAATGGCCATTTAATGGAAATTCTATGACTTTTATATGTGTATATCTAAATACAGGTGCTTTAAATGTATCAAGTACTTTATACACTTCAGGCGTAGTATTTCCTGCGTCACATTGAACTACTATCTCATCATTTTCGTCTATGTGTTTTATTAAAAATGATAATAATTTTTCTAATTCAACGTATTCATTACAGACAGGGATTGCATAACTAATCTTCATTTTTTACTAAATTTCTATCAAACATACCTAATTCTTCAGCTGCGTCCATAAAACATAATTTATCATAACGTTTCATGTTTTTCATGTCCATTCTATGTTTATAAAAATTACCTGGATTAGTTGCATCAGGATATTTATGTTGCTCATCTTCAGGAATAGGGATTGCTTTAACTACTGTCCAACCCCAATTATTTGTATCTTTAATAGGTTCTGGAAAAACCATACCTTTTTCAGGCATTGTAATAGCTGTAGGAAACCAAGCTAATTTTTCACCACCCCCAGGAGGTACAAGATCTAATCTTAAATCTTTAATCAATTCAGCTGTTAATTCTAATGTTTGTTTTAATCCTTCACTGTTTAAAGTCATTGTAGTATTTGAAGTATAACCACTAGTCATACAAAGCCATGTTTTTACTGTTCCATCTGAAGTTTGAAATTCTGACTCATAACATGCATCACTGTTGCAAACGGGGCTATTTACTAATTTATCTCCTAACTGTTTCATTATATTCCTATTTTTTTAAGTTTTGGTAATTTTAATTTCGGTAATTCTTGTTTAGATTCTATTTTTTTAAGTTTTGGTAATTTTAGAGCTTGTGTTTGAGGTTCAGCTTCTACTTTTGGAAGTAATAAATTTAATTTTTCAGTCATTTTGTCAAAACTCCAATTATCTTTTAAATATTGTGTTTGTTTACGTGATTTTTCTAAATATTTTTTATAATGTTTGTATACGTCTTTCATAGCTCTACTTGCAATATCTGTATTGATATTAAACCATTGTGATTCTTTCATTAAAAACTGATTTGCTGATGAAGGGTGAACTGGTTTAAGTTCTCCACCAATTAATATATTATAATCAGGATTAATAAAATCAATATGACCACTCCAGTTAGATACAATTGTTGGTTTACCTGTAATTGCTGCTTCGGCTAATGGTCTACCATATCCTTCACCTTTTGTAAATGATATAAATGCTTTTATTTTAGGATCATTATTTAACTGATTCATTTCATTATCAGTTAATTCACCATGTAAAAGATAAATATTTGGTAATTTACCCCCTACTTCATCTTTAAGTTTATTAATTTTAGCTAAAATTTGTTCTCTATCTATTAAAGAATAATTTACATGATTAGTTTTTAAAATTAAGGCTGGTTTTTTATTTAAAGAACCTTTAAAAGTTTCTAAAAATGTTTTAATCATTAAACCTGTATTTTTTCTATCTTCTCCAAACGCTCCAGGTAACCAATGACCTGTATATAAAAAACAAAAACTTTCTTTTATGTCTTTTAAAACAGAAAACGTTTCAGGTTGCTTATAATATTTATCTAAATCTAAACCTTCAAATAAAACTTCAATAGGTTTTTCAAGTTTAACTTGACCTGTGACTTGTTTATTTTTATCTATTCTATCAAATTTAGATGCTAAAGCAACTTGTTTTGAATGTTCTGATGATACTAAATTTAAATTCATTTTATTACTACCTTCTATGAATTCAGCTGGGTATATTGTTGATTCAATACCCGCAGATACACCAATATTAAATTGTCCTACTGGTTGAAATTCATTTGGTACTGTGATTTGTATCCAAATAGCTGGTTGTTGTTGTAACCCACCTATAAAACGTTGTCTTAAAGGATCATCTTGGGATAAAAAATTCCAAGGACAATCACCCCATCTTTGTGGCATAATTTTAATATCCCATTCTTTATCTTTTACTTGTATTAATGATTTTACAAAATCTCTTGATCTTGCTCCATAACCGGAAAATGTGTCAATTGGACACGATACTACGCATAATGGCTTCATATTGATTGTATTTCTTTTAAAAATTCTGGTGTTAAACTAATTGGTGATGGATTATAGTTATTTAATTTAGTAGAATCGTCTACTTTTACAACTGTAAATCGAGATTGTGGTTTCCATTCTGTGAGTAAATTATCAATATTATCAATAAATCCTTGTCCCATAGCTTTTGCCGTGCAACCTGATTCATCTGATAATACCCATTCTCTACCTGCTAATCCTCTTCTTGTTCTTTCTTCAGGACCCATTTTATAAACTTTCATTAATGCAATTGATGCATCCTCAATTGAACATTGACTTGCAAAAATATAAGGTGTTTGAGGTGAACCTTTTACTGAACGTGTTTTAGGAAATATAGGCATTGCCCATTCACCACATTTTTTATATTTACCATCTGCGTTTGATGGGTGTTCTGTTGAAAAATCAATCCAAT
>JGI24004J15324_10000236_pt1 | contig 22207 bp, 28 predicted proteins | sample LinPmetageLP32_FD_15324 | JGI IMG/M metagenome (IMG submission 15324)
AACCAATAGAAGTGACAGTACCAGGCCTAGCAGCATTTATCTGAGCTGCTGTTCTTGTTATCAATGTACCGTTTAATGATAGACCGTTAGTTTCGAGGGTTCCGTTGATATCAGCACTACCCTCTACATCAAGTGAAGCAGCATCTAATTCACCAGTAAGAGTAATATTTCTAAAACCTGTTATGTCCTTATTGGTATCTACAATTACAGCTTTATTACTTGCTACTACACCGTCAGTAATTGAATGAATCTGATTAATTTCAGCTGCTGTAGCATCAACAGCCACGCCGGCGATTGATAAAGCATCTGTCTCTAGGTTACCGTCAATATCAGCATTTCCAGATATATCTAAACTAGTAGCTTCTATTTCACCTGCAAAAACTGCTGTTGTACATGCCTCATTACCAAGTCGTAATATTTGTGCCCCTCGGTGGGAAAATTTAATACCGTCTCCCACTGTGCCATGATCTGCAAATGTAGCAATCAGTCCATCAGAAGATATATTAACCCGCTCGTTAAATACATCAATCTCTCTTATGTATAGAGTTCTAAAATCTTTAGAGTTAGTATTACCTAAATCTATAGTATTATCTACAGTCGGTACTATATGATTCCCGACAGTTAATCCACCTAAAAGAGATAGCTCACAAGTTATATTTAAACAAGCAGCATCTATTTCACCTCCACATTTAAATATTACTCCATTATTTCCTTGAACTTCAAATACTATTTGATTATTTGTGTCAAATTTTATCAAGTTAGCGTTATCACGTCCAACAACTAAACAGGAACTTTTAATACTAGATAGAGTAGTTTGTGTAGAGTCTATACAAATTACCGGAGAGTTGCCGCTAGTAGCAGAAAGGCCGGATCCAGCAGTAACACCTTCCACCGTACCTTGACAGTTTGAAAAGCAAGCAGTGTTAACCGCTACTGTAGGGGCTATCGCTGTTCCACCAATAGTTATTGTATCATTCGTACAACCAATAGAAGTGACAGTACCAGGCCTAGCAGCATTTATCTGAGCTGCTGTTCTTGTTATCAATGTACCGTTTAATGATAAAGCATCTGTCTCTAGGGTACCATCAATATCAACATCTCCTGATATAACTAAACTAGTAGCTTCTAAACTAGTAGCTTCTATTTCACCGCTCGACTTAAACGTAACACCATCATTTCCTCCAACTTCAAATACTATTTCATTATCAGTGTTAAACTTTATCAGATTATCATCATCACGTCCAACATTTAACGCGGTATTCTTGATACTTGTTACAGTAGTTTGCGCTGGTACAATAGTAATGTTTGGATTAGTACCCTCTGTAGAAGCAATACCATTACTTGCTGTAACATTAACAACGCCAGCACCTCCCCCTCCTCCACTTCCATTTGCAGCTGCAGTAATTCTACCTTGCGCATCAACAGTTATATTAGTACTTGTATATGAACCCGCACTAACACCAGTGTTAGTCAATGATATCGCTGGTGTATTGCCACCAGTTGAAGTTGTCCCAGTTCCTCCACAAACGGAAGTTACAGTACCTTGACAGTTTGAAAAGCAAGCAGTGTTAACCGCTACTGTAGGGGCTATCGCTGAGCCTCCGATAGTTATATTTGGTGCACCAGCTGTAACACATGTAAATTGACCAGTACTAGTTGACTCTTCAATTAATTTTTCTAAAGCCTGTACTTCTGGATCAAGCTTTTTACTAATTTCGTTGTCAACATAATCTCCATCTAATTTAAATAGATAATTATATTGCGTATAAGGATCATAGTCAACAGAACTAAGCGATACACTAATACCTTCAGATCCTAAAAACTGAGCAAACCGAAACATACATATATTTAATAAGTAATATAATATATGATACGGTTTAAATTATCTAAAACGTATTTACATTTTTTAAGAACCAGTCACTGATCTCGTAATGAAAATCTTTCTCAGATATAGTATCACCTACCTTTATAAAGGAGTAAGGCTCTTCAGAGTTTTCACTATCATAAACCTCGATAAATAAGGTTTTTTCATTATGCTTGAACGTAAAATTATTTATATTTGCTTCCATCTTATTCGTTATATATTGCGTTTATCTCGTTTTGACTATATTTTAATATAGTGTAATATGTTGCTTTATCAAGGTTATTACTTATATCTTTACCGACTTTTTCATCTAATATAACTTTAATTGTAAAGCCTGTTACGATTATTTTTTTATCTAAGAGCTTATAAGTCGTATCCGCTACAACTCCACTACCGTCTTGATCCAAATTAGGTAAAAATAATCTATGAACATTTCGCATTATCCTACTCTAAAGAGTTTTTTATCTTTAAACATATTAGTCATATTTACATATGAATCGTAGCTCTTAATGAACTGCGTTGTTAAAGCTTCTATTTTTCTTGCATCAACTTCTTCTTTCGAGTACCAGTAATCCCGCCAGGTTTTCATATGACTAGGAGACGGCCAGAACTTAAAAACTTCCTTTTGTATGCAATGTCTAATCTCATGCAAGATTGAACCAAAAATATATTTTCTATTGTTTTTTGACATATCTAAATTAATAAGAAATTCTTTACCCTCTACCGGAGTGCAATAAGATACTCCAGGGGTTCTACTTTTATGTATCTTAACTACAATGTTAATTTTTCGTTTATGGTTATACTCAAGAAGTGTAGTAAGTAAATTACTTATAATATCATAATTGAGTTTCGTATCTTTTTTAATTCCAGCTGAGGGCTCTAATATAATCATCCTACTTTTTTTATTTCTAGATCGTTGTATCCTTTAGTGATTAGCTTCTCTCTCGCGAGTTGAGCAGCATCAAGATTATCCAACCGTTCCTTTAAGAACCGCAGAACGCCAGTTTCTTCTCGATATTCAACAATATATTTGCCGAACTCGAAGGGCTTTGATGGAAATCTCTTCTTCACTATATTAATTATATCAGGGTTCCTTTTGGTATTCAACGATAAATACACGTATATATATGTTTGAAGAGGTGATATTAGAGAATTCTCAGGAGCAAATCGCGAAACTTTATGGGCCGGCCGCAAGAGCCGCTGATAAACCTGATACTGGTGTTGAGATAAAGAAGAAGGCTGCGTATTTTGTTATAAGAGATTGCGCAGGAATGACTAGAAAATATCTTCCCATTCATATATGGGGGTTATTCAATGATCCTATACTTGATCTTAAAGGTAAGTTTACTAGTAATGAGGTTAAAAACTTTTTGGAACGAGCGAAATCGGAGACAGATGCAATACTTCTTAAAAAACTTATTTTGTCAGATATTAAGGAAAAGTATGAAGTTATACAGAGCGCGTCAGGTAATACAGCGGTGAATTATGAGGCTGATGAAGATGATATATATTCCTACTATGAGGAATATGAAGAAGGTTTAGATGATAGCGCTGAAACAGATAGTGACGAAGCAGAAGCGTTGACTGATGATCAGTTAATTCTTAAGTATCTATTCTAAAATAATTCCGCATTAGACAAATACTTAGCCAAGTAGTAATCAACTGTTTCAGATAAATTAAACTTTTGCTGATTAGATACAGCTTCTAAATTATGCTTTGTAGATATGGCATACTTAAAGTCATGACCTGCTCTATCTTCTACAAACTTAATGTATTCTTGTCTTCTATACTGTGGTGCTTTTTCTACAACTGTTTTAATAATTTGATCAATTAGATCTAAATTATTAAATTCTTCGCTACCAGGTATGTTATATAATTCTGCAGCATCTTCCTTATGTAGAACTTCTATAATAGCTTTGGCATGATCGCGCGCATGAATCCATTCACGAATATTATCACCTTTACCGTATACTGGAATCGATCGACCTAGCGCTAAAGATCTTATAACTGTTGGTATTAGTTTTTCATTATGTTGTCTAGGTCCGTAGTTATTACAACATCTCGTTATAGATGCATTTAGACCATAAGTTGTAATGTATGACTGAACCAGTAAGTCAGAGCTAGCTTTAGATGCTGAGTATGGTGATCGAGGCTTGAGAGGATGCTCTTCAGTGAAGGGCTCTTCGTCTAGCTGCAAATGCCCATATACTTCATCTGTTGAGACGTGAACCATTCTAGCATGGTTCTGCTTACATAGACCAAGTACATTTGCTGTCCCCACAACGTTACTATCAATAAATGCTAATGGGTTAGTAATAGATCTATCGACGTGTGATTCAGCCGCTAGATGTAATATATAATCAACACTTCCTAAAAATTCTGTAAAACTCGGAACTGATATATCACGTACAATATGTGTTAATCTCGTGTCGTTCAATGGTAGATGTTTAAGATCAGATCCTACACCCATTTTATCAACACATATAACCTTGATGCTAGCGTCCTTATCTCTTAAGAGCTCTTCTATAACATACGAACCAATAAAGCCGCATCCCCCTGTAACTAAATACGTCTTACACATCTTATATATTAATACTACTCGGCAATTTTATCAAGAGCTCTTGTTAACGCATCATATTCAGAAATAACATTAAATTGGTACTGTTCAATAACTTTTGTTGTATCCATTACGCAATTAGATCTATTCGCTTTGATTGGAATGTTATCCCAATTCTCCCAACTCCAATCATCGTTTTGTATTCCACGTTCTTTCATCATCTCCACAATCTCCTCTGTACTAAGAGGATCCCTATTGCAGAAATTAATAGTTTCGTAGCCATCATAACCTTCGGTGATATAGTGCTCGATAAACCGGCATAATTCCGGTACATACGTTTTTGAATTAAGAGTATTTACTAAGTTATTGTAATTAAGAATTTTAGTTAAGAAGGATCTTTCATGTAAAGCGTCACAGAAAGGCATTCTAACCCTTAAATGTAAACCATAGTCTGAGATACTTTCAAATGCATGTTTTGACTTGCTATAAAAAGAGGAATCATTACTAAACATTCCAAAATTAGGCTCATCACTTTCTTCCCAATCCTTCTCGTAACCAGAATAGATACAACCTGATGTAATATGAATAATCGAGGCACCTATATCTCTACAAACCTTATTCAGAGTTAGAGGTAACTTTACATTTAAATCCCAACATAACTCCTTCTTAATCTCACCTTCATCAACATTAGGTCTTCCTGTAAACCCAGCTGCATTAATAACAGTTGTATCTCTGTCAACTACTCGCCTTAACTCAAACGGGTCAGAATAATCTAACTCTAACCTACTAAAAAGCTCCACAGTTTCAAAATAATCATTTTGAATTAACTGATTGAAGATACTATTACCAACATAACCTTTACCTACTATTACCGCTTTCATTATTCTATTTGTTTTATATGAGATATAATTTGTTCTAGATTTATATCACCGTCTGATATAGAATATTCTATTTGCTCGATAAATCCATCTAAAAGTTCTTCTAACTCACAATCATCTTCTTTATCATAAGCAATACTTTTTACTTCATAAAGACAATCATATAGTTGTTCTATTCTCTCATTAAATTTCTTTGATAACTTAGCCATTGATGGTATTTATTTTATGGTAGTTAAGTAAAGCCTCAATATCTGACTTTAAATAGTTTACATGATATGCTCTAAATGCATCATCCTTTAAATAAAATATAACACACTTCCTACATTTTTTTCCTGACTGCTTCTCATACATATATGCATACATAGATAGTTGTAATGCGTAAACGTTAAATTCGCAATTATGTAGATGGTCAACTGGAGCTAACATTCTCTCTCCGAATGGGGAACTAAATCTAAACTTTTTATTTGTTTTAAAGTCCCCTATCGTAAATTCGTTATTTTTATGTTCATATATAAGGTCGGACATTCCAGCTACCTTAAATTCTTCATCATATAGTACACTTTCGCTTAATATTTTATTAAAACTATCAATATGCCACTCGACTGATTTATCATAGGACTTATATAACCAACTAAATGTATCATTCACTTCACCATATTCAATATAGTCTTCGAGAAGCTTATGAATATTAGTACCTCTATCACAAGCTTTATTCTTCTCCTTTTCCCACATCTCAAGTACCATTTCAATAGGTACTCCTTCACGATTAGCTACCCTACTGGCATGAAATTGTTTATCGAATGGTTTTTTATACTTACCTAATAACGTTGTAACTGAAATAAATTTTTCTTTTGTTTCAGTATGCGTATAAGTATGAGATTTTGCATCAAATTTAATTCTCACAATTATATTTTAATGTAATTTTCATCAATTGCAATAAATATATACATGGGTATTAAAATAACCGAATTAACCTCAGCTTGTAAACTTGTGGGTAATGAATTAACCCCGCTAATTCAATCTACAGAAACTAGACAGACAGCAGTTAGTTCTGTTTTCACAGCTTTAACTGCCCAAAGCGATGGACGTTATGTTTGCGGGGTAAGTTCACCCAGTCAGGGTAGTTTAAATTTTCTTGGTGCAGGTGTAGGTGGAGTGAGTGTAGGTCTAGGTCCAACAAATAGTGTAGTTTTTGCTGGAGTAGTAGCGAATGGTGATATTGTTGTGGCTAACCCTCATAAATTATGCTCTAGAGGTGTTTTTTGCGCATCCAGCAATGTTACGATTGATGGAGCGTTACAAACTAAAGGAAATATGATATTTGGTAATGCTATTGCAGATACGGTATGCTTTAATGCATGTGATATTACAGTAGCTAACGGACTACCAGCTGGGGTAGATAATTCAGTTGTAATTTTAGATAGTGATAACACGATTCGGGTAGATGAAATTAATCCTAAAGTATGGGGAAATANATTGGTAGATANCTATAACTCAACTGTAACTGTTGCAAAAATACCTAGATTCTATACCTCTGGTGGAACAGTTGAAGATTCAGTTATCTCTGATAATGGGTCAACAGTAACAGTGGCAGGTAATTTAACTGTTACTGGTACGAGTCAATATGACAACAATGCGAATATAAGTTGTTCGCTTACTGTTACCGGTAATCTTACAGTAGGGGGAAACTTAACTTTAACAAATCTTCCTACATCCGATCCCGGGGTTAGTGGACGTGTTTGGCGAAGTGGAACGGCTTTAAAGATATCATGCTCCACGTAAATCTTAGTTGAAAATTCCGATTTTGCTATTAAATTATAGTAATGTCAAAGCACGCTATATTCCATATTGAAGGAGGTATCGGTAAACACGTAGCCTCTACAGCTGTAGTTAAGGCCTATAAAAAACAAAATCCGGATCGGAAGATTATTGTTGTTTGCGCCTGGCCGGAAGTATATCTAAATAATAAGGATATACATCGCGTCTTTCGATTAGGTAACGTACCTTACTTTTATCAAGATTATATACACGGTAAAGATGTAGAGGTATTCGCGCAAGAACCTTATAAACAAACAAGCCATATTACTAAAAAAACACATCTAATTAAATCATGGTGTGATATGATAGGTGTTAAATATAAAGACGAGAAGCCATATATACACTTCAATTTAAGAGAGAAAGACTTAATTGATCCTCAACTCGCGTCTTTACAGAAAAACAAACCATTATTACTTTTTCAGCCGTTTGGTGGTCCAGGTAAAGAGCATCAACAGCACCCATATTCATGGGTTCGGGATATTCCCCCGCCAGTTGCCCAGGAGGTTGTTAATAAACTAAAGGAAAAATACATGATTTTGCATGTTTGCTATGACTTTCATCCAAAGTTAGAGGGAGCCATTAGATTTGAAAAACAAGTCTCTAAAAAGGAACTTTTTAATCTTATTAATTTTTCAGATAAGAGACTACTCATTGATTCATCATTACAACATGCTGCCGCGGCGCTTAATAAACCATCAACTGTTGTATGGGTAGGTACTTCACCTAAAATCTTCGGTTATGATATGCATAAAAATGTATTACCTAAAACAGAGTTTCCACAAGGACATATAGATAGCTATCTCTATGATTACAACTTTACCGGTGCAGTTCATGAGTGTCCATATGATGAATTTAATGAAATTCATACAGCTCAGAGTATTATTAAGAATCTTTAAATTCTAATAATGGATGACTGGGCTTGATATGTAGTAGCCCATCCTGCTTCATTTGCCGTTATAAAGGTAAAGTCACCAGAAGCAGATAGCGACGAAGCAGGAAAAAATAGGTTAACAATATTATCGTTACCTGTAGAATAGTACGAACTATCTAACTTATAACCTGATATTGTAGGGGATTTAGCAGATGTAATTTCCTGATAATTAGTAAGGAAGTTGTCTACATTAGAAGAAAGATAATAGCTGTTACTAGTGTCAAACCGTTTACCATAGAGGGTAAAGTTATTATCGTAACTACTTAATATAGTAGTTAAACCACGCGCAGCGTTAAAGGTCCCTGTAGTAGCATAGAAGATATTAGTAAACTCAGGAATAGCAGATATTGTAACTGTTTCAGTATATGTTTTAGGTACTGTATCATTAAATCCAGATAACGCGCCGTATCCTTGTTGTTCATATGTAACGAAGTCTAACTCTTTACCCTCAGGATCATATATTCTGTTTGCAAGATCAACATTTATAAAGTTATTATCTATTTTATAAATAATGTTTTGTATATCTTTCTGCTCCGGAAATAACCAACCTTTTATTGTGAAAGATGTATCAATAACTACTCTAAATTTATCTGAATAAGTTACATCGGTAGGTGTACTATAATTTAGATCTCCTGACCATAATACTTCAGATCTTATTTCCTGCTCGTAATCAGCACCGAAGTCAGCAGGTACTTTCCAAGATAAAATAATGTAAGGGTTGTTATAAGGTACAAAGTTTGATATAATTTGATCTGCATCAGCCATATACCGAGTCATTATTGACATACTAACTGATAGATCTACCGGTACAGGCATTAAGAACTTGGAACCCTTATCTGGATGGTCTGTTAACTGACCTGGTATAAATGAAGGGGCTAGTTTATTGAAAACTCTAGATTCGTCTCTTGAAACACTGGTTAAGTTTATCGCTACTACTGGTAATGTAAGATTTTGTGCTTTATTAACGATATCGTACATCACTCTCTGTTTAGGAGCAAAGACATATCTTACATCAATATTTTGTTTAGCATTACGATTTTTATCGAAACGCGATATGACCGTATCATCAAACGCAGCTACAAACTGTGTGAGAAGATCTTTAATTTCAAAATGGTATGCCCTCTTACGCACTACATATATTTATTACGCGAAGCGGTCTAGATAGTATTTAGGAAGTTTATGCCTGTTTTTTACTATACTTTCTACAATCGCGGCATCAAGAATGTATGTTATGCAGTGATCTTTATGGGATCGTATCCCTCTACCGCAAGCTTGAATTAATGAACAGAGCATTTTATTTTGATACCAGTCAAAATCCTCTTTCATTAAGTTTTCAATACGCTTATCTTTAGTAGGTAGATACGGCGCCTTAATAATAATTTGAAATCTAGCTAGATCATCCTTGAGGTCAACCCCATAGGACATAGATGGTGATATTAGAACAGTAGGATCATCGGTTTCCATATGTTGTTCCAAAATAACTTCATTCCGTACACCTGGTTCGCGTATTAAGTATCTACGATCAGTAAGATTTTCTGATAGGAAGTTAGTAATACTCTTATTCTGTGAATGTATAATACCCTTTTCGTTTTTATGAAACTCACAAATTTGAGCTATCTGCTTACATATCTTAGGTAAGTTCTTTTGCATATTATAGTAATTTAACTTAACCTTTGTATTGCAATATATCGGTGCATTCTTAGCATCGAACGTTGACTCAGCTTCAATATACTTAAAGTTATCAATACCTAACGACTTACAAAAATTCTTGGAATCAATAATAGTAGCTGACATAAGAATTACTTTATCAGCATACTTAAACAAATACTTTGATAGCTTGTCTACCTTAAGAGGCATAAAGGTAATAGCCTTACTATCCCTCTCGAAAATATACTCACTATCATACCAAGTTTCTAATATAAGTGATAGTTTACTATGCAAATTACCAAGCGCGACCAACTCGTTCTTCTTTTGTATAAGGTATTTTGTTTTAACCTTACTCGTACTACCAATTGCATCTTTTAACCAATCGATACGCTCTTTTAGTGATAGTACTAAGTGATTTATCCATTTTTCAACGTTAGTACTTTTAGTTAGAAATGGCTTAACTTCAACCTCGTTCTTGTAGAGGAATTCAAGGTTAATAGTACAACTAAACTCTTTAACTAATTGATCTTCTAACTCCGATGCTTCATCACAAATTAAATATTCACGTTTTTTAAGATGCTCAGGTAATGCAAAGAACATATTATAGTTGAGAGTATTAAATCGTGAAGTTAAAGCTTTATTACGCTGTTCATAATACGAGCAGCACTTTTTACTCCAACACTCCTCACGAAGTTTCGGTAAATGTAAACATGGCGCTACTTCCACCGAGTAATCCTCATCTACTACACAGCTGTAATTAGACTTACCCTTCAACACTTCAACATCGTTAAATAGCTCTTTATACTGATCTTGTAAAGCCTTGGTAATTGTTAATGCAGTACATCCGAACGACCTCTCTTCATTACACTCATCTTCATACGCATAATTACCTCCTTGCGTTCGCTTATAAGCTAGATAACTCGTCACTATATCGCGGTATTCTTTCGTACATTGCCCAGCTACATTACCTACGGTTTTTGATACCATAGATTTACCTGATCCAGTAGGAGCGTTACAGACTACAAACTTATAGCCATCGGTAAACGCTTGATCAATATTCTTAAGAAGCTTTACTTGAGTTGGATTGGGATCATATCCTGAAGGGAAGCTATTAATTAGTCCAGTTAGCACACCTAATTATAGTATAGTTCATTTATTAGGCAATATGTAAAGCAGGTTGTCGTAAAATTTCGATTTAGAACTGCAATCTAATAATTTTATAAACAGAGAGAATTGCTCAGGTATAAAAGAACTTATACGGTAGTTAAATATTAACTTATCTAACGAACCTTCAATTTTAAACGGGTATGGTATCTCATAGATTTTAATTTTACCGTCAATTTCTAGAGAAAGAGCAATATTATACTGTTTAATTTTAAAAAGTTTAAGCTTACCTTTTTTGATAATCTTCTTATCAGTTTTAATTACTATATTTTGTAGTAAAAAAGGTTTTAAGCTTTGATTTACTCTTTCTAAGTTTATATTCATGAGTTCATAAAAGCTAGTTTTTGTTTTCCTGACATAGGATATACGCTCTCGTTAAAATACGTCCAAAAAGAATCATCAGCCGGATACTGTTTTATTAGATCAGCTTGATTCATATTAATATTTCTATATCCTTGCATTAAAATATCCCACACAACGAGTAAGTTATCAGCCGCTTCATTCACTTTATGCGGACCTCTAGGTGGTTTATAGTTTAAGGTAATTCTACCGTTTGTAGAGTTTAATAAGTTATATGACTTTGTACATAGTATACGTCGAGTAGCAGGAAACCCCGCTTTAGGTATTCTGCGCGCAAATCTTAAGTCTACTACATTCGTTAAAAGAATAGAATCAAGTGCTGACCTCTGTATTATCATTTTTAGGTTTACATATACCAAACATTCTTTCTTCGTTTAGAAAAACACCCTTGGCAATTTTACCTTTACCTGTAATCTCTACATTAGAAATGGTAACTCCGAGATTATTTGGAAATATAACTATATCTCCTTCTTTTGCGTACTTTGCATCAGGACCTGCAAGAATAACTCTACCCTTACGCCATGCTTTAGTCATTGCGTTTGTCGGAACGACTATACCATTACGTAAAACTTCATCTCCGTTAGCTGACTCATCAGCATACTCTACAAGAAGAATATCATCAAAAACAAAACTAAGCTGGTAGTCGTCTAACCCAAAATCACCCTTACCTCCTTGCGTCAAGTCAATTAGACTTCTTGTAGGAGCTAAATTATCAATAGATGCCATTGCCATATAACTTATTTACTACAAGTTTCATGAAAATCAATATAGGACCTTAACTCTCTTACAGAGATATTCTTATTACGCGCAATAAGATCAAGATTCTCTTCTTCACTAGCCTCTTTTTTAAGTTTTTTATTATATGCTATACGCTTAAACTTCAATCTCGGAATAAAATAATAATAAAGCCTATATTGCTGTTGTTTATCCTGAAAAATACCACCGAATCTATTTAACGTTTCATTAGTAATAGTAGCCATACCTTTATTATAAAAAGATAACCACCTGTTAAACATAAACGGAGTAAATGATTGTTCACCTTCTGAATCTAAAAACTCAGCATCTGTCTTTTTAGAGTAGAACAGCTTATTTTGTAGCTGAAAAAAATTCATTAACTAATTATTTTAGTTGTAGCGATCCATTGATCTTTTACTTCCAGTTCAAACGCTTTAATTACCGCGTCCATAAAAGCCTCTATCTGACTATCACTCATATTACTTGAATAAGCAAACCCAGGAGCTTTCTTACCCGCCTTTACATTAATGCCGGTATGACCTAAAGCAATATCTTCCTTACTATATGTAATTGAAACACTTACTTTACCTTCTGAGCGCTTTTTACTATCACTCCCAATAAACTCATCAGTTACCATAATATCATCACCATCCATGTTGATCGGTCTTTGAATAAGTTGACCTAACATACCTGCAATGGTAGTATTGAAGAGACGTTGAAAAGCAACTGCTCCTAAGGGACATAAATTAGGTATCTCCCAGCAGAAGTTAATTGCATCCTCTGAAAAAATATAGTCATTGGCTAGTGTATCTTCCAAATCAATTAAATTATCACTTACATACATAGGAGCCCTAAAAGCTACAATATTACCATAAGGTGAGACTTCTTTTCTAAAGAACTTATACGCGAAACGATCGTGAATAAGATCGCCATTATAAACTTGTTGATCGATAATCATATCTAATGATATGATATTGTATCTTTTAATCAACTTTATTTACCCCACTTCTGTTCTAACGTGCTAATTTGATCGTTAGTAAACTCTTTTAAGTCACTTACTAAGGAATGACTTTTCGAACAGAGATGTTTAGCCACTGCATTTCCAATCAAAGCGTGGTTCAGAGAGTGTTTTTGTAGAAAATTGCAATAATCATTATCTTGATACCAGAACTTAAAGCTTTCATCCCACCCACCCATCTGTTCATATACTTTATAGTTTAAACCGATACACCAACCTTTTACATGTTCGCCGACAGTATTACCAGTAATGTTTTTATCACTATATATCTCTACTGGTGATACAGAGTCGTAGGTATTTAAACTTTCAAATAATGCATCAATACAACCCGGTTCATATACCACATCATTATTAGATATAATAACCTTTTCTTTACTACTTAAATTTTGAAAACCATAATTAAGGAACTTATTATAGTTAAACTCTTCTTCCGGGAAGATAAACTTAGCAGGTAGCATCATATCTTTACCTTTTAATTTGTTGTTTGTTTCAACAACAACTATTTCATAATCACCTATAGACTCTATACAATGTTTAAGCATTGTATAGTAACTAGGATTTTCAGTAAATGATAAGATAATTACACTCATTGTTTCTCTAACGTACTATAATGACCGCTATAGTAGATTTTTTAAATTAATTTCTTCAAAGTAATCTTCGAGATAGAAATCTAAAACTTTAAACTCTTTTGTAGGTATAGAAATATCTTCCGCGGTTCTAAATGTATGACCGTACTTGAGTTCTGAATAATTTAAAAGTATATTATCAGTTACCTGTTGAATTGGTATACAGCCTACCTTTAAAGCTTCATAGTATCGTAAATTTATAAATTCACCGGTACCTAACGGATTTAAAATATATTTATAACTTGCAAGCTTTGTAAGGTATTCTTTATATGTATATTGCCTACCGGTAATATCGATATCTAAGGGAAAGTCTGCAATATTGCTTATATTATTTAATAATAAATATCGTTCGTAATAAGCGTAAGATGAATTTTGTATTTTTTCGGATTGACCTATAAATAAAACTCTATCTTGTTTTTTTTGTACGTCGTATTCAAGTTTTGTATCTCTAGAGAGGTATTGTTTATTTATAATTTCTGTACCTAGGATTTTAGCATCTGATATATCCGAAACTATTTGAACTAAATTAGAGATAGTATTTAGTACCTTTTGATGGTCTTCATTCCAAGGAAATTTACTATTAAATATTTTTTCAAAGTTAAACACTAACACCTTTATATTATCTCTATTTAACTTATCTATAAATTTAGAATCTTTCCATATATTTACGTTAGGAGGGAAGTGTTCATCAACAATGACTAACAAATTGACATCCTCCAAATCACTAACCCCACCCACATCCTTAAAAGTCTCACTTAGGTAGTTTTGAAGACCTAGACGAAAGTTCCTAAATAAACTATGACCTACAACTTCCAAGCTATCGTTACATACTATACCAGTCATATTTTATAGTTTAATACGGTTATTCCAGTAATCAACTGTTAACTCAGGTATATCCCAGTTAAAATCTTTATACTCTAGTAAAAACGTTTCTAATAGTTCACGCGTTACATCTTTCCAGGAATTAATAAAAAGAATTGGTAAGTGTTTAAACTGACTTAATGCTTCATGATTTAGTATAATAGGTATACACCTTAAAGTTAAGCTTTCCCATATACGATGACAATCAATTCCATTACCTGGCGGTGATATTACAAAGTTACTTTGGCTTAAATACCGCCAGTACTGCTCATTTGTAGTAGATGGTGCCATTTTAAAGTTATTTTTTTCTGTAGTAATATGGCAGTTATATCTTTCAGAATAATTAGTACCTATATCAAAGTTTTTATAACATAACAAAGATTTATCATTACATTCTTCTCTAATTTTTAGCAGCTGCTCAGTGTTACCGTGAGGGTATCTACTATTAGCAATACCTATAGGTAGTGAATATAATTTTTTATGAGGAACAATCCTATTTTGACAGTACCAACCTTTTATTTTAGGACTCTCTAAAATATTTAGAAATTTAGTATCTACACAATGATCTGAATTATGTGATAGTAGAGTAATAGGTTTAGTTAGGTAGTTAAAAATACGACTAACAAATAATTCTAGTGCATGTGTATATACAAAAATTGTATCTGCCTCTAGTATTTGCTTTGGTATATTGCTACCTACACCCTCTAAAATAACATATTTAGATATATTTGGGAGCTGGTGTTGCCATAGATCCTCATGACATTGGTCCTTAAATATTATTGTGATATCAGCTAACTCTTGTAGCTTTTCACCTGAAATTAAATTCATTTTTCTTTAATGTAAAATGCATCTCCCCATACAGGATTATCTCTATCCCAAGCTTCTTCAGCTCTTTTAAATCCATACTTTGATAAATAATAATCTATATCTTCTATTAAAGCGCAATTTTTATATAATTCATCTCTATTTACTTCAGTTATAATATAGTCAATTTGTTCTAATGTTTTTGATGCGCCGATTAATACGTTTAGCTCACCACCCTGCACATCCATATTAATAAAATTAAATTTTGACGAGGGTTGATATTTGTCTAGAGGATCTACTTGAACTGTAATTTTATCACTAAAAACTATACCCGGATAGATATGTGTATGTTTATAAGGTTCTAATAGAGAATTAGATTGGCCGTTATTACCTGTTTCACGATGGAAATCTGCTTTGCAAGAAAAGGGTCCAAGGGCTTTATTAATACTTATTACTCTTTTATCATGTGCAACATTTGATTTTAAAACTTTATAATTTTCTGGATCAGGTTCATAAAATACCATATGCTCTATAGAGTCAATCTTTTTATATTCTTCATACTCAGTACCAATATGACCACCTATATGAATAACTCCAGTAATATTCATTTCGTACTCTTTAATTAAGTTATGTAAGTCTAGCATCATAATATTATAAAATCTTTTAATTGTTTGTTGTGTATATGTAGGTTAGAGATTTTGTACGTTGTCTCATTATAAATGATATAAGGTATATTACCAGCTAAATCTACCTCTATAATACCAGCATGAATTTGTTTGCCTATATAGTGATGTGTCTCGGTGCCATTCCATTTAGGTGTGGTTACAAAGTGTCTGTTATGACTTCCAAGACAGTGTGAACCAGCTATATGCTTACCGTAAGAAGAAGGGTCAAATACCATATTAAAAATATTAAAATTATCACTACCTTCACCATCTACTACAACTGGTAGTAAATCTATATATTTGTTATTACTAATTTTATTTACATAGCTTAAAAGTCTCATTTCGTGAGGGTATTCAGTGTTTGTTAGTGTTTGTAATTCCCTGAATGGTAATGATATTAAGTTTTGTAAAATACTAGTTATTGGTGTTAGTGATTTATAATCTTTTATGTAACTAAAACCGAAAACGTATTCTGTATCGAATTGTGGAGTTATTAAGAAATTAAACTTCTTAAATTTATTTAACATTTCTGTATAATTATGATATATTAAAACATCATTATCAAAATGAATAATATCTTTTATATTATAGGTTCTTAAGAAAGCTTCTAAATAGAATATACGTATTAACGATGTTTGCCATAGTTGTTTGTGATGAATATCGCTCGAAAAGTAGTTAGATATATCAGGAACTTCGAATTCCCTAACATCTACTACCTTTACATTTGGGATACTGTCTATATTAGAATTAGTTAATAGATATATTACTGAATCCGGATTTGTAAGTTTAATTTGATCAGTACAGTATGTGAAATAATCGGGTAACTTATTTCCTAGGTGAAATAGTACTATATTCATCTAATGTATTTACATGTTACGTTATCTAAATCAAAGTATAAGTCTATATCATCTTTTTCTGGTTCAACTGGCCACCAATCTAACCCTTTTTTGTATGGAAATATTATGTTTTTATGATTACCTAAAAAGGCTGCCCACCACGAAAAACTAGACTGCGAGATGGCTATATTTTCACTGTACAATAGCGCTTTAAAATCTTCTATAGCTCTAGAATCACTGTGAACGCTAAAGGTGTCAACTATACCTTCAGTACTTAAAGTACAATCATATTCTTTTATAAGTTTTTGTACTGTATCACTCTTAGAATTGTCGGTTACTATAACCACATCTTTATAACCACTATCACTAATTAATTTCTTGTAATAATCATAACCTAAAAATGCATTAATAATAACGTAATCTGTTTCGCGTATATGTAATATTAATTTATCCTTATTAATTAATAGATCTTTAATTTTAAATAAACTTCTCAATTCGTCCCTATAATCAATATAAAATCGGCTTTGTTGTAAATAGGAGTCTATTACTATATCACCTTTATGATTTACCAACATATCCATATCCGCATATTGATCACCATACTGTCTTGTATTAATAGCATTATTTAAATCACTAACGTCGTGCATGTTATCATCTATACCGAAATTAGGTATAGATTCATGGTAGAAATTACATCCCTTTAACTTAGATAATATATAACCAAACGAATATTGAAACATTCGATTACCCATTCTACCAGCTGGATCATATTTAACTACAACATTCATATATTATTTAAAATGTATTTCCTAAAATTTTGCTTTTTAAATTTCTCGTATGCTTTAAGACACTGCTCTTTCATACTTTTTGCGTCATAAGACTTTAACAGATTTTTAAGCTTAATATTATCTAGTGACTTGACGTCTCGTTCTGCTATTCGGACTATAGTACTATCCCAATCCCATTCAGGTAAATCCCAATTATCGCTAATTAAGATAGGTATGGTACCGGCAGACAGACACTCCCAAAATCGTACAGCAGAAGGTGAGGAACCACGTGGACATAAACTAAAGATAGACCGCTCTAACATTTCTTTATACTCTCTCTCTTCCCTTTTTTTATTTTGATTTAAATCCTCTACGTGGTATGCATCGCGATATACAAATGTATCACCAGTAATATTATTTTTTAGGACTTCTCTTATTGGGTGTGTTGTATAAGCACCCATAAAGGATACAAAAAGATCCTTTTCGACGTTACTTGAAAATATATCATTAAATGCAAAAGGTATAGGTAATAAATCAATACCTTTCATATTATCATCTACGCTATGTAGGGTGCAGAATACCTTTGTAATATCTAAATGTTTAAAGTATAATTCAAGTTGCTTAAAACTATCATGCTGACATACCGTAAAATTATTTTTTGATTTAACGGTATATTTACTTAACTCCTTTAGATAAAAATCCCGACCTCTATTACCAGGAAATCTTAACCAATGACTATTTAAAATCTGCGTCCAAGGTATAGCTATATAATTTGCGCAATCTTTAAGCTGTTTGAAACATTCATACTCGGTAGGAAATTTTTCATACTTAAATATATCTTCAAAAAAACTTTTCATATTAATCTTTTAATAAGTTTTAAATGTGTTATGTTTAGAAATATATTTTGCAAATCCAGACGGGGTTAAATATTGCTCGTAAATAAATCTACTATATTCCTGAGCCTCTGCATATTTTTTATCGTCCATATTATCCCACCACTTTTTAATATCCTTATTAATATTGGATGGGGTTGTTATAATAAATTTTTCCCAATCGATTACATTATAGCACGGAAGTGATATATCTGTATCTATTATAATTGGAATTTTACCACAAGATAGCGCTTCATATAATCTATAAGAAAAGTTACCTGCTCCTCTACTACATAGAACCATATCACTCTCCTTTATATTGTCTACATACTCTTCGCGTATAATTGAGTTGTGAGGTGATCCGCCCCAAAATGAATCCCTAATAATAAAATTCGTATAAACATAGTTATCATCTTTTAGATTTTTAATACATTCATATCTCGCTGGATGTGTAAGAGCTCCGCAAAAACTAACAACAGGCTTTGATGTATGTGGGCGGATTGTTGATGCGCCAAAATCTTGACTCCAAGCTGGCATAGGAAATTCATTAAGTGACTGTCTAGACTTATTAATAGAGGTTCTAAAGACATATATATTATCTGCTAATGTCTTACTAATAGGTCTGTCATCATCATCATTAAAGAAAGCTAAAATAGGTTTATGATTATAATCGTGTACTTCTTTTAAAAAGGAGTTAATACCCGTATCGTATTTATCATGATATAAGATGTAGTCAGCGTCTTCTATAGAAGTATATTCAATGTTTAATTGAATTTCTTCTGACCATTTATTATTTTTAAAATCATTATCTCTATTAATAACTTCATTACTATATTGCGGTAATAGTAAAAACTTTTCCGATTTAAAGTTATTAATATCTAGTTTTGTTTTATCGTACCAAATTTTCATAATTAGTTTTAATTAAGTTTATCAATTTAACCTTACCCTCAACCCCGACAACATAATTAGCGTGGTGCATTTTTATACTCTTCGGAGGTATAATATTTGTACTGTTATCCCATACATGTGTACCATCCGGGTTATTAAAAAAATTACCAATTGTAAAATATTTATTTTTATCTAGGAGCTTATAGTTAACATCATCTTTATAGTGATTTAGAGCGACCTGGTCATTGACTAGGTGTCTGTATGTTTTGTATATTTTAGTAAAAAGCTCTAAATTTTTATCATTACCCTTAGCGATAAAAAATCCTGCACATAAAGAACCACAATCTTCCTGACAGGCTATATCGTAACCATCTACGCTCTCTAACAAGTCGTCAATAAATTTATCGTAAAAAACGATATCGACATCTGAAAAAATAAAGTATTCATTTGTATTTTCTTCTATTGCCTTTAATATAACCTCAAGTTTATATTGCATAGACTCAAGCCAACCGTCCTCCATAAAAGATCCAGCTGATGTAGTCTGTCTATGGCAAGCAGACCTTATAGCTAATTCGTCTTTAGTATATAGCTCACGTAGAGACTTCTTAAAATGGTTTTCATACAAGTCCTTATGTGATTCACTATAATGGGTATACACTTTCATATATTAAATGTATCTTTTAGAATATCTATTTCCTTTTTAATTACGGGGCCTAACACTCTCTCAAATAACTCATTATCATCCCATATACCATCCCGCGTCTCTTCTAATGCTTCAGCTGTCTTATCCTTAGTACCTCCTTCTGAGAAATGCAGGTGCTTTATTATAATATTATGATAATATATTTTTCTATCAATAGAAGAGAAGAGTTTATCTAGAAACGTATCTTGAAAGATTTCTTTTATCTCTGTCTGTACATACCTACCGACAGCATTAATATAATCTTTATGAACGAATGAATTTACAGCTAAAGGCTGTACATTGGAATACTTATTACCTGTACCCCTCATACCATCATTGCAATGTACAAGATAAATATTATCTTGCTTGGAGTTAAATGTATCTACTATTTTTTCATCCCAATCAACAGTCTGAAAAATCATATCATCACCAACCATGGCTACCACATCACCAGTACATTCTGTAGCCATTTGATTCCATATACCTGATAATCCCTCTGCTTTAAATAATCCTTCCGGTAGTTCAATATACTTTATAAAGCTTAGATTATTTGCTATCCGCTTGTATAGTTTCCTTTTCGGATCATCAGAATCTACCCCCAATACCAATTCTATATTATCTATATCTTTACATGTCGCAAAAACACTACTAGTAAAAGTTATAAACTTATTTAACCTTTCACGACTTGGACATAATAGAGATATCTTCATTTTTTAAATTCCTTGAGTATTGATACTATTTCTTTTATAGGAGTATCAGGCACTTGTACCGGGTGAACATTATGTCTATGTAAGAAGTATATTGCTGACTTTTCGATATTCGACTGCCAATCACTACGCGGTCTTATGGAGGAATTATTTTCAGAGCATGCTTGTTCTTCTACATAATCTAAACTATTAGCTATATCAGACCACCACCAATAGGGAGTACTGTAACCTGCTTTAGCTAATCTATAAGAATGGTCAACATGTTCAAATGCATTAGTAAAATTTTCATCATGTAATCCAATATCTTCTAAACAATCTCTTGTATAAAAGGTAACTGCTCCAACGCAATGTTGATTAAGAGCTATTTTTATATCACCGTAATCTATAACTTTACGTGGTGTAGGTTTACCACCGCTAATACCAGCCTTATTAGCAGGGCCGTGATAACCAAACATAAAGTGTTTAATACCAGTAATGTTTGCTGCTTTAATATAAGCTTTAAATATATTATTTTTAAAGCGCATATCATCTTCAACGAGTATAATATAATTACATCCCTTATCCAGTAGATGCTGCATGGCTTTATTTTTAGCTCTACCTACACCTACACCACCTCCTGTTTCAATATAAACTCCCTTAGTACACTCTACAGCTTTCCCGTCATTAACTGTTACGAGCTCGTCATACCAATCATCATGTATCGAGTCAATACAAACTCGATACATGTCTTCACGGTTGCAAGTTATAATCGCTACCCCTATCATCACTTAAACCAAATTTAGCAAATAATTCCTTTTCTTTCTTTTCACTATCCAAAGCTGTTTGTTGTTGCTTGACGAGAGATTCTAATTCATCGAGATTGTTTGGATTGAGAATAGAGTGTTCATCACCATACATTCCACCTTCTGGGGTAATATACTCAGCAAGTAGATCAATACGTTCTTGCATACCGTTAGGTAATAATATAACTGCTGGTGAGTCATCTTTAGGATAGAAAACATCAGCCTGTGGATTTTGCATATACTGTTGATATAAAGAATCAAAAATATTATCCACTTCTTTAATATATTGCAGATCTGCCTCTCTAGATCCATCTTCTTTTACACCCTCTTTTTCATCAAACTTACATACGAAGATTACATCTAAGTTTCTCAATGATTCTTTACATAAAGTAATTTGCTCAGTAACAAACTCCTTTGTAAAACCTGCTTTATTCTTATCATTACTCCATAACGTATAAGCTATAGAGTCTAACGGGCACCTATCATATACCAAACAGTCGTCCTTACTATTCGCGATTAGTTGATCAACCATAAAGTTCATAACCTCGCTTTGTGTTTCGGTTGTTGTAGAAGATGAATGATCAAGTTCCTTTTCAACAAGCATGTCTCTATAGGTTTTTTCCGGAGTTGAAAAATTACTCCACGTATAGAGAAAACTCTTCAAGAGAGTTGTTTTACCTGAATTAGCGGTACCACTAAAAGCTATTCTCATAAATTTATTTACTAGTTTTAAAAAATTGGCAAG
>JGI24004J15324_10000238_pt1 | contig 22184 bp, 17 predicted proteins | sample LinPmetageLP32_FD_15324 | JGI IMG/M metagenome (IMG submission 15324)
ATCGTGCAAAATTGTTTCGATTTATCTTTACTTTCGATTCTAAAACTTTCGAGGAAATAGCTCTCTAACTCATTGATTTACAACGGTTTAGATCGTAGCGTCAGGATGGCCTGTGTTGCGTGTTCAAGGTCTTTTCCTTAGTCCTATGAGGGGCGAAAAGTGAAGCTCTCAAAAACGATCCTCGCTTAATTTGCATTAAAAACCCTTTAAAATGGGGGTTTTGAAATAGTCTGAAAATAATGTGAAGATATTGAAGAAATAACTTGGCGTTATGTGGATTTTATTTTAAGTTCCTTTTATCGCCAGAAGGCGCCAGTTGAGTTTCTAACCGACTGAATTTGTTCTTTGAAATCTTAAAAGGAAATCGCGGACCGTGACAGGGTTCGCTGATAGCTGTAAACCTTTGATCATATCGCGAAGGTTTCCAGCTATGGAAAAAATAACACCAACATTAACAGTAAACCAGTTGTATCAATACGCTTATCAGGCAGGACTCCAAGGTCAGGAGAGCTTGATTTGCCCAAGATCTTATCGTGGGTGGTCGATCCCAGAAATGTTTGAAAACGGGGAGTTGGCAATGGGGGTTTGGAGAACAGCCTACGCCAATGCCCAAGAATGGGTCGCCATAAATGAGCACAGCGAGAAAGAAGCCGTGCAAGACTAACCCCCTGATCTATGCGCCCCCAATCGGGGGCCATAGCTCACACCTTCCGAATTAATCGCGGGAGGTGTGAGCTATGGAAAATACAAAACAAGCAAAATATTATGTAATCGTCGCGCAATCATCCATCGATTTCGGAGATCTCTATCTAGGATACGGGGAGACAAAATCCGAAGCTTGGGATGACGCGACAGGCGGCGGCCCTCGAAATAGAAATTGGAATTGCCGTGAATGCTCCCAAGAATTTTTCGAATCAAAGGGAGAGTGCGAAAGACATTATTAAACCAAACCAAACCAAACCAATGAATGAAACAACACAAGAACCCCAAACGGTTTACTTTAAAGCTAAGTTTCTATTCGACCGAATACCAAGAACGAGAGAAACGGAAGAGCTTGTTTTTGACTCTCTCGAATTAATGATTCTCACATATAGAAAAGCCCGAAGATGTCGCGCAATCGCTGATCGTCCTACAAGTGGGTTGTATAAAATGGAGCTAACACAATTAGGAAAAGAACTTTGCGCCTCAGATCCTTATTTAGCAGAACGTCATGAGATGGTGGGAAAAAACTTTTTTATCTAATGAAAACAAACAAACAAAACAAAGTTCAAACCATAATCTCAAATCTAATTGATGAACTAAAAACCTTGTCGCAATACGGTCCCAATTATTCGAGAGACGCTAAAAGATGGCTAATTTTCAACGCCAATTTGGACGCTAATCCCTTCTCATCTTATGAGATTGTCCAAGGGTTTGCTATTTTGAGATTGAGAAAAAGTAGATCGCAAACATATGCTCGAATGGAAAAGACCAATAAGAGACTCGAAAAATATTTATCCTAATTAAAACCAAACCAAACCAAACCAATGAATAAATCAATATCATTCCCTAATTCTTCCGAAATCTCAAAGGAAGCTGCCCTAATTTTAATTGGCAACGAAGAAAAAAGTTGGCGAGATTTCCAACAAACCGAGCTTGCCGAAGCAACTTTATACCAATCACATGAGGTTAATATCATGGCGTTACACAATTACCTAGCAGGTGTGACTCAATATTACATCCAAGACATTAATGCATAAACTAAAAGAGCAATGGACAAACAAGATAACATTCCAACATATGACACTTCAATCCATGACGATGATATCGCCGATCTTTTAGAGATCGCGAACGATATAATTGATACGCGAGGATCTTTTAACATTGAAGGAATTAAGAAATGGCTCCCTGCCTACTCATACTATGATGAGTTAAAAGAAACATTACACCCGCTTATCGTTGATTCCGTAATAGAACACGCTCTAAAGCTACCTATCGAACCTAACTAAAAGATCTAAAAAAGAATTGAATAAAGTAAATTAACGAGTAAAAAGAACACATGAAATTTCAGAAGACCATAGATCTTTGGGCCAGTGGCGTGATCGAGGCCCTCGAAAACGGCAATCTCAGATTGCAAAAGGGGCAGTGGATTAGGTGTGGCCAATCGAAAAAGTCGCGGTTTGTGCAAGTCAAGCCCCGCTCAAAAACAATCCACGCCGTTCACCCGAAAGGGGCGGAAGGCGTTTCAACCAAAAGGTTTTCAGAAGCCTGTAAATTCTGGTAAAAACTAAACTAAATTAAACTAAATACATGAACACGTTCCAAGAATTCGACGACCTTTTGCAAGGTCGAAACAAAGCATCAAAAAAGATAGCACATAACACCTACGCCATACGACAAGGCGATGACATCGCAATCCGATTGCACCTAACTGACATCATAGTCTTCTCGCCTTGTGGCGATACCGTTTACAATACGGGAGGCTGGTATTCAGTGACCACCAAACAACGGCTTAACCGCTTCGGACCCGTGGGAGTTTATCAAAAGAAAGGGGAATGGTATTACTATGATGACACTCCCTTCATCGATGGTGCCTCTGTAGGGCGATGGGTAAAAACCCCGCTTGATCTTGGCGGTATGGCCACCATTTCCAAGGTAACAAACTAACGCTATGACCTACATCCAAAGAAAAGGAGACGGATATCTTGAGACAGTTGACTCATTCGACAGTCGCAAAGAAGCAATGAAAATGCTTAGAGAGTATCGACTCGGGGATCCTTACGCTCTCTATTACATATCTCAAAGACCGTGCAACGATTGGAACTAATACAATGAAAATTAAATTTACACACAAGAAAAACGGGGAGACTAAAAGCGCCGTGATCACGGAAGAGAAATACTTCTCCTATCTTGCGAGCTTACACCAAGGCTTGGGTGTTCCAATGGAGCGTCTTATATCCGACAAAGCGCGGGTAACGGGGGGTGAGGTTGTGCAATACGATAACCACAAAGAAACCATTCTTTTTGAAAAGGTGACGCCATGAATCTTAAAACCTGCACCGGATGCAAGGAAGAGTTGCCACCGGACTCATTCAACAAAGACGCCGAAAAAAAGGATGGGCTTCAAACCCAATGCCGCCCTTGCAAACGCAAGGCCCAGCGGAAGGACTACCTAAAAAAGAAAGACGTATACGCCGACCGAAGGCGAGCCGCCTACAAGAAAGCACCTGAGAAGAAGAGCGCACACGAGGCCGTCAGGCGAGCGATCAAGAAGGGTGTTCTTACTAGACCGACCTCTTGCACCAAGTGTGGGAATTCTAGGATGAGGATTGAAGCACACCATCACCGTGGCTATGCGAAGGAGAATCAACTGGACGTTGTCTTCCTCTGCACCTCCTGCCATAGAGCGAGTGAAGACCCCATCATTCCAGTTAAGAATGATCCAGTTAAGTATGATCTAGATTGGTACATGATAGACATCATTCACACATTTTTGATTGGGCAAGCGGGCGAGTTTCAAAACCACATTGAATCATTCGACTCGCACGTAACCCTCCAACATATCACGGATAACTTGTGGGGAATGATGGAAGATAGACTATGACCCCTTGAACCCTGACCCCTGCACCTTGAACCCTGATACAGGGTGCAGCAATCAGGAATCAGCCTGAGTTAAAACATGAAAGAACAAATGAAACTATTAAGCCATAAAGGAATAGACCTCCATGATTACTTCGCTGCCCAAGCTTTGAGTATGCGCCACATGAGAACTGTTCCGGTGGATCAGCAAGCACGAAAGGCGAATGACATCGCCGACTACATGGTCGCCGAGAAAGAATACCGTTTTGCAAAGCGGATCAGGAAACAACTACCAACCAACAAAATAAACAAATGAAAAAACAAAGAAGAAAACGTCACGCCTACGGGCATGAAGAAACCATCTCATCTATTTGTGGTGACTCGCCCAAGTATTTTGCATTCCCCACCAAATACCACCGTGATAGATGGGTAGCCAAGGATGATGTGATACGTAGTGCGATCTCATCTCAAGACAAAGCGTTGGCCCGCGCCTTGAAGTGTGGTGAGGTGCAGGAAGTGAGTGCAAAATCAGCCGTTGCTCGCATTGATGACATCATCGAGAACCTCAATGCTGACCTCAAATATTTGAAGAAGCAGGAGACCATCCTTCAACATGAGTTGGAGGAGTGCGAGAAGGAGACGAATCGGATTTGGAAAATTATCCACTCGCTTGAAGCTCAACTCGAACACGTATCATAATGATCACGCTCATCGTAGTGTCCCTGCTTATCGCGGGGGCGCTCACCCTTTGCCTCTTCCGGTCTGGTGCATCGTTCGACCACGAACTAAGTCGGTATGCAAATTACATTCGGAGGTTAACGATCATCGAAGAGATTGCCGCCGATGCGGTAGCCGCTGATCTATCACCTTGGAAACAGACCTGTTACGTCGATGATCAAGTGATGAAGCGATTTAATCTCCGGCCCGTGAACCAGATCGATGGGGATTACCTACTCCTCGTTGATTATGCGAGCCAAGTGTATGAGGAAACCAAACGCATCCGCAGCGGAAAGAATTGACAACCAACCCAGCCCTGATACCTTGGGCTTCAACTAAATACCTAAATACTATGGCAACTAAACTAGAAGTTCCCGTCATACGGGAGATAAAGATAGGCGAGAAAGATTATCTCGCGTCGATGGTTCCTCACCCGAACCTACCCCCTCGTTTCGTGCTTCGACAGAAGCGACATAAGGGTGAGGACTCGATTGAGATTGCATCTCTTTTGGGTGGAGTCTCGAAACCCGCCGAGCGTACGGAAAAGCGTATCCCAAGGGGGCGAACCCTGTCGGCGAAAGAGATCCGCTCCAAGATATCAGAGCAGGACATTCCTGCGGAGACTAAGCTAGTCCTTCAGTCAATCGTCGATGACCTCTTCGCCATCGAAGAAGAGGACATGGGGTTTGGGCAACTAAAGTATTGCCCACTTTGCCATGAAGTATCCCGCGCTGATAAGTTCGTGTCATACAAATGCCCCGAGTGCCACCAACAATATCCAAACAAATAAACCATGAATGATATAATTAAACACCTCACCGAGGCCGAGCAAGTTAGAGTGCAGTTACTTCACGATGAGGTGGCTCTTTTAAATCAAAAGATCACTCGCGTAAGTAATAAACGTGACGATCTTAATCGGGAGATCACGCGCATCGTGAATCTTGAACCCTTAAACATGAACCCTGATGCTAGTAAGAAGACTGACTAAAGGACTCTATGAGGTCCATGATATGTGTCGGTCGCACTACCGAGTGGAGGACATCCACCGACTCGGCGCATTTGACATAACCGAACTTATCCCCCTCGGATCTACCCCATCTGACTACAGGTGGGGGATCTGGGAGCAAAGCGGGGGCGAGTGGACCCACATTGATGGGAACCCTACCTTGAAAGAGTGCCTTGAGGTGATTGAAACGCTGGCAGCCGCCAGTCAACTAGGAACAGAAGATGAAGATGATAATGAATATACTTAATAAAAGAAAAGTGCCACGCTTGAGTGAACACACGCCACTGCAACGCATGATCTTCAACGATCAGGTGAGGCAAAGCATATCCCAGCCAATCAAAGATGATCCATATACTTTGTGCCTCAACAAGGGGACAGGAGCATGGATGGAATGGTGTGGAGTAACTTGGATCAGGAAGAGACATGAAGACTCTGTTTGAACCCCAGCGAAAAGCCGCTGACTTCTTCTTGTCTGTTATTAAAGACGGTAGGAACACGCTTGATTCCTCGCAGATGGGAACTGGTAAGACTGTGGTTGGCTCTCAAGTCGCCCTATCTCTACTTGAGCAGGGCGAGATTGATCACGTTGCAGTGCTATGTCCCAAGGCAGTGTTCCCAACATGGAAGTCAGAGCTTGAGGAAGTGGGTATTGATCCACTGTTCATCCTCAATGTCGAGAAGTTGAGGACGGGTAAGAGTGAATGGGTTAGTAAGATAGGGAAGAAGACATACAACTGGAAGCTCCCACCCAAGACACTCATGCTTGTCGATGAGATCCATAAACTCAAAGGACCGTGGACTATGAACGCCAACCTCCTGATTGCTTTGGTGAAACAGGGAGTCCGAGTGCATGGTATGAGTGGAACCCCGTGTGATTCTCCATTGGAGATGAGACCCTTGGGTTATATGTTGAAGCTCCACTCGAACGATGTTTCGAGGGGGAACCTGCCCAGCTATTTCAAATGGATGACAATGCTGAAGTGTGGTAAGGGACATTGGGGTGGGTATGAAATGAGAGACCCGAGGTTCGCATTGAACTGGTTGAGGAATGCAATGTATGGGACATCGACCCACGGTCTTACCGTTGATGATTTCCCTGACTCCTTTAAAGACAACCGAGTCCTCGTAGACCCCATCGAATTCACGGCGAACAACAAGATCAACAAGGCATACAAGGAGTTGAATATGTCTGCCGAGGATGTGAAGTCTTACATCGAAGACGGGAAGATCTCCGAACGATTGATGAATGCCCAAGAAGAAGATGACGATCCGATGATCGTGAAGATCCTTCGAGCTAGGCAGGAGTGTGAGTTGCTCAAGATCAAAGACATATCGACGATGGCAATGGATGCCGTCGAGGAAGGACATAACGTGGTAGTCTTTCTGAATTTCAGTGAGTCGCTTCGGGATCTATCTGCCCTGATTGGGTGTGATTATATTGACGGCTCGACCCCACCAACTAGGCGTAATGAATTGATCGATGCATTCCAACGAGATGAGATAAATATCCTAGTGATTAACGCCGCCACTGGGGGGACAGGCATCTCTCTCCACGACACTCACGGCAATCGACCCCGCCTCTCCTTGATCTCTCCCAGTTTTAACGCCAAAGAATTCGCTCAAGTAATCGGGCGCATCCACCGAAACGGGGCGAAGAGTGATGCTCTCCAACGTGTCCTGTTATCCCACGATTCCATTGAGGAATACGTAATGAAAGCTATTGATCGTAAGCTTGCCAACATGAAAACGATCCACCAATCTGAACCCTGTATCCTGAACACTACTCATTATGAATGAACCCACGAACACCTTCACCGCAGATCTGATGCTCGAATCAGATTACTTCGACGGTGAGAAAATAAAACTGTCTCTGAAATCCAAAAGGGACAACCACATAAACAACCCATCGGGGTGGTCTATCATTGCATTCTCCCCATCGGCAAGCATACGATGTGTCCGAGGGCATCAAGCGAAGCACGTTGATATCTTTATAAGGACACTCCAAACTCTGATAGGTAACCATGACGAGTTGGTCTTCTTTGAAATCAGAGATGCCATAGCAAGAATAACCCAAGCCGAACTAGCAGCATGACTCAAGAAGAACTACTCAAGATGCATGAGAATACATGCAACAAATGCCGCCGCATAATGGAGCGTAAGAACTCTGATTATACAGGGGGGAAAGAAGCGGAGGATGTCTTTGCTAATTTCCGATCCGCAACTTACCTTGGTGTGCATCCTGTAACCGGAATCCTGATGCGTGTAATGGATAAGATCCAAAGGATTCGGACGTTCACGAACGATGGTGCATTGAGTGTGAGTGATGAGTCAGTTGACGATGCCTTCGAAGACATCATTAACTACGCCATCTTAGGTAAGGCAATGTTGAAACAAGAAAAAAGGGAGCAGCCAGATCCACTGACTGATCCCTTGGATGAGATTGAAACTTATTATAGGTTATCTACTGATCACAAAGACTAGTAGCCCATACGCTTCTCAACATTCTCAGCAAAAGAGGTGCGGCTAGGTTTAGCCGCCTTCTTTTTTGCTACTTTCTTCTTAGCCGTTTTCTTCTTGGCTGGTTTGCTGTGTCCGTATTTCATTTTCTTTAGTTTGAGGTGTTGTTCGTATGTCTTAGCTAAGACTGCCTCCCCTGTTTTGGGGTTATACATATTATGTGGTTTGAATTCTTCTTTCTTCATTAGTTTATTCTGATTCGTTTGTCTGGGTGATTCACTCGAATGTGTTCTTGCAGGAACTTAACTCTCTTCCTGCCTTCGGAAGATTGTTTAGCTCTATCCACTGCCCCTTTGTTTAAGGAAGGACGCATCATCATACCCACCTTATTCATCTTGAGTTGGAGAGAACCAAACCCTTTTGATTTGGCTTGCCTCTCGATGTCTTTCTTTGGGATGCCCAATCCTATGAAGCCGTTAACTACTTTGTAGTAGTCTGAGTTTTGCTTCTTACTAAGGTTGACCATATCGTCATAAGCATCTGCTAGTTTCTCAAGAGGAACACTACCCTCGTCAGTAAGAAGGTTATCAATCCTACGTTTGTTCTGAGTGTAAGCAGATTTGTGCTTAGACATGAACCGTTTCATACCCTTGTCGAGGTCAAGCTGATATGGTTTTATGGGGAGAACCTCTTTAAGAAGTGGACCCCAAGCAGATTGCTCAAACATCTTATCAACTTTGTCTCCGTTCATAATGCGATATGAGTCAGCTAATGCTGATCCGGCTCGTGGTGTGAACGCATCTAAGATAGTTTCAGAAAATCTTTTCCATTCTCCTTTCAGTCCATCACCTTCGAGAGCAATAGGATTATCATACTCATCTTCGTTGAGGACATATCTAGCTACTCCCCCAGCAAGAATTTGTGATTTTGCATACGGCTTCAAGAGACCTTCGCTTGGCCCAAGAAGAGTGGTCATTGTCTTAACGATACCCTTACCCCCAAGTAAATTCTCCATCGACCTGAATATGGGATCTTGAATGATTGCAAATGGGTTTAGGTAAGTCAAATCTACCGTGTGGTATATGCCGTTTTCATCCTTAAATACGGAGAGGCTGTTACCTTTGGCCCAGTCAGGAAGCATAGCTCTCAAAGCAGATTCTTCATCTTCACTTTCAAACAACCCGAAGAGAACAGCGACGGTTCCTTTCGTAGTAGCTACTGCTCCAGCCGTGGTCAGAATTAACCCCCTCAATCTTTTTCGCCCACGCTTCCTGATAACTTCATTGTCAGAGCCCATCTCTTGGAATACCCTAGCTACTCCGTTTGCATACACCCTAGGGACATCGGCGGCAAACCTAACGAATGGGGCCATCACTAAAGCGAGCTGAGTTTGGCTAAGGGATTGAACAACAGGGAGCGCCCTGCTGTATGATTGTGCTGTATCCTTAACTATCTCAGCCGCTTTCATTTTCATAGCGGGTGTGGGATTACCTTTAGCATCTAAGAGTTTGCCATACTCACCATTAGGGTTGTTGTCGTTAATCTCTTCTTGCGCTGCTTTCTTTAGCACACCAAGTTCGAATTCATACAAACCTATCTTAAAGAAACCATCAGCGGCAGACGCTAACCTACCACCTAAAGCTAATAGTTTATCGTGAGCTTCTTTACCGTTCTTAACACCTCGTATCCCTACAGAAGCTAATCCAAGTTTGTCACTCTCAGTCAAAAAAGTTTTCGTTTTATCAATCTTGTTGGCCAGCTTGGATACCGTATTAGTTCCTCTTTTTAAATCCTCAAACTTCTTACTTCCATCTAGCAATTCTTGGATGGCAGAAACTTCGAGTTCGTCTCCGAACACGTTCATGGTTTTCAACTCGATGAGTTCGAAGTCAAGTTCAGCACGGGAACCTTTAGCTGCACGAACCATCATAGATTCTTCAGCGAGTTTCCCACTCTCCATCAACCCTATTTTTTGTAGTGCTGCTGACCCCATACCACCAACTTCTTTGGCGAGTAACACGTTACCACCGTAGTATCCTTGCATTGGACCGAAGTATAAAGCATTACCAATCATGTTCCTGAAGTAGAAACCAACTGAACCTAGAGTGTTCATAGCTAAACTGTAGCCTGTTGCTTTCTTTGAGAAATTTTCAAGGGCAGCGAGGACTACTGAAGCTTGATCCTTCTCATCTATTATTTCTTTCTTGTCGCCGAACAACTTCTTGAGATTGCTGTGGACTTCTTTCGGAACATACATCCCCTTGATGGGAGTGAGATCTGAATCACCTGTGTCATTCTTTATCTTAACCCAATCAGAATACTTTTGTCTGTCGAGTGGCATTGCTTGATCAGCAGCGTACTGTTGCTCATTAACCAACCAAGGAGTATTACTCTTGGTCCCAAGATCTTTTAACTTATTAAAAAATGATTGGTTGGATATAGAGGTAGCTGTGTGCAGCATTGTGGCACCCAAGTTCCTTATCCCTTGATCTTCCTTATACTCCCCAAGCAATTCTCTAATGGGTTCAGGTATGTTATTTTTATCTTTGATGTCTCCAATTAATTTGCTGAGAACACCACTATCGAACCCACCATCAGGCATAACAATTTGTGGTCCTGACGCCCCGTTCTTTATCTGAAGGTTATTACGAACTTCAGATTTTGAATAGCTATTGATGAAGTCTTGAACAAGCCTCCGACCATCGCTCATCATTTTAGAATCTTTGTTAGCTAGATCTTCTTCAATTTTCTGTCTTGCATCTACACGATTCAAGCCAGTCTCTTCCATGATATCATCTAACCTACTGAGAGCTTCTTGTCTGGCGAAATACACCGCTGCTCTCTCCCTTTGCTCATGGTATGTATCATCATCTAAGTCTGATAGTTTACGTGCGAAGTTATTATCCTCGAACATACGATACCTCCTTGTCAGATAAATACCCTTGTTAAAATCAAATGAGATTTTTAAATCATCTGGGTCCATTGTCCCCTTAAAAACATCCATCGCTTTCTTAGAAAGCTGATCCTGAAGCTTACGCATATCAGTAACTATTTCAAATAGTGCGGGAGATGTGCGCATTATGGTTTCTAAAGCTTTGTCACGACGTGCGATTTGTTCTAATCGATTGTCGTTTCTTAGCTGCAAGATCCTTTCGCTCTTAGCTTTCTCAGCTAAGTCTTTTGCTAATTTCTTTTCACGCCCAGTCATAGACTCGGCTTGTTGAAGAGCGTAGAGGTATTCCCCTTGCACAAGATCGGACTGCTCTTCAGTCAGTTGAGAACCTGCATTAGATCCAGACGCCGCAGCAAATAGTTCTTGTGGGAACTTGTAGTCTCTACCTAATGATTCCGAAATTCTAGCCTCTTCGGACTCAAGTGTGGCATCAAATTTATTTTGGAAGTCAGAGATAATACCTTTGGTCTCCCGAATGAAAGCTTTGTTCTGGTCATAGAATGACACTACCCTTCGGTCAGCCCTACGCCTAAACAGCTTTATAAATGCTTTCTTAAAGTTGAAGCCCTTATCATTTTCAGTTGGGATGTCGTAGTCGTGAAGCTCCATCAAAGGAACGTCAAGAAGATCCAGCCAGTTCCCAATTTTCCCTTCGGGCATACCGCCTGTTACTCTTAGAGAGTCAGGTATTAGCGAGTCATCAGCAAATGTATCTTCAGTATTGTCTGTATCACCTCTCGCTTTTTGAGCATTTATAGTAGGCTCAGTTTCTTCTGAGGTAACATTGTTAAGATCCCCATCAGGAACTAACATGTTTGAACTGATGCCCTGCTTAAGTAGTATGTTAACTACCTCTTCAGGATTTCTAGGGTTGTGTGTAATAGAACTTGGGGCTGGGGCATACCCCATCTCCATAGCTCTTATCTCTCTAATAATATTGTTGACCCCGTTCTTCATTTCGGGGGAGATGTCACTAATTGATTTACGATAAGTTAGCTTGGTAACTAAAACCTTCAGGTAGTTAATAAAGGAAGGGATTAAAGTGGGGTTAGACGCAAGGAAAGCAATTTGCTCATTAGTGGTTTCCCCTTTAAGCGCCTTGCTCGCGTGGTTAACCATAACTTTAGTGGCTATCCTTGCTCGTTCAGCAGCTACAACCCTTGGATCAGAACTATTTATCTTGTCGAAAGAATCTGCTTGTTGATCAAGCGGGAAATTTTCTTCTATGGCCGACTCCAAATCCGATTGTGTCATGGCCCCAGCTATCTCCGCTAGTTGCTCATCAGATACCATTTGAAGAGCGGCGGCATTACCAATCTGTTCATTGATCATACTAGCTAGGATGTGAGTCCTTCTGTTAGGATCTATGTTCTGATCAGAAACTAACTGAGATAGTTTAATCGCTGCCCGTTTGGGGTTAAATATAATTGAGCCTGTTTGTTCATCAATCCCCACAACTTCTTCACTCAACGGATCTACGATTAAGTTGATCTCGTCTGGGACATAACCCCTTGCCCAAGCAGTGTAATCATTGGCAGCTTTATTGAGTCTCTCATCATTGATGTCAGATATATCTTTATCACCCGCCATCGCATTGAGTTCGTCACGGGTGGCCGTAACTCTATCTGCAACTTGATTCCTGAATCCTGCTTCTGTTGCAGGTTCCCTTAACCCCCTACCAGTGAGGTCGAGAGCAAGGTCCATAGCTTCTTGAACTTGATCTTTGATAGCTTCTTTACGACCACCAAATAATTTAACAATGGCATTGAAGAAACCATACAGTCCACCCCTAGATCCTTTGGGAGCGGGGACATACCCTCTTACTCTCTTTTGAAACTCAGTGGATGTTAAAAGGTAAGCTACAAATTCTTTAGTGTTGAGAGTTCCATCTTTAATGAACTCATCATAGTCCCCATTCTCTTGGGATTTTTTAACGACCAACCTTTTAAGGCGTTGTATAGTAGCTATCGCTTCATTCTGATCTTTAGTTCGAGCGGCGGCAGGACGCTCCAGCATAGCGACTGTGAATGCGTGGACATATTCGTGAACTAGAGTTTCTCCTACTCCTCTCCCACCCATCCTACTAGGGTTTATTTCTACGTTGGCGACTCCTCTTGAATCTATGTAGAACAGACCAGCGTAATCAGATGCATTAGACAGGATGGAGAAATCAACTTCTCTAATAAAGCTTTTGTCTAGCAGTAATAGTTTGGCAACTTCTTTAAGGGGCTTGTATTTCTTTAGTGATCCATCTGCTATCTTTTGTAACACCTCGATAACAGATTCAGGGTTGTTGCCCTCAAGCCCCATGTCTAAAATTTCTTTGGCGTTCTTCTTTAAAGCATCTCTTCGCGACACTTTATCTTTAAGATCGTGAGGCATGTGGAATGACACGCTTTCAGAAAGATCGTTGAAGAACCCAATAGTTTGATCCTTCGTTAAGGATAGTGGGCTACCAATAACTGCTTGTAGTTCTCTCCTTACGTCCTCTTGGAATTCAGGGTCTTGGTTAATGTTGATGTGTGATGTTCCGAAACCTAGTCCCAATAACCTAATGGATCTGTTTAGGTAAAATCCTTCTGGGTAACCAACCTCAAGATCATTCTTAATGAAGTTAGTGAATTCTGAGTCCCCGTATATTTTTCTCTTACTAAGAAGTTGTGTGAAGGACGAGAACAACTGATTCTCAGTAAGGTTCTTAACTTGATCTGCTCCTGTGTTGTTGTATTTGTGCTTGTTAACAAACGAAGCCACTACGCTTTTTAATGTCTTATCATTCTTTAAAGCCTCAACTCCCTGAAATGTTTGCTTCTTAATGTAAGAATGAATGTGTTCACGGTTAAGCTCAGGAATGGATGACGTGTAGTTAGGTGACCTGTCCGCTTTAGTAGCTATCTCTTCCTCAATAGACTCCTGAACCTCTGGACTTAGGCTCTCCGATGACCCCATTAAAGAAACCATAGCTTGTCTTGAGTTCTGTTCGCGGAGATTATACTGCTCTTGGTAGTAACTTTTAACTTCGTTCTTCGATTTAAATAGATTGAATGGAACCCCCGCAGCGTCCCCATCTTCGATCTTCTTAGAAAACTTCCAGATATCTAGCTTCAACCTGTTGCTCAACTCAATAGCTGCTGAGTTAAAGTAATCCTCGGGGAGGTTTAATTCTTCTCCTGAATTCAATACAGTTTTAATTGTATCTAAATTAGATACGTCCTTTAGTAACGCTTCAAGTGTGACACGCTTTCTGTTATTAGACTCCGATGTCGTGAACGGAGAATCAACCACAACATTAGGCATCAATGTTTGTTGAGTTGTTGTCGCTACATCAAGCTCAGTTAAAGTATCTTTAAGTCGGCTCCAGTCAGGCAACAAAGATTTGATTTCGTTGAATCTAACTAAAGCAGAATAAGTTCCCCCAGCATGGGGAACTCTAATATCAGAAACAAAATACGAACCACTGCCTTCATAAGTTTCTTTGAGTTTGAAAGCGGGATTCAATCCACTGTCCTGCATCGCATATTGTGCAGGAACTGGAATGAAGAAACCGTTTTGAAGTAGGGTGAGCATACCCTCTGGGTCGTTATTGAATACCCCTTGTTGATTGGCATCAACATACACACTACCTTTTTTAGCAAAACTACTAGGAATTTTTACTCTTCCTTTTTTAATTTTAACTGGCGCAACAGGGAATCTTGATCTTATCTTTTTCTTTAGAACACCCGCTACCCCCTTAAGGTAGTCGTTGTCCGTTCTCTGTAGGCGAAGCCCAAGTTCTGAGAGATGCTCTTTAAGAAAACTTACGGGATAACCTAGCTCTATTAGTTTATCTAACTCTTTCGTATCCCCTTCTGTAACAACTACCTTTTCTTTCTTAGGGTTTAAAGCTGCATCGAAAGCAGACTTAGCTTTAGTTCTTAACCTATCCGCATTCTCAGGGCTTAAAGCCCTACGTTTTTTGATGGCGAGATTAAACTCTTCCTCAATCCTCCTATACCTAACTGAGTCAGTGTCTATCGAGCGGAGAGTTTCTTCAAACTGACGATAGGTCTTCTCTTTTTTGTTAACGCCGACGAGTGCAGACTGGTAAACTTTTTTAGGGTCTACTTGTTTCACATGGTGTGGGTGACCTTTGGGAGAATCGGGACTGAGATTACCATCGGCTGAATCATTAGAACTAGTTAGGAATTTTTTCCTATACGCTTCTATACTTTCTTTAAGACCGATTTCTAATTCCCTGTCGAATTCTATTCGCCCTTCTGGAGTCAATCCTTTCAGAGCTTTTTCCATCTCATCAACTTCAGCTTCTGACCTCGCATCTGCTTCTGCTTCTGCCGCTGCTGCGGCTTCATTAGTAGCTAAGTCGTCGGCAAACTGATCTGTCGCCACCGCTTCTTGTTGTGCTTCAGCTTCAGCTTCAGCTTCAGATTGGGGGGTAGTTTCTGTTGCAGGTTTTTCTGCGAATTCTTTTTGAGCCTTGTCGAGTTCTTGCGCTGTAGCGGGTGCTAGTTCCTCAAGTTCTTTTTTCTTCTTAGATAACTCAGCATCCTTTGCAACTTCAGAATCGAAGTCTTCCATTATGTCAGCTTCGAGTTGCTGCATCTTATCTCTGTCAGCAAGTGGCCCTTTAGTAAGTGGGTTGTTTCGAATAGCGGCACCCATTGAAGGTGCGAGTCCTCCCATAAACGCACCCAAAGCTGCGCCCTGTAGTGTAGCTTCTATTCTTTCTCTGAAAGGAGTATTCTGGTTAGTAAATGTATCTTGAATTACACCATTCAATAACTCATCTAATCCTTCTTCAAAAGATTCACCAGCTACTCCTCTAAGAAATTGCGCCCCACCGCCAGCGGCAGCTTTACGCATCACTTTCCTCACTGATCTCTTGATAAGTTTCTGGAAGGCGACATCAGAAGATGTTCTACCGATCATTCTATCAGTAGCTATCTTGAGTTGTTTATAACTTACTCCTCTTAGGTATGCATTCTCAACACCCCCAAACTTACCACCAGCTATTTGACCTAAACCAGCAGTGATTAAACCTGTAGTTGTTCCTGCCACTAGCGCCCCTGTAAAAGCTACACCATGCGCTTCCTGCCTAACTTTCTCGGCACTCCAATCTCCGATCCAATTACCTTCTGCGTCTTGGTGTTTGGCAGTTAATTGATCCGTGGTGGTGGAGAACATAGATCCATAACTCATCGACCCAGAGCGTGTCGCTGCTGGAATGAATGCTGGAGTGGACACATCAAGAAACTTTGCAACTCTGCCGTTATACATTTTTACAGCACCCATCACTTGATCTGCTGTAGCATCGGCCCCTAAAGTTTTTGCTTTGAGAATCCTTTCGACTGCGTCTTCTGCTTCTTCTTTAACTAACTTGCCGGACAAGTCTCGTTTAGATTGTTGTTTTAAAACATTACTAAATGTTCCTTGGTAAAAAGTTTTAGCAATCGTGGCCCTCTTGACACCAACTTTTGCAGTTTCTTTTATCGCTTCTTTTACTGCTGCGGTAGGGGCAGATTTTATGGTAGATAACGTCGTGGTTTTTATTAAGTTCCTAGCCATAGCAGTAGCTGCTGCCTTGCTAGATGCGTATGTGGCGGCTCCAACCGCAGACAATCCTCCAGTAATCGGGGTTAGTAATGTTGCCCCAATGCCGATCATCATATCAACAGCCATAGGAGCAAGTTGTTCCGCAGCATCTTGTTCCATCCCCATTTCAACACCAAAAATTTCAGCCATAGCTCTATTTTGAGCTATTTCTTTTTGATTGTTAACTAGTCCATCTTGCCCCCATTCAGAGTTGAACATGGCAGCTACGCCATAACCAAGTGTAGTTACACCGTGTTTTACGCTAGTTGCTAACCCATCATAACGAAAGCTTGGGTTGTGTTCTGCTACAAACTTTTCAGTTATCTCATTATTAGATAACCCATTCCACTTACCTGCAATTAAAGCTTGTTGCCAATCATCGCCGAGATCTTCGTCATTAGCCAAGACATTACTAATGTTTGAAAAATTAAGTTCGTTAGTCGCGACTCTATTAGCTTCCTGAAATTCTACTTGTTCGTTTGTCAACCCTGCTTGAAACAAGGCACGTTTGTATTCTTCAGGTTTGAAGTTTAATTCTTCTGCTACTAATACTCCGTTAAACGAAGTCTTAACCACGTTGTCACTTAGATCTTCTCCATCTTCCGAGTAAAGCAAAGTAGCTGCTTCCCCGTTATGCTTCCCTCTAGATAAAAGTTTAACTGTGTCATCCACTGCGTCTTCAAGAACATCTTTAGCGTAACCTGTTTTATTTGTGAGGTAGTCAAGTAAACCTTCTTTAGCCTCATCAATGCTATCCTCGTGGGATTCCATGAGTTCCTCGAACTCTTGTTCTTCTTTTACTTGTTGGAATTCTTCGTCATCTGAAGATATCCAGTTCCAACCTTTCTTTATACTTTGAGCTACGTCCCCTAGGACATCCCCAGTGTTATCGATAGCTGAATCCCACATGTCCCAAGATTTGGTTTTACCAAAATCTCTTCGTAATGCTTCAAAGCGGGCGGCTACATCTTTGTCGAATAAATCACTGTCCTCCGTTATTAGCTCTTTTAAGATGCCCGAAGCTTTCAAGCGGTCTTCAACTTCATACTGCATCAAGTTGTAATTATCGGACTCAGGGGTGTAACCCAATCTACTCGTTCCAGCTACACGGGTTCTCTTATTTTGGATGTTGAGAATGTCTTCAGCAACTACACCATACCTTTTGTTATCGAGGATAACATCTTCTACTGACTTTCCCTCTGGGATTCTACCCCCTAAAAACTTACGGTCTCCATTGGAGTCAATATAAGAACCAGCATCAATGGTTCCTTTGTCATATAACGCAGTAACTACGTCTTCTTTTTTACTCCTAACTGCCTCTGTGATTTTAGTGGGGTCGAGATCTTCTGGTAATTCGACTCCTTGGTATGTGCTAGACATATATGTGGCGAGATCATTCTCTTCTTCACCACTAAATGGCTGATTAGATTCTGAGAATTCTCTAATGAATTCAATGTCTTCCTCAAAAGAAGAGGACCGGTAAGAATTTAATTTATCAAAAACTTGATCCTGATTATCCGGTGTTATAAGTCCTTCCTCTTCGAGAACACTTACCAGACTAGAGTCAAGAGCTTGTGCTACACCTATGTTGAATTGCCCCGCCTTAAGATACTGATCTTTTACATCGTCGGTGTATCTACTGTAGCTTTCTACTGGGTCATCATAATTATTTTTTAAGGACCAATCCGAATACGGAATTTCAGTGAGGGAGGATTTGTTTGGTTCGCTTGGGTCTGTCATAGCAGAAGCAGTATGTATTTGTATATGTTATTTGCGGAAGCCCCCACCAACAGTGGGTGATAGTGGACTTCTAAGATTACCCCTGTTTACTGATGGGGTAGAGGAAGATAAAATACTCCTCTTTGTTTCACTAGCTTTGTTTTGAGCCTGTCTAAGTTTCTTAATAAGCTCTTGTGTAGTTGCTTCGGATGAGATGCTAATTATATCTTCTTCGCCCGAGCCATACCGAAGATCTGACCCTCGGTAGCTTTCTAATAAAGCCTCATCTTCGGGAGAAATTTCCACCATCCCGTCATCATCTTCAGAATTGGAATCAATCTTCATCACAGCCGATATTGCCTTTTCAAAAGAGTCGATGGCGTCATCTGCCATAGTGATATTATCTTTTCTCTGTTGATCAAGGAGAGCCTTCTCTAGTGCTGCCTGTCTTTTAGCTTCATCCAGTTCTAATTTCTGTTTACTCCTTGCAGCTACAACTCTTGCGGCATCAGCCATAGCCAAGTCGCGAGCCGTTGGATTTTCTTTATCCAAGATAAGTTCAGCTTGATTGGGATCGGTAGCCATCTGCGCTATGAGATAATCTGCTGCTGAAGTGTCTTGCTCTTTCCGTTCGACGGCTCTTTGTTCCCGCCCTATTTCTTTATCAACCCCAAGCTGATAAGCTCTGTCTTCCGCTTGTCGCTTCAATTGAGGGATTAAGAAATTGTTAAGACCCTGCATATACGCACTACCAAAAGTAGACCCCGCCAAAGTTTGAGCGTTGGTCATTTGAATTCTACCAAACTCCGCTTGCTGTTGTTCTGGTGTTAGGCTTTCATTATTAGCAACCTCATTAAATTGGCCCATTACCTCGTCCATTCTAAGATTACTTTCTTGAGTTCTTTTAAGCTCTTTTTTCCTCTGGTCAATTTCAAGCTGCCCCTTCGCAAACGCAAGATCGGCGGCTCTACTTTTTTCAAATTGATTATTTAAAGCGAACATCCTCTTACGTTGAGGATCTAAAAGTCGGTCGCTAACCGCATTGACATAAGCCGCTTGCCTACTGGTCATGCCAGCTAGTCCGAACTCATTTTTTTGAGACGCAATGTCCCTATTATAATCCAAGTCGTTCAGTGGGTCAGTAATTGGGTCAAACATTATACGCTAAGTTTAGATGAGTTTAATTTCACCCTCTCTGGGAAAAATGGGTTTCGTCCTGCTTGGGGGTAGAAAGATTGTCGGTTTAGTGAAGCTGTAGGATTCCCCACTCCCTCTTTGGGGTCAGCACCTTTATTTATTTCTTCCATCAACTTCATTCTCTTTTGTTCCGTCATCAATTGTTCCATCTTACTATTAGCTCTCCTCATCTTTTCTGCCTCCTCGGCAGAATTCAGGAGTCGATCACGCATTGCTTTATTCATAATCGGAGAGTCCGATTCAGGAGACATGGCCCAATTACCAGCAATCATGTTGGCTACTTTAGGGAATCCCGCATCCATCATTTTCTTCGCTTTCCTCATCCCCCTGTTGGGAGCGTATAAGCTTGCCTGTCCTTTATTTACGCCTAACCCTTTAGCAGTTGTCCCCAATGTCTTCTTACTGTTCTCAAAGAAGGCATCGTAGTTTTCTTTTTTCCTGAATTCTTCTGCGGCTTCTCCTCTTTCTTTTCTGTTAATTTTAACTCTTTCCGCAGCAGAACGCCTCACCTTATATGGTAAATCGTAACCCTCTGAACTAATGGTTCCTTTTTCACCGAGCATTGGATCTTCCCCATAATTTTCTGCGGGCTTTGTAGCATATCCTATAGTGCTATAATCACCCAGCACAGTGCTTCCCTTATCATCGCGTGTGATATTCATACCCTCTTCTTTCGCGGCGGGGTTCGGGGGGAGGTTTGTTGTTCTAATATCTTGGGGTTGATCGCCCCCACTAATATTAACTTCACCACCAATATTAACTCCTTGCCCCCCTGTCACTGTGTTGGCTCTAGCCATTGTATTTGAAGGTCTCGCCACTACCGTGTTAGACCCCCTGAACCCACTTACCATACTACGCTTCGCTTTTTCAGCGTCGTAAATGGCGAGGTCTTTTTCTTTTCCAGTCAGAGACTCAGCTTTCTCAAGATCTGCTCGATACTTCTCTTCAACTTGATCTGATTGAGATCCTGTTAATTGGCCCTTACCAAACCCTGCCCGCGCCCCCACTCCTTGAGTGTTCTCTAAAGTTGGCGCTGGTTCATACTTAACTTGTGGCTCTGAAGATAGTAGCTTATCTTTAAGAGCATCATTGTTTTTAGGGATAAAGATTGGTTCACTAGCATCAAAAATTGACGCTTTTGGGTTAACCTTCGTATTAAAAAAGGTATCGTATACGTTATCCTTGATATCGAATGCGGTCTCGCCGAGATCAACTGCCCGTTTTCCCATTTCAGGTATTGCCATTATCGCAGACCACGGATTATACATTGACCCAGCGATTTCGGTTACTGGAGGTTCTGACTCAGGTTCTGGCTTACCTAAGAAATCTTGTAATTGTTTTAAAGCATCTGGAGGTAATGAGCTTTCTGGCTCTAGTTCAACTTCTCTCTCCCCACCTGATTTCCGCCCACCCGTACCTACGGTTAAAAAATCTCTTAGATATGAGGCTTTATCTGGCTCTGAGGCAACTTCTTTCGCCCCACCTGATTTCCTCCCACCCGTGCCTACGTTTATAAAATCTTTTAGAAACTTCTTTACACTCATAGTCTGATTAAAATTATACGTTCTGCGTGGGGGAAAGTCAATCGACAAGCGTGGCATCAGGATTCTGCAAAGCCCCACTCAAAAACTTCATCGAACGTCTAGGTCCGTTATGCAGTTTATCCCCGTCCTTTGGTGGATCTACGGCTACTAAGCCCAGTCTTTGACGCGCACAATCGAGAGCAAGAAAAGCGGCATCGGCGAGGTCGGGACTCCTCCCGAATCTGGCTTTGAACTCTGGCTTGGATTCTATCTTCATTCGGAGGGTCGATCCTTTCACATGATCGTAGTTCCTCGCTGTGATTTCTTGGGCGAGATCGCTGTTCACTCCATAAACCTGCCGTGTCCTCATCAATTCTTTCCCAACAAACCACAGTTCTGAAACCCTGTTAACGTAGAGTTCAGTCCCAATCATCTGGCTATTCGCGCTAACTCGCTTATCACTAGCTTTACCACCAAAAGAAATACGCATAAATCGATTCGACCACTCGCCAGCGAGGACATCGCAAAAGGGCGCACCCGCTCCAGTGGCATCGACGCTGACATTCTCTGGCAGGATCTTTAGCTTTTCGCAATGCTCACGAATCTGTCTCACTATCTGGTAGGTTCGAGGGACTGCTTTATTTGTCGCATCATCATTAAGATGAATCGCTCTACCAAACTCCAACACATACTGACCAGAGACACTGTAGCCACATTTAGCTGTGTAAAGTATGGTTCTATCACCACCATTAGTAAATGCGGGGTCTATACCGCATAAATTAATGGGCGCACCCCTCCATTCAACTGCGTTTAAAGCTCCCGTGTTAGTTAGTTCATTCTCTGTGTATATGCCCGTGGTTTCATCACTATCAAAAAATACAGCGCGAACCATTCGCATGTAGCCCCTACTCTCTACACCCAACAAAGCTTTATCTTCGTCAAGTTTTTCTTGTGTGGGGAGCCACGGATAGATGACCTCCCCAGCTAAAATGTTTGGGGATCTCTCTCCGTCTAGCCGTAGATACTTGCCATTCCATTTTGTGTCCCACCCATCTGCGGTGTTAGTATCTACACTGTCCCACCCATCTTTGGGGGTAGACCATATACCAAACGCATCAAACCTTGAGTTGGGGTTACTCATCCCGATCATTTGAAATGAAGGGTTCTTAGACAAGTTAGTTAATCCAGCGTTCAAAATTGCTTCAGATAATTCTGATAGCTCGTCCCCAATGAGTATCACTCTCTTCTGTTTGATTCCGATAAACTTACCCACAGCTTCCTTAGTCTTACTCTTCTCCGCTGAAATCAGAGATAGTCCTGCCCGCTCAATTAGAATTCCCTTCTCGTTAATGTATGCTGCGTTCCCTATTGAATCCCGAATCTTGATTGGTGCATCATCAATCACGGACAGGAGAGACATCACACTACCCCAGATTCGTTTGCGAGCTTCACGAAGCGTGGTGGA
>JGI24004J15324_10000239_pt1 | contig 22175 bp, 17 predicted proteins | sample LinPmetageLP32_FD_15324 | JGI IMG/M metagenome (IMG submission 15324)
ACAGGTTTTAGTGATACAGATATTGACGGAGAAAGATTTACATTAGCTGAATATGCAATTGATGGTATGAAACAAACAATAACAATACCAACAGAAATCAAGGTATCAGCTCCAGCAACAGAATTTTCATTAACAAGTATTAANTTTGATACNACAANTACAAGATTTGATGTAACATAATGATAAAACTTGTATAAATATTAGGGAATTATAGAGAGAATCAATGGCTAAACAAACAATTAATATCGGGTCTTCAGCAGATGACGGAACAGGAACTACTATCCGTGCTGGTGGTGATTTAATTAACGATAACTTTAACGAAATCTATACAGAATTAGGTAATGGTTCTGCTTTAGCGATTACCTCAAAAACTCAGACATTAACAAATAAAACAATTAATGGTCCTGATAATACAATTACAAATATTGCAAACGCCTCATTAGCAGGTTCTATTGCAAATGCTAAATTAGCTAATTCAAGTGTAACTATTGGTTCAACAGCAGTTGCTCTTGGAGCTACAGTAACTACTTTTTCAGGAATTACAAGTTTACAAACAGAAACATTAACAAATGCTTCAGGTAACTTACTGGTGAATAGTGCTACTAATATAACAGAATTTAGAGGTAATGGTTCTTCTATTGAAGGCCAAATTAAATTAAATTGCCATGCTAACTCACATGGTCAAACAATTAAACCTCAACCACATAGTGCAAGTATAACAAACACAATGTTGTTACCACAAGGTGGCAACTCAACATTAGTTTCAGAGATTGCAACACAAACTCTAACAAATAAGACAATTGGTGTAGGTCAAGTTACAGGTAATACAAGAAATTATACAGGTGACGGTTCAGATACAACTTTTACAGTAACAAACGGTATGACTGTAAATAATACTTTAGTATTCATAAACGGTGTTTTTCAGAGACCAACAACAGACTATGCAATTTCTGGGGCCGTTTTAACTTTTGGTTCTGCTCCAGTAGCAGCGGATGTAATAACAATTAAGGAACTTTAAAAAAGGTATATAAATAGTATCATGGCAAACAAAATAAAAGATTCAAATATAACTCCAGGCACAATAGCAGCTGATAAATTAGCAGGTGGCATAACAAATTCACAATTAGCAGGTTCTATTGCTAATGATAAATTAGCAGGTTCTATTGCTAATGATAAATTAGCAGGTTCTATTGCAAACGCAAAATTAGCTAATTCATCTATTACTATAAACGGTACCGCTATTGCCTTAGGTGCAAGTGGTAGTATAACTGCTGGCACAGATTGGCAAGCAGAAAAAACAGCAAACTTTACAGCAGTTGCTAGTGAAGGATATTTTGTTAATACAACTAGCAATACAATTACAGTTACCTTACCAGCTTCACCAAGTGTAGGTGATGAGGTAGACATAGTTGACTCAAGGGACAAATTTGGTACAAATGCTTGTACAGTAGACCGTAATGGTTCAAATCTTGAAGGTGCAGCTTCTAATAAAGTATTAACCCTTGGTGCAAAAGTTAAATTTGTATATTCAGGCTCTACACAAGGTTGGTTAAGAGTAAATAATGACTCAGTTCCAGACGCTTATGTAACTGCTACAGGCGGTACAGTAACAACATCTACTGATTTTAAAATTCATGTATTCAATTCTTCATCAAACTTTGTCGTATCGGACGGTGGAAATTCAGGCGGTTCAAATACAGTTTCATATCTAGTAGTTGGCGGAGGCGGTGGCGGAGGCCAATCTAACGGCGGTGGCGGCGGTGCTGGTGCCGGCGGATATAGAGAAGGTAAAGCCACAACAGATACATATACTTCACCATTTCCAGGTGTTGTAACTGGAGGTACTGCAATTGCAGCTCAAACATATCCTATAACAGTAGGTAGTGGAGGTGCTGGTGGGTCAGGTGCTACTTCAGGCGCTTCAGGCTCAAATGGTTCAAATTCAATATTTTCAACTATCACATCTGCTGGCGGCGGTGGCGGCGGCGGAACAAATGATGGTTCACCAAACGGTAACGGCCTTGCCGGAGGTTCAGGCGGCGGCGGAGGTAGAAATACTCCAGGTGGAGGTGGTGTAGGTAATACTCCACCAGTAAGTCCATCACAAGGAAATAACGGTGGTAACGGTGGAGAGCCAAATATGGGCGGAGGTGGCGGAGGCGCTACAGCTGCTGGTACTAATTTTTCTGGATCCATTGCAGGCGAAGGCGGAGCAGGTGCTACAAGTGAAATCTCAGGTTCATCAGTAGTAAGAGCTGGCGGCGGAGGAGGAAATAAAGAAACTCCGGGCGGTAGGTCAGGTGCTGGCGGTCCAGGTGGCGGCGGTGCAGGTGGAGGTTTTCCAGGTAGAGGTTCTGAAGTAAAAGGTACAGACGGCACAGCAAATACTGGCGGCGGCGGAGGCGGTGGTGATTCACCAATAGGTCCTTCTGGTGCTCAAGGCGGTTCAGGTGTTGTGATAATAAGATATAAGTACCAGAATTAGTGTATAAATAGTATAAAGGATTAAAAGATAAAATTATGCCGGCAATTATAACAAACAAATTTAGAAGACACAATGCTCAACAGTTCGTTGAATCTTTCAGCGAATCAGCAAATACTGTCTATTACATGGGTTTAGGCCGTTCTCAAGCATTTGGCACATCCACTAGAGGTGATAGTCGAACAGAAAATGAGGGAACAGATTCAAGTCCATTAACTCCAGTTGATTCAATTCAGGATGAATTCTTTTATTTTGATGATTTATTAGCTGCAAAAAGAATTACAACAAGTGATGTTTCATTTGCAATACCAAGAAGAAATTGGGCAACAGGAACAGTTTACGATTATTACAGACATGATTACGGAAATAGAGTTACAGGCACAACAACTACTCAGTCGGCGAATAGTGGTGCTACTAATTTATTTGACGCAACTTTCTATGTCTTAAATAGTGCAAACAATGTTTACAAATGTTTAGAAAACAATAACAATGCAAACTCAACTGTAGAACCTACAGGAACATCAACATCAATTTTAACAACAGGTGATGGATACAAATGGAAATATATGTATTCACTATCTGCTTCACAACAGGTTAACTTTTTATCAACTGACTTTATGGCAGTTGCAACAAACTCAACTGTTGCTTCAGCGGCTGTTGACGGTGCAATTAACCTAGTAAAAATTAAAACTGCTGGTTCAAGTGGTTCAAACGGAACACACGCTAACATTGCTATTAGAGGTGACGGTACAGGCGGTAAAGTTTCAGTAACAGTTTCTTCAGGTGCAGTTACAGCCGTAACAGTTACAACTCCTGGAACAGGTTATACTTTTGCTTACATTAGACTTGCAGATATAATAGCTGCAGGAGCTTCAAGTTTAACAGGAACAGAATTAGATGTTATTATAGAACCAAAAGGTGGTCACGGTAAAGACGCAGTAACAGAGTTAGGTGGTTTCTTTGTAATGACAAACACTAACTTTGAAGGTGCAGAAACATCAAACTCAGGTGACTTTAATACTACTAACGATTTCAGACGAGTATGTATTGTAAAAGACCCTAAATCAGGTGGTTCAGCTGCAACAGCAACTACACTAAGAGGTGTTAAATCAGTTCTTCTTGCTAGTGCTTCAGGTTCATTTACAGTAGATGAAAAAATTACTCAAGCAACAACAGGTGCCGTAGGTAGAGTTGTTGAGTGGGATAACACAAACAAAATATTATATTATCTTCAAACCAGATTTAACAATAATGGTTTGGATACAAACGGTAACTTAACAGCGTTTTCTGGCGCAAACACGATTACGGGTGCTGACTCAGGTATTACAGGTACACCTTCAACTTCAACAAGCACAGTTGATAGTGTTTCATTTACAAGTGGTTATGCAGCCGCTGAATTAGACGCTGATAGTGGTGATGTGGTATATGTTGAAAATAGAGCACCTATTACAAGAGCTTCAGACCAAACAGAAAATGTTAAATTAGTTATTGAATTTTAAGAGGGAAATAAATGCCAAGTCCAACTGACTTTAACCTCACGCCGTATTATGATGATTTTACTGACTCGAAGAAGTTCCATAGAGTTCTTTTTAGACCAGCATTTGCAGTACAGGCGAGAGAGTTAACACAATCACAAACGATTTTACAGAATCAAGTCGAAAGACTATCTGACCACATCTTTAAACAAGGTGCAATGGTCATTCCTGGTGAAATCGGTTATGATTTAAATTACTATGCTGTAAAACTATCGGCAAAATCTCTATCAGATATTACAAAGTATAATGGTGTAAAATTAACAGGTGCAACTTCAGGTGTTGTTGCAAATTGTATTGGTGTTGCAGCTACAGACGGTACTGACCCCGATACAGTATTTGTTAAATACATCACTTCAGGTACTTCAGGAGCAGCATTTAAATTTACAAATGGCGAAACAATTAATTGTACAGTCGATAGTGCAGCTGCTACATTAACTGTATCTACTTGTCACACAGGTGCAGCCGCTACAATCGGTGCAGGTGTTTATTATATAAATGGTTTTCATGTTGAAGTTGCTGAACAAGTTTTAGTATTAGACAAATATACAAGTTCACCTTCATATAGAGTTGGTCTTGCAGTTACAGAATCTTTTGTAACACCAAATGACGATTTATCTCTAAATGATAACGCAGCTGGAGCTTCTAATCAGAATGCTCCTGGCGCCCACAGATTTAAAATAGATTTAACACTTGCTAAGAAAACTTTAACAAGTACCGAAGATTCAAACTTTATCGAATTGCTTAGATTAAAATTAGGTATAATTCAAAACAGAGTTAGAACAACTGAATATGCGGTATTAGAAGATACACTTGCTAGAAGAACATTTGATGAATCAGGTGATTATCTAGTTAGAGGTATGGATGTAGATATTAGAGAACATTTAAGTTTAGGTACTAATAGAGGTATATTTACATCTGCTAACGGCGGATTAGAAAGTAAACTTGCAATAGGAATTTCACCTGGTAAAGCATATGTAAAAGGTTATGAAATAGAAACAATTGGTACAACTTTTGTTGATGTAGATAAAGCAAGAGATTTTGATACAGAAAATAACTTTAATACAAGATTTAATCTAGGTAACTTTGTAAATGTACAAAATGTTTATGGTTCTCCTGATATTGGTTTTGTATCTGGTGATGTTGAAGCATTTAAAAGAATTAATTTATACAATACATTAAATTCAAGTAGAGGTACAGAAAACACAGGCTCAGGTGCCGGTATTAATACTATTGGTCGTGCTAAGTCAAGAGGTTACGAATTAAACTCAGGAACAGCTGCTTCAAATATTTTTTCAAGTTCATCATTAACAAGTGCAATTTACAAACATTATCTATTTGATATTAATATGTTCACACACTTGAATATTAGAACAGCACAATCATTTACAACAGGAGAAAAAATTACTGGTGGTACTTCAGGTGCTACTGCTACTTTTGAATCAGTTTCTACAACTAAGCTTGCAACTATCTCAGCTGCAACTAAGGCTAATCCAGGAGTTGTTACAGCAAACGGTCATGGTTTCAAAGAAGGCCAACAAATTACAATTGAAAGTGTCGGTGGTATGACACAATTAAACGGACAAAATTTCACAGTTAGAAATCCAGCAACAAACACTTTTGAATTGTACGGTACAGATGGTACAACTTCAATAAATTCTGGTAGTTATGGTACATATTCCTCAGGTGGTAATGCTGCTCATGGAGTTGTTATTGTATCAAATGTTGTAGGTACATTCTCAGCAGGAGAAACAATTACAGGTGGCACTTCATCAAATACAGCGGTTATTCAAACAGACGCAGTTGGTTTAAAAGGTGTAACTACTCACGACTTCTCTCATGTCAAACATCTTGGTATGGCAGGTTCGCCAACATACACAGCTGATGTTTCTAGGTCTTCGACTAACGGAGAAAGTTTACAAATTTCAGGTACTATTTCATTAGCAAATAGTGGTGTTGCAGTTACAGGTTTTGGTACAAGATTTAATGATGAATTAAGAATAGGTGATGAAATAACATTCTTATCAGATGGTGGCACACTATTGACAAGAATTGTTGAAGCTATTATTTCAAATACTTCAATGACTGTTTCAGTCGCTGTTGGCGGTTCAGATGTTACAACAAAATCAAACGCTACAAGAAATAGAGGTAAAATACAAGAAAGTAATAATAACACTTCTATATTTAAATTACCTTATAAAACAATTAAGACATTAAAAACTACAAACAACTCTGGTGTTACAGACACCAACTTTGCAGTAAGAAGACACTTTACAGGTACATTATCATCAAATGGTGATGTAACAATTACTGCTGGTACTAACGAAACATTTACATCATTACTTGAAAGAGATTTCTCAGTATCAATTATGACAACCGGTTCTGGTGGTACAGGTGCAGTAGGAGATGTATTAAGTTTAACAGGTAATAACCATGAAGGTGACGCCATCTTTACATTAGGCGGTTCTCCTACAGGTAAAACATTAACACTAGACTTTGGCGCTAATTATGCAGGTCATAAAGTTAAAGTTCTTGGTACAATTAATAGAGCAGTTGCAGGTTCAAAAACTAAAACATTAAATTCAAATACAACTTTAGCTGTTTCTACACAAGCGACTATTCAAAGTGGTGTAATTGGTTTAGGCAAAGCAGACATATTTAAAATTAATAGTATTTTTATGGCACCAGACTTTAGTACAGTTGCAACAACAAGTCATACAAATATTACGGATAGATTTGATTTAGACAATGGTCAAAGAGATAACTTCTATGACATTGGTAGAATTAAATTAAAAACAGGTTCATTAACACCAACTGGAAGATTGTTAGTTAATTTTGATTTCTTCTCTCACGGTTCTGGAGATTATTTTGATGTTGACTCATATTCAGGTGTTGTTGCATATGCAGATATACCAAGTTATAGTTCAGATACAACTGGTGAAATATTACAGTTAAGAGATGTATTGGATTTTAGACCTAGAGTAGATGACGCAAGTACAGTTGCTTCAGGTGGACAAGATAGAAGTTTTGACGGCACAGGTGCTTCAACAGTTGATATTGTCAAGTTTGGTTCAGATGTAACCTCTGACTTTGAATTTTATCTACCTAAAATTGTAAAAATATTTTTAGATAAAGATGGTTCATTTAGAAAAGTTGACGGTGCTTCATCACTAAGTCCACAAATACCAAATAATTTAGATAGTGCAATGCACCTATACACATTGCAATTAGATAACTATACTCTTTCAACTGACCATGTAGAAATTCAAATCATTGATAATAGAAGATATACAATGAGAGATATTGGTAAGATTGAAAAGAGATTAGAAAATGTCGAATACTATACACAATTAAATATGTTAGAACAATCTGCTCAGTCTTTACAGATACAAGACGCAGATGGTTTTGATAGATTTAAAAACGGATTTATTGTTGATAACTTTACAGGTCACGGTATTGGTGATGTTGGTAATGCAGACTATAAAGCTGCAATGGCAATGGCTGAAGGCGCATTAAGACCAACATTTAAAGAGGACGCAGTACAACTTATTGAAAGAGATGAAGATGGTACAGAAATTGTTGAAGCAGATAGAACATCAGCTAACTATCAAAAAACAGGTGACCTATTAACTCTACCTTATACGGAAGAAACATTAGTAGACCAACCTTTTGCAAGTAAATTTATAAATGTAAACCCATTCAATGTATTTACATGGATTGGTAGTATTGATTTAACTCCTCCAGGAGATGAATGGAAAGAAACAGAAAGAGCCCCTGAATTAACAATTAATACTACAGGTGGTTTTGATACTTTAATTTCTGGTAATCCTGGTTTAGAAAGTATAGAAATAGGAACAGTTTGGAATGAATGGCAAGATATGTGGTCAGGTGCTCCAGTAGAAACAGATGTTAGAAATATTGGTGGTCAAGTAAGAGAACAAACATTTGCTCGTGGTGTTCCAAGACGAGTATTACAAAGACAAGAAGTTACAACTACACAATTAACAAATCAAACTAGAACAGGTGTTAGAAATGTTTTAGTACCACAAGTTGTTAGAAATTCAATTGGTGACAGAATCGTAAATGTTGCATTTGTGCCATTTGTAAGAGCAAGAACAATTACATTTAACGGTACAAGATTTAAACCAAACACAAGAGTTTATCCATATTTTGATAATATAGATGTAACAGCTTATACTACACCAAATGGCGGTTCATTAGGTGGTAATTTAGTTACAGACTCTAACGGTGCATTATCAGGAACATTTGCAATTCCTGACCCGACAAATAATTCAAATCCTAGATGGAGAACAGGTACTAGAGTATTCAGATTAACTGCCTCTCCTACAGACGATAGAAGTTCAGATGTAGAAACAGCTGGTGAAGTAGATTACACAGCTAGAGGTATTTTAGAAACTCAACAAGAAACAATTTTATCTACAAGAGAACCAAGATTACAAAGAACAAATACAACAGATAATAGAACAAGAACGCAAACATCAACTAGAGAAACCGAAAGACAAGTCGGTTGGTGGGACCCATTAGCACAAACATTCTTAATTGATGATAGTGGTGGTGTTTTTGTAAGTTCAGTAGATTTATTCTTCCAATCTAAAGATGATTCAGTCCCAATTACTGTTCAAATTAGAGAAGTTGTAAATGGTTATCCTGGTACAAAAATATTACCATTCTCAGAAAAAACAATTAATCCAAGTGCTGTAAGTATTAGTACAGACTCTACAACTCCTACAAAATTTACTTTTGATAGTCCAGTTTATATTCAAGAAAATGTTGAATACGCATTAGTTGTATTAGCAAACTCTACAGACTATAATGCTTGGGTTGCTAGAATGGGAGAAACACAAATTAATTCTGATAGAACAATATCAGAGCAACCATATGCAGGTGTATTATTTAAATCACAAAATGGTACCACATGGACTGCTGACCAAAATGAAGATATTAAATTTAAATTAAGAAGATGTGAATTTGATAATACAAATGATGGTGCAGTTGTATTAACTAACGATAGTTTACCTACAAGAACATTAAAAAATAATGCTTTAAGAACAACAAGTGGTTCTAAAGTAATTAGAGTTTTCCATCCAAACCATGGTATGCACGGCACATCTAACAATGTAACAATTGCTGGTATATCAAGTGGTACTTACAATGGTCTTGCACATTCTGATATTAACGGAACATACACAAGTCTTACAAATATAACTTTAGATAGTTATGACATTACATCAGGAAGTTCTTCAAATGCAAACGCAACAGGAGATATTGGTGGTTTAACAATAACAGCTACACAAAACAGATTGTATGATGTATTAAATTTAAGTATTCAAACAATGATTGTACCTGAAACATCAATAGGATATTCTGTAAGACCAACAACTGGTAAATCAGTTCACGGTTCAGAATCAGAATTTACTTTAACAAGTTTCTCAAATAGACAATCAGTTGTAGGAAATGATAATATTTATTTTACTGCTCCTCAAATGGTTGCAAGTGATATAAACCAAACAAATGAAATGTCAGGTAACAAATCATTATTTGTTCAATTAGATTTAAATTCTGAAAATACAAAATTATCGCCTGTAATTGATACTCAAAGAATGAGTGCATTTACAATTCAAAATAGATTAAATCAACCAACTACAAGTAACACGCCTAATTTTGTTGATGATGACCAACCAAGTGGTTCTTCATCAGCGGCTGTATATTGTACAAGACCAATTAATTTAGAAAATCCTTCAACTGCTATAGAAGTTAGATTAACTCAAAATGTTCGTTCTACTTCTAGTGTTAGAGTTTTCTTTAGAGCAACTTCTTCCGAAGAAGTTAGAAATATTGATGACTTAGGTTGGACAGCGTTTAATGGAGATGGTAGCGAAGATACAACAGTTACACCAGCTGAAGACGCAGGTACATATAAAGAATACAAATATAGTACAAGTGCTATATCAGAGTTTACAGCATTTCAAATCAAAATAGTTATGAAAGGTACAAACTCAGCGTACCCACCAGTAATTAAAGATTTGAGAGGAATTGCATTGGCGGTTTAATATGGCGAGATTAAAAGTAGAAGGTCACACAAGTTTAGAGAGAGATATTTATTCGAATGGTATAGTAAACACGAATATAAGTGAATATACAGTTTATATGAGTAGAATAAAAGCAAGAGAAAAACAAGGTGATGAAATTAGGACTGCTGTAAAAGAAATAAATAGTTTAAAGGCAGAATTAAGAGAAATAAAGAATTTAATAAAAGGATTAGGTAACTAATGGCTGTAAGAAATGTAGCAACAACAAGTACATTAGAGGGGTTTAGAACAACCTTTAATAGTCTTGGAACAGATGTCGGTGATTTATCGAGTTTAAATACTACGAATAAATCGGCTATTGTTGCGGCTATTAACGAGGTAAATACTGCTGTTACAACTGCTTTTACAATAAAAGATTCATCTTCTACTGTACAACAAATAAATTCAGGAGATATATTAAACTTTGCAAGTGATACAAATGTTACAGCAACGGTATCTGCTTCAGATACTATTACTTTTGGTCTTGCAAGTACAATAACAGGTTTAACTAGTTTAACTTCAGCAGCTTTGACTGCTACAGGTACGGTTACACTATCAGGATTAGCGGCCGCTTCTGCTGATACTGATAAATTCTTAGTAAGTGATAGTAATGTTATTAAAACAAGAACAGGAACACAGGTATTATCAGATATCGGTGGTGCCTCACAAGGGTTTGCTATTGCACAAGCAGTAGCATTAGGTTAAATTTATAATAATTTTATTATAAATAGTATTATAAATATAGAAAAGGGTTAAAAATGGCAAACGATTTTAAAAGGTTTACATCCGCTTCAATGGGCACTACAGCTGGCGCTTCGGCAACAGCAGTATATACGGTTCCTAGTTCAAGTTCGGTAGCAATGGAATCAATCGTTATTGGTATTACTCTTGCAAATAAATCAAACGCTGGTATCACTGCTAGTGTTTTTTTAGACAACTTTAGTGGTTCAAATGATGTTTACATTGTGAAAGACGCTACAGTTCCAGCAGGCGCTTCATTAGAAGTAATGTCTGGAAATAAACTTGTTTTGCAAGGCAACGGTACTGCTAATGACGCATTAAGAATTTCATCTTCAGCTGCTTCTGCTTTAGACGCAACTGTTTCAGTCTTAGAAGATGTGTAATAAAAAAAGGTAAAGAGAATTAAATGGCTTATATTGGAAAAAGACCAACAGATAGTTTTAGAAGCTTAGCTGTTAAAGATACATTTACAGGTGACGGTTCTACTGTCGCTTTTGATATCTCACAGGAATGTGGTTCAGCAACCGACTTAATGGTATTTGTTGATAATGTCCGACAAGAGCCAGGTTCAGGTAAATCATATACACTTGGTGTAGATGGTTCTAACTTATTAAAAAGAATTACTTTTGACGCAGCTCCAGACGCTTCAGCAGAAATATATGTTATTAACCCGACATTATCTCCTGAAGTTATACAAACAGCAGAGCTTTCAAAATCTTTAACAACAAGTGCATTTACAGGCCAAACAGGTTTAACAACTGCTGTACAAGGCGCTGACACATTATTAGTATATGATAATTCAGCGACTGCTCTTAAAAAAATTACATTAGATAATTTATTAATTGGAGGTACTGAATTAGCGACACAAGCAGCTGATGATGATGTACTATTGATTTATGATACAAGCGCAACAGAATTTAAAAAAATACAAAAATCAAATATTGCTACAGTAGTAACATTTACAACAGATAAAAGTAACACAGGTGATGGTTCAGATGTAACATTCACTATAAATAGTGGTAGAACAGTTAATGATGTTTTAGTATTTGTAAATGGTATTTGTTTAGTGCCAACAGACGACTACACAATTTCAGGAACAACATTAACTTTTGTAACGGCGCCGGCAAACGGAGCTGAAATAGTATTAAGGTACCTAGGATAAAAATATGGGAATATTAACAAGAAATTTTGCAAACTTCGCTACAGGCGGTGATGATAAATTAGTAAATGATTTATCTACATTAGCATTAAGAGAAGCTACACAATCAAATAGGGCTGCTGTAGGAACAAGTTCTCAATATATTGATGTGTTTCAAGACGATACAGGTTATACAAATGGTGCGACTACGGCTAGAAGCTCTAGTGAATATGTTTCATCTATTTACAATACATCTGGTCAATATACTAGTGATAGCAATACTTTACTTTTATTACATGGTGATGGTTCTGATAATGGAACAACATTTACAGATAGTTCAAGTAATAATAGAAGTGCTATTGTAACTGGTACTGTTGTTACAAAAACAGCAATTAAAAAATTCGGAACATCAAGTATTTATTTTGGTGATGGTGATGGTTCATCAGGTTCTCATGGTAATGCTTTATCTTGGGCTGATAGTACAGATTGGAATGCCGGCACTAATGAATGGACGGTAGAATGTTGGACTTATATTACATCACTACCTTCTAGTAGTGGAAACTCTAGTTCTGAATATGGTGGTCAAGCATATAGTGATAGTACCGATAATGGTGGTTCTTATCATATGTCAATAAAAAACAATGCAGAATTTCAACATAATACATATAATAGAAGTGGTGCAGGTGATAATGCTGGTAATTATGAAGTAACAAGTGGTGGCTCAAATACGGTACCAGTAAATACTTGGACACACTTAGCATGGACTAGACAAGGTAACAATGTAAGATTATATAAAAATGGTGTTCAATCAGCTGTTGGTGCTATTAGTTCAGCAGTTAGTTATAAAATGCTTAGTAATAATAATTTAGGTGGTAAATGGTGGTTAAGTAGAAGAGCATACAATTCTAATTACGGATATATTAGAGGTTATGTTGATGAATATAGATTGTCTAATAATAATCGTTATCCAGATGGAACAAGTTTTACGCCTGGTAATACAACGGTTTCCAGTGCAACAGGTAACTTTACTTGTCCAACAATCACAGCATCCTCAACTTCATCAATGGGTGCAATGATAACTTATCAGGACCAATCAGGAACAAATGCTTTAAACACAGACATTGTATTACAATTATCAGCGGATAACGGTAGTAATTTTTCTACTGCTACACTTACTGCTATGCCAGACTTTAGTTCTGGTATCAAGATGGCTAAAGTAAATGACTTAGCTGTTACAGCAGGCACACAATTAAAATACAAAATTTTATTCGCCAATCAGGCTTCTGGTTCTAAAGAGGCGAGAATACGAGGAGTTAGTTTAAACTACTAATGATAAATAGGATTATAAATGAGTAAAATAGAAGTAAATACAATTGACAAATCGTCCGGTTCTACCGTAACAGTCGGGGGTTCAGGAACAAATGTTACTCTTGGTACATCAGGTCAGACTGTAACTATTCCATCAGGTGTAACATTAACAAATTCAGGTACAGCAACAGGTTTTGGTACAGATTGGCAAGCAGTTAAGACGGCAAACTTTACAGCAGTCGCAAGTGAAGGATATCTAGTAAATACTACTGGCGGTGCTATAACAGTTACATTACCAGCTTCACCAAGTGTTGGTGATGAAGTTGCTCTTGCTGATGTGGCAAATCAATGGTCCACAAACGCATTAACAATTGCTCGTAACGGTTCAAAAATAGAAGGTGCAACTTCAGATGTTGTAGCAGCTGCTTTTGGTGGTAATAGAGTTTATGTTTATTCAGGTTCAGATTTTGGTTGGGTAACAGTAAATGAAGATGGAACAGACCCAACTTTTGTTTCTGCTACAGGCGGTACAGCAACAACTTCAGGTAATTACAAAATTCATACTTTTAATTCATCATCAAACTTTGTTGTATCAAAAATAGGTAACGATGCCGGTGGTGGAGCATTAGTTTCATCATTAGTTGTTGCTGGCGGCGGAGGTGGAGGTCAAAACCACGGTGCCGGTGGCGGTGGCGGAGGTTTTAGAGAAAATAAATCACCAAATGGAGGTTACACTGCTTCACCTATTGCAGCTACACCCGGAATCACAGTTGCCGTACAAACATATCCAATTACAGTAGGTGCTGGCGGAGCTGCTAGTGCTTGTCAAGGTGCAAACGGTTCAAGTTCAGTATTCAGTACAATCACCTCAGCAGGTGGCGGTCATGGCGGTTCAAATAATGGCGACCCCGCTCATCCTGGTAAACCAGGCGGTTCAGGTGGCGGTGCTAAAAAAGCAGGAACAGTAGGTTCAGGAAATACTCCACCAGTTTCACCATCTCAAGGAAATAATGGCGGTACAGGTCCAGGTCCAAGTGATGGCGGCGGTGGCGGTGGCGGCGGTTCTGCTGGTGTCGGACAAAATGGTTCAGGTAACACAGGCGGTACTGGTGGTAACGGTGCGCCTTCATTAATTTCAGGAAGTGATATCAGATATGGTGGCGGTGGAACAGGTAATAGTAGTACAGGTTCTGGTATTTCTAATCCAGCAAATGCAGGCAATCCAGGTACATCCAGCCAAAGTTCAGGTCCAGCAGGCACAACTAATAGAGGTGGAGGCGGTCATGCTTCACTTGGTGCAGGCGGTTCAGGTGTCGTAATAATAAGATATAAATATCAGTAAGGTTAAATAGGATTTTAAATGAGTGAAATAAAAGTAAACAAATTAAGTTCGAGAACAGGCAACGCAGTTACCTTAGGTACATCTGGCGACACATTTACTATTCCATCAGGTGTAACATTAACAAATTCAGGTACAGCAACAGGTTTTGGTTCTGATTCAGATATTAGTTGGCAAGCAATTGTAACAAGTAACACAACTATGGTTTCTGGAAGAGGTTACTTTGTTGATTCATCTGGCGGAACAAAAACAATGACTTTACCGGCAAGTCCTTCATTAGGTGATGTAGTTGCAATAATAGCTTTAGATGGCGGTACAAACGCTGTTACAGTAGCAAGAAATTCAAGCAATATTGAAGGTGGCACAGATAATTTAACTTTAGACAGCACATATAATTCAATTACTTTAGTTTATTCAGACGCTTCAAATGGTTGGGTCAGACAAACAAGATTAGGCACAGATACATTTATTGAAGCTACAGGCGGTACAGCTACTACATCTGGTAATTACAAAATTCATACATTCAATTCATCATCAAACTTTGTTGTTTCAGGTATAGGTAATGGAAGTCATACTGCTGAATATCTAGTTGTCGGCGGTGGCGCAGGAGGAGGAAACTCTAACGGCGGTGGCGGTGGTGCTGGAGGATATAGAACAAACTATCCTTCTCCAGATACAGGCGGTCTTGCAATAACAGCACAAACATATCCAATTACAGTAGGTTCAGGTGGCGCAGGTCAACCAGGTCCTTCTACACCAGGTAGAGGCTCAGACGGACCTCAATCAGTTTTTGCAACTATCACATCAACAGGTGGCGGAGGCGGCGGTGGCGGTCTTCATGGTCATCCTAATAATCCAGGTCAAGCAGGAGCTTCAGGTGGCGGTGGTTCTACAAACGGTGGTTCAGGCGGAGCTGGAAATACTCCACCAGTTTCACCTTCTCAAGGAAATGCCGGAGGTGCAGGTTCACCAGGAAGTCCACACAAAGCTGGCGGAGGCGGTGGCGCTTCAGCAGTTGGTACTGCTCACAACGGAAGTCCAGTAAATGGTGCCGGTGGTGCAGGTTCATCAAATTCAATAACAGGTTCAGCAGTCGCTTATTCAGGTGGCGGCGGTGGCGGTCAAGCTAATGGTTCAGGTTCAAATCCTGGTACCGGTGGCGGTGGCGCCGGCGGTCAATCAGGCGGAAATCCAGGTACAGCAGGTTCAGCTAACAAAGGTGGCGGCGGTGGCGGAGGAGTAGGTCCTCCAGGTACATCACCAGGTGGTTTAGGTGGTTCCGGTGGTTCAGGTGTCGTAATAATAAGATATAAATATCAGTAAGGTTAAAATAGGAATTTAAATGAGTTCAATTATTAAAGTAAATACAGTACAAGACGCAGACGGTAATAATATTATCAACGAGAGTGGTGATGTAATTACAGTTGGCGCTGCTGGCGATACGGTAACAGTTGCAGGTAATGTTGTTAAATCAAACGCATTGCAAGCTTCAGACGCTGGAAATATTGTAAGTCAAAGTGGTACTACTATTACAGTAGGTGCTTCTGGCGATACTGTAGCATTGGCCTCAGGCGCTTCTCAAACAGGTTTTGGTTCAAACGCATTTAGAAATATAGTAATTAATGGTGACATGAGCATAGCTCAAAGAAATACATCTGTTACTTCAATTACATCTGGTGCTTATCGTACTGCTGATAGAATGTATTTAAATATGGGTACAGCTGGAACTTGGACAAATTCAATTTCAACAGATGTACCAACTGGTCAAGGTTTTGCAAAATCTTTTAAATTAGATTGTACTACTGCTAATGCTAGTTTGAGTTCTGGTTCTTACATGACACTTCAACATAGAATTGAAGCTCAAAATCTACAGTATATAAAAAAAGGAACAGCAAATGCAGAAAGTTTAACTTTATCATTTTGGGTAAAATCAGCAAAGACAGGTACATATGTTGCTTATCTAAAAGATGATGATAATAACAGAGATATTTCTAAATCTTATACAATTTCATCAGCTAATACATGGGAAAAGAAAACAATTACTTTTCCACCAGATACAACAGGTGCTTTAAATAATGATAATGGTATTGGTTTATACATATATTTTTGGTTAGTTGCTGGGAGTACATATCTTACTAATAATTCTAGCTCACTACAAACTACTTGGGCAAGCTCAGCAAATTCAGCAGCAGGTCAAGTCAACTTGGCAGATAGCACATCTAACGATTGGTATATAACAGGTATACAATTAGAAACTGGAACATCAGCGACCGATTTTGAACATTTACCATTAGATATAAATTTAACAAGATGTCAAAGATATTATGAAAAAAACTTTGATTTAGCAATATCACCAGCTCAAGGTGTATCATATGCTCACACACAATCTACTTTACAAGCAACGGCATTTGGTACTACTAATGCAAGAATTTATACTTCTTTTAAAACAAATAAAAGAACAACTCCATCAGCAACTTTTTATTATGTTACTGGAATAGGTTCTGGCACGGGGTCAGGAAAATGGTCTTTTTATAATGGTTCTAGTTGGTCACAATCAGATAATGCTACAGGCACCGGAGAAATTGATGAAAAAGGAGTGGATATCAATATATCACATTCTAGCATGACTGTTGGATATACTTATTTAGTTGGAGGAGGATGGTCAGTTGACTGTGAATTATAAAAATGATTAATACAGTAGAAAAAAATTATAACGCATTAGTTTCAGGTAGTTTTAACTATAAAGTTACCTATAATAACGGGACCATTACTTATGTTCCTCATAATGATAGTAACAGAGATTATCAAGCAATACAAGAATGGGCTGCAATTGATGGAAACAACATTACGGACCCAGGAGAATAATAAATGGCATACATAGGAAGAGAACCAATATACGGAAAGTTTGAAAGACAGTCACTAACAGCTGACGGTTCAACTACAACTTTTACATTAAATTATACAATTGGTTCGACAGCTTCAATATTAGTTAATGTTGCAGGTGTTGTTCAAGAGCCAGGTGTTGCCTATACTTTAGGAACAGGTGGAACACAAATCGTATTTTCAGCCGCTCCAGCTTCTACAGATAATGTTTATCTAGTATTTTTAGGTGTATTAACAGATGTAGCAGTAATCGACTCAGGTTCAATTACAAATCAAACAGAATTATCTACAACAGCAAATGGTGATTTACTATTAGTATATGATACATCAGCTGGCGATTTAAAAAAAATACAAACACAAAATTTAGTATCACCAAGTAATAAAGTTTTAGACGCTGACTCAGATACACAAATTCAAGTTGAAGAAGGCACAGACGAAGATATTATTAGATTTGACACAGCAGGCACAGAAAGATTTACAATGTCATCTACAGGTAAAATTGCATATGGCACAAACGGCGGTGGTTATATACATAACTCAACTATCGCAAACAGTTTTTCACTTACGAGTGAGAATATGATGTTGGCAGGTCCAATATCAGTATCAGGTACAATAACAGTTGACGCAAACTCAACTTTAGTTGTTGTATAAATTTAAATAAACTAACTTTGGATGTACTTACGAGGACATTCATCACATAGGAGAAAAGTAAAATGGCACATTTTGCAAAACTAGGAATAAACGGCAAAGTTCTTTCAGTAGAAGTTGTCGCAGACGCTGACTGCCAAGGTGCAGACGGCACAGAATTGGAATCAATTGGTGTTGATTTCTTAAACAAAACACACGGTTGGCCTTTATGGGCAAAAACTTCTTACAATACAAGAGGTGGAAAATACTATGACGCTGACGGTTCAGAAGCTTCTGACCAATCAAAAGCGTTCAGAGGTAACTATGCAGGTATAGGTTATACTTGGTCTGAAGATGAAAATATCTTTTGGCCTGCTCAACCATACGCAAGTTACACAAAAAACACTTCAACTGCTTCATGGGACGCACCTATCACTTATCCATCAGTAGTAGATGATGGCGCAGACCCGGTAGTTTGGACTTATGAAATTACTTGGAATGAATCAGGTTATCAAGCTAACAACGCTAAAGGTTGGGAAGCTACTAAATCAAATGATTCAGCTGACCCTAAAACAATCCACGATTGGAATGGTTCTGCTTGGGTAGCGAGATAATCTAATTATATAATTTAAAAGTGAGGTGATGTTATGCTTGAAAAAAAGCTATTACATGAGTTGTCTATAATTACAGGTACTATTGATGATATATCATCAGTTAATATTGATATGCTTAAAAACCATGTCTTATCTAACTGGACATTGAACAATAGACTTACAGACAATGATTACAAGTACGAACATGATTACAGTAAAGTTCCATATCATCAACATTTACAATGGGTGCAGGACTATATCAGAGACCACTATCGAATAGAATATGGTCCAACATTATGTCCTACACCTGTTAATTCTGTTGCAGGTATTGTACAAACTGAGAATGAGAAAATTAATACTCATAATCATTTAGACGCATTTGATTTACATGGTTCGCCAGATATTTCATGTCTATACTGTATTCAATCAGGTGAAAAAGAAGCTTCGGTAACTTTTAACTACAATGATGGTAGAAGAAAAGGCTGGAGTTGGAGAGTGCCAATTAGAAAAGGTCAATTTATATTGTTTAGTTCAGAGCTGGACCATTATATTGGCAAAAATGAAAACAAAGACTTTTTAATAAATCTTAGTTTTCGTTATCATTTAGTTTAGTATAAATAATGGTAGAGGGTATTAAAAAAATATGGCACTTACAAAATTACCAAAGGACGGTTTAGCAACTAACTCGGTATCAACGAGTCAGATAGAAGACGGTACTATTCAAAACACAGAGTTTACTGATGGTACACTTACTAGTGCTAAGCTGGCCTCTACCCTCGACCTATCTTCTAAAACTGTAACCTTACCAAATACAAGTGTTACAAATGCACAACTATCCGGTTCAATAGCTAATGCTAAATTAGCAAATTCAACAATCACATTTAACGGAACATCAATAGCTTTAGGCGCTTCAGGTGTTGCTCAAGTAGGTGTCGAATGGCAATCAATCATTACAAGTAATACAACTATGGTTGCAGGTCGTGGTTATTTTGTAAATACATCTGGTGGTGCAATTACAATGACATTACCATCAAGTGGTACAATTGGTGACACAATCTCAATCAAAGATTACGCAGGAACATTTGCTACTAATAAGTTAACAATAGCTAGAAACTCACATAAAATTCAAGGATTTACTGAGAATATGCTATTAAATACAAATCGTGCTCAAGTAACTTTAGTTTATGTTGACGCTACGAAAGGTTGGTTATTCACAGACGAACATAATGTAGGTGATTTAGAATTAAATCCATATGTTACTGCTACCGGCGGCACAGTAACAAATACAGGTGATTTTAGAATACATACATTTAATTCATCATCAAACTTTGTAGTATCAGACGCTGGTGCCGGTAATCCTTATTCAGGAAAAGTATCATATCTTGTAGTTGCCGGAGGCGGTAGTGGTTCTAACCAAGGCGGTGGCGGAGGCGCTGGTGGATTTAGAGAGGGTAGAGTTTCTACGCCAGATTTTACAGCCTCACCTTTAGTTGCTCCAGGTGGGTTAACAGTTTCAGCACAAACATATCCTATAACAGTAGGTAGTGGAGCTGCAGGTGCAGCTTCTCCTAACTCTTATGCTGGCTCAACAGGTTCAAATTCAGTTTTCAGTACAATTACATCTGCCGGTGGCGGAAGAGGTGGTTGTAAAAGTAATTCTAGTGCAACACATCATAGAGGTGGTTCAGGTGGTGGTGGCGCAGGATTATATTCACCAGTTTCAACACCTGAGGCTACTAGACAAGGCGGTATAGGAAATTATCCACCTGTAAGTCCATCACAAGGTACTAATGGTGGTGATGGTCGTCCAGCTGGTGGCGGTTATGTTAAAGCATCCGGCGGCGGTGGCGGTACAGGTGCAGCCGGAAGTCCCGCTCCAAATGATGACACCGGAGGAGCTGGTGGCGCAGGCGTAAGTACAGAGATTTCAGGTTCAGCTGTCACCAGAGGCGGCGGCGGTGGCGGCGCTGCTAATAAATCAGATGGTACAGGAGGCGCAGCTGGTACTGGTGGCGGTAGTGCTGGTAGTGGAGGAAATAATAATTCAGCCAATGCAACGGCAAATACAGGTGGCGGTGCAGGTGGTTTAGGTAATGACCCAAACACTGGTGGTAACGGCGGTTCAGGTGTTGTAATAATTAGGTATAAGTATCAAAACTAATATAAATAGTATAAAGAGATAAAAACATGGCATTAACAAAAGTAACAAAATCAGGTCTTGCAGACAATTCAGTTGACGCAGCTAAATTAGTTGACGGCACGGTTGTAGCTGCCGATATAAATGATGGTACAATTACAGCAGCAAAATTAAATTCAACTGTTGATTTATCTTCTAAAACTGTCACACTTCCTAATACAAGTGTTACAAATGCACAACTAGCTGGTTCTATTGCAAACGCAAAATTAGCAAATAATTCAATTACAGTAAATGGTACTGCCGTAGCATTAGGTAGTTCTACTTCGATATTAGCCTTTGCTTGGCAATCAGTTGTAACATCAAATACAACTATGGTTTCTGGTAGAGGTTACTTTGTAAACACAACTTCAGGTGCAATTACAATGACTTTACCTGCCTCTCCAAGTGCAGGTGATTATGTAGCAATTAAAGATTATGCAGCTACTTTTCAAACAAATAATTTAACTATTGCTCGTAACGGTTCAAACATTCAAGGCAATGCAGCCAATTCACAAATAGACACAACAAGAGCAAGTGTTGTTTTAGTTTACTCTGACGCAACAAAAGGTTGGTTATATACTAACGAATCAAATGTTGCAGATTTACAAGCAAAAGAATATGTAACTGCTACAGGTGGTACAGTTGCAAATTCAGGCGATTTTAAAATTCACACTTTTAATTCATCATCAAACTTTGTAGTGTCAAATGCTGGTAATCCTTTAGGGTCAACTAAAGTAGATTATCTAGTAATCGCTGGCGGCGGTGGCGGTGGTTTTAATAACGGCGGCGGTGGCGGTGCAGGTGGTTATAGAGAATCAAAATCTCCAGTTGCAGGTACATATACAGCAAGTCCATTAGCTTCATCAACAGCAATTACAGCGGCTGCTCAAACATATCCTATATCAGTAGGTGCAGCTGGCTCAGGTGGTCCTAATCAAAATTCAACAGCTGGTTCAAATTCAATTTTCAGTACAATCACATCTGCTGGCGGAGGCCGAGGAGGTAATGATAGTGGTGGTGCAGGCGGTAACGGTGGCTCAGGTGGCGGTGGCGCATACAATGGTCCTGCTGGTTCAGGAAATACTCCACCAGTTTCTCCTTCACAAGGTTTTAATGGTGGCGGAAGTGGTCCTTTAGGAGGCGGCGGTGGCGGTGGCGCAGCTGGCCAAGGTTCAGCCGGTTCAGGTTCAAATGGTGGTGCAGGCGGTAACGGAACATCAACAGCAATTACAGGTTCAGCAGTAACAAGAGCAGGTGGTGCCGGAGG
>JGI24004J15324_10000244_pt1 | contig 22054 bp, 26 predicted proteins | sample LinPmetageLP32_FD_15324 | JGI IMG/M metagenome (IMG submission 15324)
CACCTGCATTTCCGTTCGTGTATTGCCCGTTACTTGAAGGTTCTGTTCCAGCGCCTCCTACCCCTACTACTAGAGTAAAAGACCCCGCAGTTGTTACTGCTAGACTTGGTATTTTTGCATACGCACCAGCCCCTCCCCCATAATAGGTAGTGGCGCTTGCCCCTGCTCCACCAGCCCCAACGACATGAATGCACACCACGCCATCCTGCGGGGGAACCCAAGTCTGCGACTTGTTTATTGTTATTTGAGGTAAAGTAGGAACACCTGATTCTCCTAAAACTGCCATATTATTCTCCTAGACTTGGAACCAGCCAATTGTGTCGTTTGTGTAGACAAGCTGCGTACTGTTCCCGTTTGGTAAAGTTCCATCGGCAGCAACCGAATTAATCTTCTGTGAACCGTTTCTACCTATTGTTACTAGGCCAGCCCCAGCGTTACATATAATAACTGTGTTACCTGCGGAGCCAGCGGGTAGCGTTATGGTGAACGCACTGCCGCTATTACAGATCAACTGGTCACCAGAAGCCGCAGTAAACGCACCTGTCTTCACTAGCCAAGTGTTATAAGCACTGGCAGGGACGGACACTGTTGCCCAATCTAGGACTCCTGATCCGTTGGTTTGCAGGTATTGATCAGCGTCACCATCGTCTGCTGGCATTGTCAAAGTGTAACTAGTTCCCACTGTGGCAGGAGCTTGCATAGCAACGTATTGCCCACCACTAGAGTCTTGTAGCCTAAGATCGCCTTGAGCCGTAATGTCTACTTGTGTACCCGTAATAGTAGTACCAACAATGGAAGCAGCAGCACTAGCCCCTATTGTCGCTCCATCAATAGTTCCACCGTTAACATCTATCGTAGTAAAAGTTTTAGATGCCGGTATAACCGCATAGTTACCCATGTAGGCGTGTGAGCTACATTGATAATAGATAACCTTTGGGGTGTCAGCATCTACGTCTATGCGGGTGTAAGCTCCTGCATTGCCCGGAGTTCCGCTAGTCGTTACCCCTGTTGTGTAAGCGGTGTTTTTAGCAGCATCGAGATAGAATAGGAGTGGATGCCCAGAGTTAGAGCTATCTGCCTGATCAAACTTATAGTAGTAGCCAGAGTCTGACGTTACATCATCAGCGCCATTCAGTAGTATTGCAGGTGATTCTAGTCCGTCAAGGAAGTAAGCAGAGCTACTGCCATCACCGTTGTACGGGTGAGCCGCTGTCTTAGACGCTACTGTAACCGCTATAGTTACAGGGCTAGAAGAGTTACCGTACACACCACCTAAAGCATCCACAGAGAATACGGTATCTGTACTTATTAAACTCTTTGATACTTTAGTTAACGCCATTGGTTAGCTCCCTAACTCCGGTTTTGTGTCTGGGAAATCAGCGGTTGAAGGCCAATCACGTAGTGCTGTCCTGTACGTCAGGTACGCCGCTCTTTGCGGGTGATCTGTTAGAGGCACGATGTAGTCTGTCGCAGTAAGCTCCATATCTCTCCAAACTCTAGCAGCTTGTGCAATTTCGGAAGCTGTTGGGTCTTGAGGTTCTCTAGAGCCTTGGTACTCCTCAGTCACAGAATAGTTAGCACCTACTCTTGTGATTAAATCCCCAACCACAGGGGTTTGGTCAGGATTAGTCAAATTTGTTATTGTCTCTGTCATATTTTTCCCCCTTATGGATTAACTATATAAAGCGCCGCAGCGAATTGTTCATTTGAACCACCATACAAGCATGAATTATTCGACTTAATCCTAACTGTCAGGTTTGTATTAAACTTTAGCACTGGTTGCCCCCTCTTCATTTGTATATCAGCAGGGGCTACAGCTTGATAGTCAGTGTTGCCCAGTGACACGATTTTACCGCCTAACCCATCGTAATTATCAAAATAACCATAGGAAGTTATGTATCTACCCGCAAGTGTGTCTGAAAGAGGTAGCGTTGCGTTGTTTGTAGCCGGCCCAGTAACAATGTTTCCGAATACGAGCCTTCGAGTGTTAAAACTACCAAGACTCGGTGTAGTTCTTTCGGTGACAACACCGTCAATTGTGAGTTCAATAGTCCAAGTACTGGCGTTGTTATTAGTTAATCTTGGAAAAACCACTGTTCCAAGAAAGCCACTGCCTGTAACACTCATTATTTGCTGCCAAGTATCAGCACCGAGGTTACTGCAATTCACCACAGAGCCACGCACCGCACAGGCTGCATAAAAAGCTGCTGCGTTTGCCCGTTGAAAAGAGTTGCTTTGCCAAAGACCTAAGTTTTGTTGATAGACAACCGTAAAAGCCGGCATCTTTGGGTCATCGTAAATGCTGTAAGGCTTTTGCCCTATTAATGCCATATTATTCTCCTAGAGGACTAGCCATCCTGTTGTGCCATCAACGTAAACTAGCTGGACAGCGTTGCCTTGTTGCATCGTAGCGTCAGCAGCGACACCGTTAATTTTCTGTGAACTTGTTCTAGCTATAGTTACTAGCCCTGACCCGTTGTTTTTAATGGTGACTGTTGAGCCAGCAGAACCAGAAGGGAGCGTGTGTGTTAACGCGCTGCTACTGTTAGAAATATATTGACCACCGGAGGCCAAATTAGTGGCTGACGTTATTATTGACCACGCGCTATACAACCCGCCGCTAGTGACCCAATCTAAGACTCCTGACCCGTTTGTGGCTAGGACTTGATCAGCATCGCCATCGTCTGCGGGAAGCGTCAGTGTATAAGAAGTAGCGATAGTGGCTGGGGCTTGCATAGCCACATACTGACCACCCGCTGAATCTTGGAGCCTGAGATCACCTTGGGCCAAGATGTCTACATTACCTGTTACCGAGACACTTGCATCTGCGGTAAGCAGACCCGTTACATCAAGCGTTCCTGCAATGTCGATGTTGTTTGCGAGTTTAGCCCCAGTTACTTGGTCATCTGCTATGTGNACNGTGTCAATACTTCCATCAACGTATTGGTCGCTATCTACGCTGTTTGCCGCCATTTTAGCAACAGTAATCTGACTATCTGCTATGTGAACAGTGTCAATACTTCCATCAACGTATTGATCCGAGTCAACACTGTTTGCCGCCATCTTAGCGACTGTGACGTTGCCGTCAGCTATCTTAGCGGTGGTTATCGCGTTGTCAGATACTGTACCGACGATGCTATTGGTAGCCGTCATTGACATGACTTCAACTGACGTTCCGTTAGGAGGCGCTGTACTGAAGGTTAAAGTTGTACCTGATGTGCTGTAAGTGTTTTTCTGCTGGTATACACCGTCTATGTAAACAAACGTGTTCTGCTCTACAGAAGGGTTAATACCCAGAGTGAAGCCAGTTGTTGAACCATTACCTGTAAAGTTGTTTGTAGTAAGGTTAGCGCCACCCCCACCAATTTCACCCCACGCATCGGTATACCCTTCAAACCCCGCAGTGGTAGTGTTGTAGCGGAAATACCCTGCTGCGGGTGACCCCGGCCTTTGTCCGGTTGATCCACTAGGCATATGCACCGCATCTGTTGCAGTACCAATGTCTAAAGTTACGTCTGGACTACTGTTTAGAATACCTACACGGTTGTTACTAGCGTTGACTTTAAAGGTGCTGCCATCAACATTTAAACTTCCAGTTACATCTATTGTAGTGGCGGCTATCTGTACTTCAGTATCAGCAATAATATCTAGCTGACCGTCAGTGCTAGAGTTAATGTAAATAGCACTATCTCTAAACTGCACCTTATCATCGGTGCTGGCTATTATGTCTCTTCCACCAGTTGTATTACCTGCGGTCAAGGTGCTGTTTAGCGAGTTACTAACACCACCCGAATCCACATAGGCTTTAATAGCTTGCTGCGTTGATAAAGCAGTGGCACTGTTAGATGCCATATTGTCTTCATCAAGTATGTTGGTAACCGTTACCGATCCTGTACCGGACAGAGCATCAAAATCTATTGTACCGTCTACAGCTAAGTCACCACCTACAGAAAGAGAAGAAGAACCGGCTAATATCAGATCATCCGCAGATTGATCCCAAAGCATATAGTTTCCAGCAGTATCGCCAAAAAACTTAACGTCGTACCCTGTCCCGTTTACTCCTACAGTAACTGCACCGTCTATCTGAGAAGCGGCATTAAGGTCTAATAACGCTGTGGTTATCTGAACTTCACCGTCAGCAGCAATATCTAACTGCCCATCGACGCTGGAGTTTATGTAGATAGCCGAGTCTCGAAACTGCACTTTATCGTCGGTATTGGCTACTATATCCGTCCCACTTGTGGTATTTCCGTTAGCTAATACCTCGGCTAACGTGTCTGCTGTAGCTACTTTTGAATCAACGTAAGCCTTAATGCTTTGCTGGGTAGATATTGCAGTGGCGCTGTCAGACGCCATGTTGTCTTCATCTTTTATGTCTGTAACAGCGACAGAACCGGTTCCCGACAAATTGTCAAACTCTATGGTCCCGTCTACATCTAAGTCTCCACCTACCGTAACCGACGAAGTTCCCGCCAGTATTAACTCATCGGCGGATTGATCCCAAAGCAGGTGGCTGCCCGCAGTATCTCCAAAAAACTTGACGTCATACCCTGTTCCGTTTACGCCTACGGTAACGGCGGCGTCTATTTGAGTAGCGCCGTCAATATCGACCACATCTAAATTAGTGGTCCCGTCTACATCCAGATCACCGGAGGCGCGTAAGGACGCTACTTGAAGGCGGTTGTAAACATTAACTACCGTTGCCGTGGTCCCCCCGCCATCAAACTTAACCACCACATCTGTTCCAGCAACAATTTCAATGTCTCTAGAAGCGTTGTAAGTGCCTTGGAACATAATGACGGAACGAGAGCCAGAAAGACTATTCCGAATAAAACATATTTTTTCAGCATTATTAGGGGTTAGCTGAACATACGCGGTAGCCCCAAGATCGCCACCGTCAACAAACTCAATCCACTTGTTACGACCCGTTGACGATGTACCATCAGTAATAGCTAGGGCATTAGGGGAACCGGTTGAGCCGGTTGCGCCCAAAGTAATAGATATTGCGCCGTTAACGGCCTCGTCTAGAATGTCTGAGTTTTCATTTACCGTATCACCCCATGTACCGGCTTGCTCCCCGTTAGCCGGTTTTTCTATCCCGAGGTTGACTGTATAGGTGCTGGGCATCTTTTAATTCCTCAAGCTGCACGTTAGTCCACTTTTTGAACTAACTAAGGCGTAATTTCAGTATAATTAGGTTGTTGACTTGGAACAATAGCGCTGTAAACCAGCGCCTGTCCCGGAGAACCTGTAGCGCTTACGCCTGTTGCTGTAAGAGTCACGTCAGCCATTAGGCTATCCTAATAATCGCATTGGTAGCATCGAAGGTGGGAAAAACCACCGTAAAACTACCTGACGAAACCACCTTGTCGCTACCAAAATCTAAAACAATAATCGCTGGGTTTGTCAAAGATATGGAAGTTGTATTAGGTGTTGAGTTGTAGATTAAAGCGCCTCTTGCCGTAAAACTAGCACTAGACCACGCGGTGTCAACAAACTCGGTAAATCCTGTAGTTCCCGCAGAAGTTGGATCTATGCGAGTAAGGGTATTACCACCCGATGTGTAATTAGTTCCCGAGGCCTCTCCTGACGTAGTGTAGGCAGTTGTAGCAGCGGTAAGAGTAGCGGAATTAGTGTAAAGCGCAATTTTAAAAGTATCTCCGCTAGAAGCGTCAAAGTCATGGGCACCGTACAATAATTCTTTTTTAAAGCTGGTACACATGTAGTTTCCGGTAAAAGCCATGACTACAGCCTCCTTATATAGTTAGCAAGCTTTTCTTGGCCTGCGTCGGTTAATCGACTCATTGTTTAGGCCGTATAAGTTGTCCAGTACGGTACTCGTCCGTTACTTCTTTAGATTCACCAAGAAGTTTCATTCCTGAAATTGCCTCTACGAATCTTTTTTCATAAAGAGCCATTAAGTCAGGGTCACCTTTCATATAAATGTATGCTTCCACAAGGCATCCGTACAACAGAGCAATTTCGGCGTTTATACTAAGCCATGTAGTGCCTGTAGAAGCTCCCGCCGTTAGGCTTTCAGGGCGGTAAAAATAGTGAAGCTCTATGTTGTAATTATTGTCAGGCGTAGGTCCCAATATAAAGTTGTTTATGTCGTAAACCGCATAAAACCTTGGGTTCCCTACCGTCGCTACTTTTGGGTTAAATGTTTGAACAAAGTCAGGCTCTTTAAAGTCCAAAAAAGTTTGATTACTGTCCGAATCTATAAAAGCTAATGAAAAAGGTGCTAGAAAGTCCGTTGGAGCAGCTAAGAATCTATTCCCATTAGCCATAACACCGCTTACATTTTTCCTAAACAGGCTTAATTGAACGTTTTTAAGGATTCTTTCTTCGGCTTGCCGAATAAATACAGGTAAATTAGTTACAAACGACGTTTCATTGTTTTCAGTGTAGTCTTGAACAGCTTGTTGTAGAGAAGCGTAAGTAAAGCTCATACAACCACCGTTACTGTTCCTACAGCACCTGTAGCTCTTAAAGGATTTGGCGTTAAAGACTCGTCCCCGATAAAGCCTACGGGGTCCCACGCGTATTGGATGTTTCTTTGTTCGGCTAGTCCTGTTTCTGGACGGGCGTTTTGAAGAGCTTGGGGGTCAGAAACTTTACGAAAAGGTCCTAATTGAGGCTGCTTTGGCTCAAACTCGTCAGGGCCTACTAGCAATCCCGTCCACTCTCGCCTCATTAAACGATATGGATACCGGAACCCCGATCTATCTGAGATAGCGTAAGATTTTTTACCGGAAGCATATGTAGCCATTACCCTACCCTATAATAATCTAACTTAGGCGCAACATTAAAAGAAGACCTATCTCTGTCCTCTACTGCGGCGCGTTCAAACTCTTCTTCGTAGACGGCTTTAAGCAGTTGTACTCGATCAGGGGCGCGTTTTAAAGCTAAATAATAAGCCAAACCCGCCGCTAAACAAGGATAGAATCGAAAAGGGACTTCCATAGTGTTGGTATAGATGTCCGCATCGTCCATACGTGTTAAGGCGTCGTAGTAAACTACGTCCGTACTATTGTCGGGCACGGGCCAAAGCTTTAACTCAGGTGTTATCTGCCGATTCAAAAAAAACTGATTTACCCTACCCTGAGTGGTTTTATCGGGAATAGTCAAAAACCCGTCTCGGCTTAACCTTGTTAGGGAGTAGTCTGTACTACTTCTTTTAACGACTATTGATAAAATGTCAATAACGTCCGCAAGCAACGGATATTCGCCCGTTCCCGCCACTAAAGAAAGCGTCCTTTGCTTTATGGTCCATTGGTTAAGGCCACGGTTAGCCCAGTCGGCAAGCAAAAGATTCAATGATCTTCTTGCGGACTTCATATCGTAACCCGTCCTAACCTCTAAACCGCACCGCTCAAACGCTTCTTCAACATACTCGGCGACATCTAGCTCAAAGTCCTTGCTCCCGGAGGTAGCCATTAGACGTACCTACTTCTTTTTCTTTTTAACAACACCACCGGCACGCATCTTCTTTACCATGCCACCGCCACGCATCTTCTTTACCATACCGCCGCCACGCATCTTCTTAGCAGCAGGTTTCTTTTTACGAGGTTTTAAAGCCATTTTTCAATCTCCTGTTTAGTGTTTCACGTCTATTAAAAATTTCGGAAGCGTTATATTCGCCAACATAGCTTTCATAATAGCCTTTTTTCCCTAACCTGTCTGCCGCTTCTTGTAGCTTTGACAGCCTTTGAACAAAGATCATGCTGTACTCTGTTTCTGTTAAAGGTTCAATTGCGGTTTCCTCTGAAGCTTCGCTAACTTCGTCGTCAGGGTGAAAACCCATCAACCATATATCTTTTTCAATAAAAGTGCCGGAGGAGATAACATCGTTTAAAGAGTCTAAGTATTCATGGAACTCTTCGGGCTCTTTATCGTTGGCTAAGTCTACAATAATGACTAAGTCAAACTTGTCGTCAAACCTAGATATGCATGAGTACAGTGGTTGATAAGAGTCGTGCTGTTTAAACACTATTGCAACTTTATCGTCCACCCACGCTTTTCTTGCATAAGGACATGGGGGCAAGTCATTAAAATAAGCACAAGGCTTTTCTAAAACGTCTGTAGACCAAAGCTTTATCTCTTTAACAATCGCCAGTTCGTCCGGATTGCTAAAAAACTCAAGTTTCATAGCTTTGCTAATTGAAAAAGACGGTTACACTAGTAACATTTGTTAAAACAGCAAAACAGCCCTCACTGAACAACATCCCCTCATCGGGAATGTAAAGAGTGTCATCCGTATTGTTAACAAAAGTCATGGTCATTATAGTAGCCCCATTGGCGTCACTTCCGTTTTTCAGTACCAATGTAGGCGATGAACCCGCCTGATAATGAATTGCTTTAACTCTAGTCCGACCTCCAAATACCGATCCCGAAGCTGTTAGATAAGTTGCTTGTACGTCCGAAGCCATATCTACCTCTTGTCTTTTTTAGCTGTTTTAGCAGCATTTTTAAAGTTTTTAGCAGTAGGCCGACCTGCTTGACCGGGAGTTCTCATCTTTTCTTTAGACCCCGCTTTAATACGTGCCTTTTTTGCGGCTATATTAGCGTAAAGTCCGGGCTTCTTTGATGGCATAGCTTTTTACCCCTATTAACTATAAAAAACATTTACTGAAGTACACGCCGTAAAAACAGACACAAAAATGTCGCTTACCCTAATGCCGTCATCCGGTATATTTACAGAATGAGTGTTAGACGCATCTAAATCCATGTCTAAAACAACAGCACCCCCGTTACCGTTCGTAAAGGTAATACGGGGGGTGCCCGTTGTGGTCTTTATTTGGACCTGACGAATACGTGCAGGACCAACACCCGCAGACCCTGCACCTGTTAACCGTTTTGATTGAACGTCAGAAGACATAACCTAACACCTATCTATGCACGAATAGCAGTGTTAAACGCTTGTGCGTACATTACGGTGATACGGACAGAGCCCGCGTTTGTAGCAGCAGAAGCCGTTACAGTTAAACGTAGGTCTGAAGTGCCAGTATTGCCCCACTCTAATGTACCACCACCAGAAGCGCCAAGCGCCTTAATACCTACAGTAGTGCCTGATGCCAATGTGTTTACAAATGTATTAGCGTTACCGCCAACCTGACCAACACTAATGTTTGTTGTAGCATTTGCAGCCGCAACTAAATCAACAATAATGTTAACAATCTTGGAATTTGCAGGAATTACGATATCCGTTACTACCGCTGCAAGTGCGCCGCCCGCAAGGCTTTGTACGGTGTCTTGACACATTACAACATAGCCTACGTTAGCTATGTCGGTACCTACGGTAGTACCTGTAGTGTTTCGGATGTTTCCAGCCCGAATTGGGCCGCTAAAAGTTGTATTCGCCATGAGTATCTCCTGTCGTGGCTAGTGTCAGGTACTGTATGCACCTGTCAGGGATAGAATATTCTATACTACATAAAAAAGGGGGCTTTTACACCCCCTTTTAGTACAACACGTTACCGTAACCGTTAAGCTACGCTGCGCCGGGAGTACCGAAAACAGAACGCCAATCGGAAACACCGAAGGAGTACCGCTCTCTAGCTTTAAAGCGCATGTTGCCCGTATCAAAGTCCCCTTCCATTGCCGTTTTAATAGGCGAACGGTTGAAGTATTTGAAACCGTTTGGTGCGTCAGTCTTGATGAAGTAAGCGTCTGTATCAGTAAAGAAGTGGTTTACCACCGCCCCTTCTGGAAGCATACCCATAGACTTCATTGCGTTGTTGTCGTTATCCGCAGTACCAGAGCGCAAGTTCGAGTTAATAACTCGTTCTGCGATGAACTGAAGCTCTTTAGGTATCATAAGCTTCATGCCGCGAACAGCAATCTTCAAACCACGCTCATCTGTCAATCCAGCAATATCAATTAACATCTGCTCCAACGAAGTTTCGTTGAGGTCGGCAGCAACTGCCAAGAGGTTAGTCTGGTTACCAGAAAGAGAGGGATGCGCTGCGGAAATAAGTGCTGCACCGTCGCCCATCGCATTGGCACCAGTCAAGAACGCATTGTTCAAGATAGCTGCCGCTTTGATTTGCTTAGTCTGAGCCATAGATCGGGCCAGAGCTTTGGTGTACCGCGAGGCAAGACGATCATAAAGATTGTCTTCCACAGCTTCCTCTGTAATAGAGAATGCCAGTGCAATGGTTTGGTGAGTGTAACGAGCAGTGTACGTCTCTTGTGCATCGTCAAAACTGATGGACTGTCCTTCATTTTTAACAGGTGCCGTGGAGAAACCACCAAGCATTACTTCTTCTTCAAAAGCACGGTCTGAGGATTCTTCTTCAAAAATCTCAGCGTGCTCATTCTCATAACGGTCGTATTCGAGTCCGAACAAGGCGTTTAAACCGGGTTCAAGCTCCTTCGCTAGTTGTGCGCGTGAAATAGCCATTAGTTAACCCTCCTTAAACGCCCGTCGATGCCGCAGTAGTCTGCGAATCGAAACGGCTTATAGTGGCATTAAAATGAGCGTTAATCCTAACGATTAAAGGAATACCGGCTTCTGAGAAGTCAGTGTTTCCTGCGTCGTCTTGGATCCCAACAATACGCAACGGCAAAGTAGCTGTGGTATTGATAGAAGCAACGTTCAAAGTTGAGTTTGAGTTACCTACAGACGTACCTGTACGCGCTGAAGTACCCAAAGAAGCGTTTGCAAAAACAGCCGCTTGTGCCGTAGCACGATTCGTCAGTGTTGCGTCAGACGCGACTACAAACAATTGGTTAGGGTTGTCAGCAACGAAAGCTTTTACAGGATGGTTAGTATCCACGCCTACCGCGCCAGAACCGGGCCAATGATTTACAAAGACTGGCTTCTTGGAAACAGAATCTACATATTCTACGCCCATCAGGACACCAAGTGCGGGGGTTGTAGCCCCACTTGTGGCACCAGCAAAATCTATTACGCCCGCAGCAGCAGGTACGCAAAGAGCATACTGGTAGATCACGTTGGTGTTGTTGGAAGCGATTTCATACTGAGTTACCCCAGTAGAATTAACACCGCTGCCGACTAGCCCGATAGGACGAAGACCAAAGGCAGTATTTTGATTTGCCATGTTCGTTTTCTCCTAAAAGGGCGACCCTATTATTTTTGAGGGCCACCGAAAGTTACACGAGTTTGACGGTCAGGGTTACTGATCGTCATGGATGAATGTGCATTCTCTCTCATCATATCGTGATCTACTGCATCCATTTGGTCTTTACTACGTCTTGCGAAGTATTCAGTCCTTTCAGCAATAGTCTCAATCGGAATCCGAGCGAGAAGCAATCCGCCAACTCCAAACACACCTTCATATTTACCTGTTTCAACTACGGGAGATTCAAAGTCCGGATACTCGTCCCTACGAACAAGTTCATAACCTTCCCTAATTTTTGCACTAACGTTTTTAGTATCATCAAACCCTCGCGTTTCGGCGCGAATCCAACGATGCTTAAAACCTTCAGGCGCAGGCGGTGCATCTAGCATAGACGGTGGAGCCCAAGACTTTCTTTTAGTCTTTCTCTCCCTTGTTTCGTTAGCGCGAGAAGTTCTTTTAGCGTGCGTCCCAGTATTTTGCTCTGTTTCACTCATTTTTATTACTCCTTCACGTATTTCGCATATTCTTCTAGCGGCACACCCAATTTTTTTGCTATTGCAACTTGGCTCTGGGTGAGGCGAACCTGTCTTCCACTGCGTCCATTTGTTGTTCTTGAAGCACCTGCAACCGTCTGAACGGGCCGCTTGCGAGTGTTGTCTCTTGAATGCTTAAACGTAGCCTCAATCTGACTGTCTAGCTCAGTATAGTACGCATCGCTTTTAGGATCAAAGCCTTCTTCCTCAATTAATTTTTTGTGAATACCAAAAGCGGCATAGGTCATCGCTTCATCTTCACCAAACCAACTGTTTCGAGAAGCCCAGTCTTCGGCTTTAGGGTCGGGCCTTTGCGGAGCTTGCTGCTGTTGAGCTTGCTGCTGTTGAGCTTGCTGTTGCGGAGCTTGCTGCTGTTGAGCCTGTCTTGTCGCTTGATGGTCCGCTTGTGACTTAGCTTGAACCGCTCTATCCGCCTGCATTGTTAGCTGAGTCAGCTTTTTCTGAGCGGCGGCGGTCGCCGCAGAATCACCCATTTCCAAAGCCCGTGTCAATTCGGACTCTACCTGATTCATTTGACTTTCTACGCGAGAGGAGTACTCATTCACGTAGTTGTTATCAAGAGTATTTAAACGATTCTTTAGCTCTTGATTTTCGTTTAAAACTTGTTGAGCAAAAGTAGTCGCTTCTTCTTGCTGACGCTCTGATTCCCGATACCGTTTAGTCAGTCGGTCTATGCGTTTTTGTGTTGCATTTTGCGACTTTTTAAAGCTATCGTTGTCTTCAAAGGACTCTTGAAGAGGGGTTTCCTCTGAACCAGCATCACCTGCCGTATCAGGCACGTCCACTACAACTTCTTCCGCGTCCCCTAAATCTAAATCAACTTGTTGTTCTGACATATCTACCTCTACTAGACGTTTTTAATATCTTCTGGCGACAAAATAGTAGCTAATATTTCATCATCATTAAGAATCCGAACCTCACCGCCGTCTATAAGAAAACGAGATCCCGCGTAACGCGCAAACATAACCCAGTCTTTAGGTTGACACCAAGCTCCGTCCGGAAACTTTTCCTTGTCGTCATAAGCCAATGGACCCACCTTTAAGACGTAACCAACCTGTGTTGAAACTTGGTTTTTTTCAATAACTTCGTGAGGAAGAACAATGCCTCCTTCAGTTTGGCCAGACCCCCTGTAAGGAAGTATTAACAAACGCCAGCCCGTAGGCGTAGGCATTCTTTCTAGCAAACCTTTGTCAACAAGTTCGGGGTTTAAATAAGGTGTTTCTTGATAAGTATCGTCAAGTTTTTTAATGTTAGAGGTGTCATTCATCTAGTAGCTCCTGTTTATCTAGCAGGCTCTTGAGTTCCTGTTCAACGTGGTTTAGGGAATCTAGATTCCCCATAAGTTCGCGATAATGCTCCATAGACTTAATGTTGTTATACATCAATAAGTCGTTAACCGCTTGGCGGCGTTCTCTAATGATACGATAAACAGCTTCTGCGATAAAAATGTTAGACATGTTTCACGGTTTTTTTTAATCAACTAAATCGTAGCATGTAAAGTATGTGATAAGCTAGGATATCATACGTTTTTATGGGATTTATCCTTGATCCTCCAAAACTACTTTATAACCTAAGTTGTTTATTCTTCCAACTTCTGTAGGGTTTGAAGCTATTCTACTAAAAAAGCTTACTGGAAAAGGTTGAAGATTTTGGTCTTGAGCAGACAAGCTTTTTAAAATATCTAAGTTTGTTGTGTTGCGCCCAGACAGCTGCATTGCTTCGTTTTCATCAAGCGTTTCTGTTACAACGCCCATAGGGTCTTTAACGATAAAGCTTTCGCTACCCGAAAGGTCCCTTATGTAAGAACCGTTTGGTGCTGTGTTAGCCCAAGCAGCGGGAGAACCCGCACCAAATGCAAGAAAACTTTTTGAACTGTCAAACCCTTCTGATAGCTCTGTTTCATAGGCCGACTTTGCGGTTTTTATTTTTTCGGACATACCGTCAACAACACCGCCTGACGCAAAACCAAAAGATCCTCGATAAGCCGCCGGATTTGAATCATACTCAGACACTATTGACTCCGCCCCAACCCTAGTAAGATCGTTAATTGAGTTCCCGGCAGCCCCCGTAAACGTATACCTACCATTACCTTGCATAACAAGTCTAGGATCTGCTAATAAAGATTCTGGCCCCGTAAAAGAGGGTACTGGAGAGGGCCCTGTAAAAGAGGATGATGGTGCTGGTGCTGGTGCTGGAGAGGACATAATCCCCGGATTCGTAAAAGACGCCAAATTCTCACCGGCACCTGATCTTTGTCGAGTAACAGGGTCAACAAAGTTAGGCATCCCTGCTACCGTTTTACCAGTGTACTCCTTGCCACCGTCAAGCGCACGGTTCTGCCTAAAGGCGTCCCACTCATAAAACTCATCTTCAGAAAAAAAGTTATCGTCCCCAATAAAAGGAGCGCCACCGTCTCTTCGTATCGTGTCGAGTTGAGAAGCGCCGTAAAAATTACCGTTGTTTGGGTTGATTCCGTATTGGTTGGTCGTTGGTCGACCCTGATTATCACCAATGCCAAAATCGGGAACAGGGTTTGACGGAAGCTCAGAACCGGGAGGAGTACCACCGCCGGGAATAGGCCCATCTACTCCGGGTCCTACGCCCGCAAAAGGGGGAACGGCTGTCGAAGGGGGTTGCCCCTCAAAAACAGGTCGATTTAAAAACCGAACGTTTGCGTCATAAGCGGAAGCGGGAGTACTGTAGCTTAGACCGTCTAACCCTTTTGTAATTACTTGTGGGGTCATGCCACCCGTTCCCGGACTTGCTGGAGGACCACCGTCCACGGACACGGCTGCGGGGTCCGCCACAGGTCCGGGCTTATACACAGGGAAACCCATATTAGGCGAAACACCGTCAGCAGCGTATTTTGGGGGCGCAAAAGGATCAGAGGGCAGAAGACTAGAAGCGGGCTTGTTAATTTTGTCGGAAAAACCGCTTTCCGATAATCTACCGGATATATCCGAGTCTGTCGTAACGTCTGCTATTGTAGGCATGTCGAAGGTGTAGATTGACCCATCAGTGTTTTCTATACCGGGCAAGTCTCCAACGGCTCTTCTTGCGGTAAGGGCTCCTCGGGTAGGGTCGTTATTACCCTGTAACGTACCTCCGTTGTTTACAGCGTCAAGAGTTTCTTGCCACAATTTGTCAAACTGTATGGGCCTGTCTTCAGCAGGCATCCCTTCGTAAAGCTTCTTTTGTGACATCCACACAGGATATCCGGGGTCATCCGATCCCGGATTTGGCCCGAAATTTTCTTCATAGGACAAGGACCAATCTGTGATGGGACCTTGTCCGGGGTCACCAACACGCGGAGGAGCACCACCACCCGGAGGAGCATCACCACCCGGAGGAGCATCACCACCCGGAGGAGCACCATCACCCTGATTAAAAAACCTTTGTTGAATTAAGGCTTTAGTTTGAGCGTCTATATCACCAATGGTACTTGCTGCTAAAAGTTTGCTCTTATACTCATCTTCGTAACCGTCACTGGCGCCCTTAGAAAGCATCCAGTTAACCCACTCTTGGTCAGTGATTCGACCGTCCCCGTCTGGGTCCGCCCCCAATCCAGCAAGTTGATCGTACTGTGCTTTCGTATAAACTTTGTCTCGTTGACCCGTGCCACCTATCGAAGGTCTTGACCCGTAAGTACTCGATTGATCGGTAAATTGGTCGCCAATAAAGTCTAAATCGGTTTCCAAGCTCACTACATGCAGCTCCAGTACCCGCCGCCTTTCTTAGCCGCACCCATGCCGCGAACTGTAGCTCGTTTCATGGTGGTAGGAACCTTAACTTCTTTTTCTTTTCCGTAAGGGATTTTCCCCTGACCTTTAATATCAGCAAATTTAGTAGCTTTTGGGGTTTTACCTACGGGGTCACCCATGTAATGAATGGTTCTTTTCATCGGTCTAATCCTCGTTGTTTAAGTATTTCACGGTCCATAGCAGAATCTATTCTATCCTTTGTTGCGCGTTCTTGTGAATCTAGCCTTTGCCCAAATTGACGGTTCCTCATCTGAAGGCTTTGAGCATCTAGGCCCAATTTTTGAGAATCTATGTTTGCATCGGCTTGGTCTTTTTGGGCTCGAAGCTGCAATTCCTGCTCTTTTAACTGAATCAGAGGGTCTGGCTGGCCTGCTCCACTTAGCTGCATAGACGTCTCACGTAGCTGTTGCATACCCTGCGCTTGAAATTGAGCGGTCAAACGGGCTATCTCTGCTTCCTGTTGGTCTGGTTCTGCTTGCGCTCCCTGCTGGGCTACAGCCGCCAGTGCTTGTTCTTGCGCAAAAACTTTAACATGCTCCATTACATGTTTCTGCAAAGTCATTGCCACGGGAGGCATAGAGGAGGCCATAGGGGTGATCCCAAACAACATGTGAGACATTATATGGGCTTGGTGATCCTGTCCCTCAAAAGCGTTCAAAGGAAGCATGTCGAGACTATTAATGTTTTCCTGAACTGGATCTATAGGAACAGGGTTTTCTTCCGGAATAGACGCCATAATCCTATCAACATCTGTAACACCCAAAGCTTCGTACATGTCACGGTACACTTCGTGAAGATTGTGTAGCTCGGGAGCCGCTGTCGCTAACTCTAGTTTGGTCTGCGCCATCACGATACGTTGTGCTTGGCTAAATACGTTAGGGTTGCTGACAGGTAAAACGTCCACACGGTCGTCAAAATCAGACTTCATAATCTTCTGATCGTCACCAACAACAGTGTACGGGTATTCTTGCGGCAAGCTTTCATGCATAACTCGCGCAAGAATCTTAAACTCTTTACGCATAGCGTAATGCAGGCGCTTATGTACCGCGCTCATAACCCGAGAGCCCTGCTCCAGCATTGCAATAGTCGTCCCTACCGCAGCGCTTTGATTACCATCCCCTACTTTAAGGTCTGTAATAGTGGCAAACCGTTGCCCAGCTTCAACAACAAATCCCAGTAAGTTAAACAACGTTTGGTCAGGACCTTTAAAAGGCAAAGGCATTAAGCTGTCTCGGATGGCGCCTCCGGGAGCATCTACATCTCGAAATTCACCGGGCTGAAGGGGCTCGTCGTCATCCCTGATCCGTAGGCCACGGGCTTTAAATCCTGCTGGAAGATTTGACAAAGTGCCTGCATCAATCAATTGCCGTAAAGCGGCGGTGGCTGTACGGCACAGTCCGCCTATGGTGTGTATCAAACCAAGACCGTAAAACCCAAATCCCGGTAAAAACTTAAAGTGAGTAAAGTATTGGATTTTTTTCTTGTCTTCGTCTTCTTCTTCGTAATTTCGTCGAACAGACAGTATTTGACTGTTGTCTGACGATATAGTGACGATATAAGGGATTTTTATACCCGTAGGTTCCCCGTCTTCCCCTAATTCTTCATAGCCTTCAAGGTCTAGGTCTACGTGGCACTCCAGCAAAGTGCAGTCATAATCTATCTGGGAAGGAGAAACACCATCGATTCGGTTTGTTTGTTCAGCAACACTGGTTAAATCCCCTTGCGCAGGGATAACATCAATGTCTAAGTAAAACCCCGAAACCTGATTTTTACGCAAGTCATTAAGCGACATGCGAACAACCTGAGTAACGTTAGGACAGGTTTGTAAATCGGCTGTTTCGTAAGGAACTACTATGTTTTCCGCCGGGACAAACTTACTAACAGCGCGGTTTAGCGCAGCATCAAAATAAGTTTTCTTAAATGTGGACCCTGCAAGCGGAAGATAAAACAACATCTGGTCCATGTCCGGAGTGTATTCCTCCATAACATTAGTGATGTAGTAGTTCATAAACTGCTTAACACGCTTTGCTTGGTCTTGTTTGTCCCGTGTTTCGGTGCCCATGACCACAGTACGAACCGGTCCAGAAGGCGGAAGTAGCTCGTTAAAGGCTTGAGCTTGGAACTGTGTCGCAGCCTCTGCTAATAGCGGGTGAGTAACCCCCGAAGCGCCTTTAAAGGGCTGTGTTCGGTCATCATAGGTAAAACCTAAGAGGTCCAAGCCATTGGCGTAAGCGTCTTCCCAGTCTTTACGACTGGCTTTGTTTGCATCAAACTCTCCCAGCAGTTCATTAGAAATACGCGCAAGTTCACGGTCAGATATATATTCAGCTAGGTTAGCGTTGAAATCATCTTCAAGTGATCCGGAGTCCGCTTGCGGGTCAAAATCAACGGTGACGCCACCGTCTTCTTCTTGAACAATCTCAATGCTACTAACGTCATCGGCATTTATCATAGCCATAACGTCGTTTTGTGAACTAGGAAGCTCTATCTCGATCTCTGACAGTAAATCGTCTTCGTCTAACTGACTCGGAACATTACGGCCCATAAGACCACCTTGTCGGGTGTCCATTTCAGACATTAGTTCCCCTGCATTTTCATTTTAGAAAAATATACATCAAGACCGCCTACGGGGCCACCTTGGGCTTTTTGTTCGGGAGGTAACTGTCCTTTGAGTTCGTCCATAATAGCCCGATACTCACGAGTTAATTTGTTCCTTGTAACAGGATGCATCATATTGTCCTGCTCTAGACTACCACGTACATACGCTAAACGCTGCGTAAGATAGTTTTTTCGACCCTCGTCGGGTGAATCCATTGAACGAAAAGGGTAGGCAGGCATTCTATTGTCGTTAACTTGAGATTTGTCCACAGGGAGGTCACCTGCAACCAATTCCCGTAGAGCGTTAGGAGAACCTACGTTTCTTAACTCTTGCCCCGAAACGTCTCTCGTAAAGGTTAAACTCTTGAACCTACCTTCGTTATCTCGCCTTATCTCAACGGCGTCCGGTAAAACTTGTTCAAACCTCATTGCTAACTTTGGTGAAATATTGTTTCCGCGATAAATCTTTTTGTTTCTAATTCCAATAGTCAACAGTTGAGAAATTCGTGAGTTAGTTTCACCGGGGTTGGCTAAATACTGTTGATAATTAGCTGATTCTGCACGTCGAAGTTTGGCGCCGTTAGCTTTTTGCAAAGAGAGTTTTTTTAATATACTCGCGTCGTTGCGGTCTATAGTGTCAACAACGTCGCGGCCTACTAAATTCTCTAACAAGTTTCGAGTGCGGTAAGTACCTACCAGTATCTGACCCGAGTCTACAGCCTCTTCATAGGTTCTGTTGCTGTGTTTTTCAAAATCTTTATTGGGGTCGTAATCGATTTTAGCCGTTATGTAGTCGCGCACACCGCTAATGACCTCTCTAATTTCTTTTTCATTAGGAGGTACATCTTTTTTGTACGGTTCCCGGTCTATTTCGTTGACCATGTTATCCGCTTCTGCTTCCGCGTCTCGACCAGAAGAACCTTGACCTTTATAAACGCTTGCTATTACAGCTTTTGTAAACTGCTTTACTGCAATTTCATTATTTTTTGTTTCAACCTCAACTGTCTCTTCTAACTTCTCCTGCTCGGGGGTTTTAAAAATAGCAGTGTTTGCGCCACCCGAAACACTTTCTTTATGCTGAATAGCGTGATTCATCTCGTGGTCTAGGGTACTCGTAAACGCTTGAAGACCCTCGTCGTCAGCCCTAAAAAGACCCATTTGGATTATTCTTTGTTCAGGGTTGTAAGAGCCAAGGGTCCCCCAGTCCATCATTCCTGTGGGCTTTACCCGAATATTGCGGAGATGGGGATACTGATTAAACAAAGTGGGGTCATCTACAATTTCTTCTAACACGGTGCTGATCACCGGTCCTTTGGGAAGACCTAGCTTTTCCCTCATTCCTTCTGGACCAAATATACTAGACCCGAAGCCTATCTCTAAATAACCACTGCTACCTTCAAAAAGACCTGTTAAGTCATCTATTTGCTTGTCCGTGTAGGGAACTTTAGCATAATCGTCTTTTCTTAATGCGTAAGAAAGGTAACTTTCATCCGGAAGTTTTTCAGGGAACCCAGCATCTCGGTCAAACTTTCGTTGAGTGTTTTCAGAGCTATCTTTGCCGGGTGGTCTTGTACCTTTTACTATTAACTCCCGATCAGACTGATCAATAACAAACCTTATGTCGCCTTCAACATCGTCTCTATAAGCAGGGAAATAAGTTTTTGCAACGGCTGTACCTAAAAAACTGTCTTTTATTTTTTTAACAAAACGGGTGTTGAAATTATCGGGGGTCGTTGCCCGTCGTTGCATTTCCAAATAAATTTCTTCGCTGGACATTCCCGAGTCTTCCATCATCTGGAACTCAGCTTCCAACTCAGGACCCGAAGTTGCGGATTTACCCCCCATGACACCCAGAACTTTGCCGGGGGCTTCACCGGGAATGGCTCTAGCTAAAGATACACCCGTGCCAACGGCGGTTATTGCAGGCGCCATAAAGGGAACTTCCGCTGTCGATAAGACTTCCCCGGTTTTAGGGTCCTGAATGTATTCCAAGCCCATACTAGCGGCGTTGGTTTTAAGCCCCATATCACGAATAAACTCGGCGGGTGCTTGACGCATAACGTCCGCAGCACGCTGCCTAGCCTCGGGGTCCATGACCATATCTTTAAAAAACCCTAACCCTGCTTTTGCTCCACGAACCACGGGAGAATACCCAACACCAAACTCTGCCTCACCGTATTGACCGGGGTCAACTTCAGCGGGAGTTTCATAAATCATTTGGCCGGAAAGAGGGTCCATCCTAAAATCCCCGCTATCAGAAACAGGCTTGACACCTGCTTCACGCTCTACGGGAAAACGGTAAGGAGAAAAAAGATCGAATAGTTGATAAGGTAAACCGCGAACACTTTCACCCGGCAATCCATAATCGTATTCAGGTTCAGGGCTTCCACCAAAACCTTCTAGCATTTGTCGTTCTTGCATAGCGAAGAAAAGTTAGTAGTATGCCCGGACTTTAGCAGAAGCTTCTGCATCTTCCCAGTCATCCGAGGGTAATTGCACAAAATTACCCTGCCTGTAGCGCATTAAAGCCTGAGTCATGCTATCCACTAAATCGTCATACTCACCGTTCGGGAACGCCGCAACTTCTTCAATAATCTCGTCCGCAAACTTTGTGTCGGGGGCCCAGACCATTCCCGCTTCAAACAAAGGAGAAACACTGTGAACACGAGTGACTTTATCGTTACCACGAGAGGGCGTGAAGTTTACAACAGGAATACCCATCTGCCGTAGCTCTTGGGTCAAGGGCATACCACTAGCTTTTGCCTCCACAATAACAGTGTCAGGCTCCCAAAATTCATACATTTCTAGGGCCATACGCTTTAAATCTGGAAAATCCCAACGATCTTTCTTACTGTCAAGCAAAATAAGATTGGGTCCCGAACCTTCTTCTGGGTAAAACACCCCCCACGTCGTAATAGCCGAAAAATCAGCCGTTTCACGCCGAGAAAACGCCGTATCATAGGATTGAATAACATATTCTAAATTAGGAACCTTTGAGGGCTCCCAACGTTTCCACCACTCACGGGGGATAATGGCGTTCTCTTCACCCGTAGGATTCTGCTGGTACTGAGCATTCCACTTGCTCGGGGGAATAGAGGCGCGAACCGCGTTTAAATCCTCTAAACTCCAGAATTCTGGCCAGCAAGACGTCCCATCTTCGAAAATAGCAGGCAGTTCGACCACTTCCCACTGATCCGCCAATGGGTCTTTAGCCATAGAACGTATTAACTGACCCGTCATATCTTTCTCGGACCACCGAGTTTGGACCAAAACAATGGAACCACCGGGCTGTAAACGCTGGCGGGGGCCCCCAGTGTACCAATCCCAAGCATCCTCGAACCCGCTATTCGACATTGCCGTCTGTTCCGAGTGCGGATCATCAATAATAATTAAATCACCACCACGTCCCGCTAAGTTAGAACCAACACCCACGGCATAGTACATTCCACCAGCCTGAGTGTCCCAACGTCCAGACGCTTTACTGTCCGCCGCTAACTCAACTTTCGGGAAAATCTCTCTGTAACCCTCACTATCAATCAGGTTTTTCGTCTTACGGCCAAAGTTAACAGCTAACTCTGTCGTGTGCGTTGCCTGAATGATCTTCATGCTCGGGGTACGGCCCATCATCCAAGCCGGAAACAAGAAAGACGCAAACTCAGACTTCGTGTGCCGTGGTGCCATGTTGATGATCAGGCGTTTTAGCTCACCGCTCGCGACTCTTGAGAGCTTTTCCGCAATAATTTCATGGTGCCTACCCGTAATGAACTGCGGCCACATCGATCTAACAAAAGTTAAAAAATCTTTTTGGCACTCTTCATTGTGCTCTATCTGCGCTAAACGAAGATTAAGTTTTAGCTCTTGCTCCTCGGCTCCTATTTGGATCATAAGGGACCCTATGGTCTACGATAATATGCGAATTTAAGCATGTTTATAGGACAGTTAAAACCGTTTAATAAAACTTCGAAATGTTTTCGAGAAACATGGCCCATGCTGCCTCTGAGGCGGGCCGGGCCGCGTCGTGCGCGGGCCCTGCCGCTCGGGCATTGGGCCGGGT
>JGI24004J15324_10000247_pt1 | contig 21976 bp, 11 predicted proteins | sample LinPmetageLP32_FD_15324 | JGI IMG/M metagenome (IMG submission 15324)
GCTACCGTCTTTGCAATACATTGTGTGTGGTTTGAATTTTTTCTTTGCCATTGTTTTATTTTTTAGATTTATTACCCCAGTTAGCTGCTCCTACTTTTCTACACTTAGCGATTGCACCACTAGCGTAAGCGGAAGGAAACACTTTATACCTTGCTTTTACTTTTTTGTAACATGCGTCTTTTGCCATAATTAATTAATTTCTCTGTTATATTTTTTTTTCAATCTTTCTAATACTTGATTTCTATAATCTTCAGCTGTTTTAACTTTTTTTGGTGGTGGTGGTGGAAACTTAGCATCAAAAACTTTTTTTGAAACAAAGTATTGGTACTTGCCGTCAATTTTTCTTTTGAGTCTTAAATAATCTACACCTAATTTTCCTTCTGGTTCGAATGATCTTGGTCCTGTTAAAGGAATTCTAGTGTATCCTAAATCTACAATTGAATCAACTTTTCTTTGGTGATCTTCTTTGGTTTCATTTCTTTCTTTTGTATATTCTTCTGTTTTTATAGGTGTTTTGCCAAGTTCTCTTTCCATTCCGTCTATACCAATATCCCATTCATTCCATCCTAAAAGTAAAGCGGTACTTTGCCAACCTTCTGTATCACTTGCTAAAGCGGACTGTACGTTGTGTGCTTTTCTTAATGCTCTATCTAATGGTATATTAAATAAAGCAGAAGCGTATTGTGCATAAGCCATAAGATATGGGTTACGAATATCTGTTGCACCTGCTTGTACACTATTATCGTATTTTTTTAGAAGATAATCTGCACTCATCATTTTTCTAATTTTACTACCTATAGGCGGAGACAACTCTAATATGTTATCCCAATTTTTTTCAGTAAAGCCTCTTCTTTCTTTGGCCATATCTTTTAAAAATGCTTTAGCTGTTAAAGCTATTTGCCCTTGAATACCTACGCCTCTTAATAATGAATCAGCCATACCTTCCATTACACTAGTGGTTTTTTCCCTTTGTTTATCAGGATCATCTTCGTCTAAACCAAAACCTAAAGCATATAATCCTTTTTGTAAAGCATTAAATATAAAGTTTTGTATTGTGCTGTAATAAATTATTTTACTGGTATTTGTTTTCCAGTTACCTCTATTATAGTATAAATCTTGACCAGCTCTTTTAATCATACGGTTATATTGCATAGGCGTATTTGCAAACGCTAATAATATTCTACCAGCTGAGCTTGCTTGTTGAGCAGATATTTTATCAGGTCTACTTGATTGTTGTGACTCTTCTGTAATGTCCATAAAATCTTCAAAAGCTTTTGCTTCTGCATCAGTCTGAGATAACCCATCCTTAATATAAGTTTTTATTCTATTTCTGTACATTGTTGCACCACCTGTTGATATTGCTAAACTATCCGCTATTCTTGTTGGGGTAAATCCGTTTTTTAATATCAAAGCTATAACACCTTTAACACCTTTTTTCTTTGCTTGATCAGCCAACTCGTTTTCATTTATATTTAATTGCAATCCGCCTCTTCTTACTTTAAGATAGTCTGAATTAAATATATATAGGAAGTCTTTCCAATATTGATCTTGATTAGAAAAAGCTTTACCTGCTGCTAACATATTGTTATCGTGCCAATTAATGTAGTTAGCCATAGATATTGTTTGCAGTATTGCGGAACGCATGTTGTAAAACATTATTGTGCCAACAGACCCATTAATCCATTCATTCCATTTGTTAATTATTTCGCTGCCACCTGGTTTTTTATTTTTTCCAGTTCGCATTCTTTCTAGCATACCCTTAATATTTTTAACAAAATCAGCGCCATAAGCTACTTGCATTTTATTTAAATTCTTTTGTGAAAATATTATATCAACGTTTTGTTGCCAGCTTTTAAGATGTTTAGCTCTTTTGTTTGTATTTAAACCTTCGTACATATCCATCTCAATGTTACTAGCCTCCCAGTTTGATATAGGCGCGGGATATCCGTCAACCCCGTTTATTTTAGCTAAACCATCTGCAAATTCTAATAAGTTTAAATTACTTTTAACGTGGTTTACCATGTCTGCAACATCTTGTTTAGGAATGCCCGGTATCTCCATACCTTGTTTTTTCCATATGTATATTCTTACAGCTTGCCCATTAGTATATACATCTCCTTTAATTTTTTTTCCTAATATTTTTGGTACGGTTTTTAATTTATTTTTTAAAGATTTAAAATCATCCATTAATTTTATTTGTTCAAAATTAATAGCTTGCATCCCAGCATCGTATGGTCTATGAAGATTTTCTTTGAAAAATTGCAAAGCCGCATCTCCCTCTTTTCCTTTTATACCTTTTGCTATTTCGTATGTAAATCCTTTTAAATCATCAGCTGAAAAACGGAATAAAAATCCACCCTTGCCTTTATCTTTTCCAAGCATTCTAGCTTTTGTGTCTGAATAGCGAACAATGTTTTTAATACCTGAACTTTTTTCAATAATATTGTTTATTTGATTGTCTAAATTTACAGAGCTATTACTAAGCATTGTTGCAAAAGATTCATTTATTTGCGTGCTAGGGTTAATGTCATTTCTAGAAATAACATCTATAGTTCCTTTTTTTGCCATGCCTAAATACGCTCTTATAAAAAACCTACGTTGTTGCTTATCTCTAGGCGCGTTTTTCTTTCTTTTGCTTGTTTTAATAGTTACTTGTAATTTTGTATCTAAATTTAAATTTAATAAACTTCTTACGTCTAAATTTAAAGGATTATGACCTAAAGAAAATAAACCTTTATCTCCAAAATAAATATAGTCAGCTCCTTTCTTTTCGTATAAATCAACTATTGCTTTAGTAGATTCTATATTAATATCCATTTGTGTGTCAGAAAATTCAACGCCGTTTTCAGCCAATACTTCAGCTATTTCTTTATTGTTTATATATCTAGGAGTAATTATTGAATTATCTTTTTTATCTATAGTGTATTCAATTCCTAATTTATCAAGAGCTTTTACTATTTTATCATTTATTTTTGTTTGAGCCTCTATCGCTTGACTAGCAACATCGCTCCCAAATTCTTGCATTATACCTTTGTACCCAGATTTTGATCCCATTCTATCTGTCACTTTGGTTTTTATTTCAATTCCAATTTTTCTATCACCAATTTGAATCTTTACGTCAACTCCTGTGTCTCCTGTTTTTAAAGACTTTAATTGCTCAGCGTTTAATATTTTTATATTATCTCCAAATATTCCTTTTAATTCTTGTGAAACATAATACTCTAAAACTTGCCCTTTTCTTTTGGATATATCTACATTGTATTTTTGTTGGCCCTAATTAAAGCTTGGAAAAAATCATCAAACGTTGCTAAATTATTTGAAGCGCTTTCAATTAATTTTTTAAAATTAGCCGCAGAACTGCTGAATTGACTATTAATTTTATATTTAACATCAACCTGCGATAGAACTTGTTCAACCGCATATGTATTTTCTAAAACATCATCTGCAAAGTAAAAATTATTAAAGCCTTCTTCTGCTTTACCTAATATCCAATCTGCTTTTGCTTGGGCAGATCCGTCTTCTAATCCAACTATATTACTTTCTGACAATGCTATACCNTGCGATTTTAGCCATGCTTTTATTGCTGGTGCTGATGCTTGAGGTCTTGCGGTTAATATATAAACATTTTTATTACCAAATTTATTTACAGCTTTTTGTAATTTGCTAAATAAAGGTCCTTTCTCACCGCCTATTACTTTATTAAACTGACTGAAATCAAATTCTGCACCAGTGCTCTTTAATGCGTCATGCTGTTTTGCAAACTCAGCAGGTGTTATTTCTTTTTTAGTTTTATCTGGCATATTAACAATTACCTTACTTTTAGATATTGCAACAGTGTCATCAAAATCTAATACAGTTATGCCAGCGCTGGAATCACTAAATTTAAAATCAGTAGCTCTGTCTATTTCTTTTGCAACTTGTGATAAATAGTTTTCGCTAAACTGTTCACCATTAATTTCAATAATTTTTTCAACTCTATCTAGTAAAGTGTTACCGTCAGAATCAATAGGGGAGGTATCTCTAAGTACATCTAATGTTGCATCAAATGCAATTTCTTCAGCTAAACCTTCTGCTAATGCTGTTTTTCTTGTACCCTGTGTAGATCTACCAACATCTTCACCTAGAAAATAATTTACAAATTCTTCTTTTGTAATTTTTCTTTTAACAAATATTTTATTACCTTCTGCTGTTTTTTCTCTTGCTTGCTTACCGTCTTTATCTAATATAGGTTCTGCAAAAGCTTTAAATCTTTTGTTAATAGTATTTTGTGATAACACTTGATATATTAATTCAAAATTATTTTCTAAAAATTTATTATATCCTTCACCTTTACCTAATACATCTTTAGCAATAGTTTTCTTTAAATATATTCTAAATGATTCTTTTAGCTTATTTCTAAAATCCATGCTTGTAACATTTGGTAACTTACCTCTAAATGTTTTTAAAACTGATTCTTTAATTTTTGATATAACCTCTGGTGTAAGGCCCAAAGAAATTCTTAAGCTTTCTCTTTGATTTAATATTTCAGGGCTGGTAACGTCTTCTGTTACATTTTTAATTTCTGTAACATCTTCATCAAAAAATTGAGGAAATATATTTTTTGCAAGTGTTTTACTTCTTTGTCTTAATCTAGTTATAATATGAGAAACTAACACCGGATTCTTTTTTGAGTCGTATGTAAGTAAAGAACCTAATATACCATATACAGGATCATTAACTAAACCATCTTCAAATTCTTTTTTATAAACATTATAACCAGGTACTAGCTTATATTTTGAAGAAACTTCATTTAAAATCTTTTTAACATACTTGTTTTCTGCAATCTGCTGAACACCTGCTGCACCAAGATTATTAAATATTGTTTGTATAATATTAGCATCAGAATCTGAAAACTGTGTTATATTTATATTACCAACATCTGAATCTGCTTTATCTAGCTTTTCTCTTAAATTTAATCGTATACCTCTTAGATCAGCTTTACTAAGGGTTCCGTCTTTAATTTTCATTCCTAAATCATGCAAGAACTTTATAGTGTCTATCTCATTTCTAAAGTTAATATCTAACCCACTTGTTTTACTTAAGCTTTCTGAAATAACACCAATAAATTTAGGATCTTTAACTTTACCTTCTGCAACTCTTTCTAAAAAGTTTACAACAACTTCCTCAGGACTTAGTATATCTGCTTGTTGACCACCGCCAGACTTAAACATAGTATTATATAACTTTGTGTCTGTTTCTTTCACGTAGTCAATAATGTTTTTAGCTATACTAGAATATTGTTCTGGTCTTGCTGCTAATGCTTCAAATAGCACCGAGTGAGAAAACTCGTGGTAACCAGTACCCGCCCTTTCGTTATTTAAAGAATTTTCTTTAGAAATAACTTCAAACTTTTTTCCATTAACAACAATATTAGCACCATTAATATCTCCTCTTAATACTGCGTTTCTGTAAGTATCATTTTTAAGAACTAGTTTGCCATTTTCAACAATCCATCTTTTATTTTTCTTATCAAACTCTGCTTTACGTGCGGGGTCTGAATCAATAAAATTAATTAAATCTTGATTGTTTTCAAAAACTTTTATATTGGATAACTTATTGTTTTTTGCGTTATTTGTAAATAATTGGAATTGGTCTTTAAAATATAAGCTGGAAGCTTCTTGGAAAGTTTTAACAGAACTAGGGTCATTTACCCCGTCTGCTTTTAAATTTTGTTTTGCTTTCTTTATATATATATCATAAAGCTGTGAATCTTGGCCTAGCAGGTTTGAAAATTCATTTCCAAAATTTTCTTGAGACTTAAACATATCTCTCGAAAACTGGAGCTGATCAAAATCTTTTTGTAATGCGTTTAAAACAGCAGTTTGTTCTTTGCCTAAAAATAAACCACCATCGTTAATTATTTTTTGTGCACGAAGTCTAATTTCTGATTGAGCAGAAGTGTTGTCCATGAATTGTTTAAAAGATCTTTTAGAAACTTTAGTTGTTATATTATTATATAAATCGTTAACTATAGCATCTCTGTCCATTTGCAACTGGCGGTAATTGTTTCTCATGCTTCTCCACTCAGTCGAGTTTCTTTTAAACATAGAGTTTTTTCTATTTAACGCTTTATCAATAGCGTTCATTTCAGAATTTATTTTATTAAACTCTTTCATGTCTGTTATAGAGCTAAAGTCTTGCATCATTCTACCTGCAAGTGCCGGTGAAGCATTCATAACAACGCTAAACATTAAACCAGAAAACATTGCGTGATCAACGTTTTCCATTAAAGGTCTGTCTAATAACATGTTCTGAGTCATAGACGTTAACCCCTCACTTAAAGGTTCTGTAATCATAGGGAAAGCTATATTTTTTGCAAAATATCGTTTGAAACCCTCTTTAGCCATAGCGTTTTTACCTGATCTGGTAAGCATATTAGCAGTGTTTTTCAGCATATAATAAGACGGAGCAGTTCCAAATATACCTTCAGCGGCTCCATAACCCGCTGATACTAAAAACTTTTCAGCTTCACTATAGTTTACGAAAGGATCTCTCATCTCTTCGGCTGTCATAGTGTTATAGTTTTGACCACCAGATGATGTTCCAATAAATGCACCAGCGCCAAGAGCTTCAATTTTGGCTAAATTTTTTGCAATACCTATTGATCTTGCTGCAAGCCCTGTAAGCCCACCAGAGGCAATCATCGTTGTGAATATAGGTATTTGTGTAGAAACTTCTTGTGCTGTAAACTCCCAAAAGTTGCCATCTTTAAATGCGTCTGCAAATTTAATGTCTGGACGATACGAATTTTTAACACCTGCTTTGTAATTATCCCACTCTAATGCAAGATTATCCATGTATTCAATTCTTTCGTTATTGTATAAAACATTTGAAATCGAAAATACAGAAGCTGCCCTGCTTATTCCTAAGCCAATATCACCAAACCCTAAGGCTATTTGAGCTAAATTTTTTTCTATTAAATCATAATTTTTTTCTAATAAATTAGTACTATTTAATAATACTTTGATATTTTTATTCTGAGCTGTAATGTTTGGAATAACCTTTAGTAAAGCTTTTCTATTAGCATTGTACAAAGATATATTTCTTCTCATTGCCACGCTCTCTTCGGCATCAAATTCAAAATCAGGTTTTGATACGCGTTCTTTATAATTTAATATTTCTTTTTTTAACTCTTCGTTTTTATTATATTCGGCTGATATTTTTTTACTAACTTCTTGAAACTTATCTATATCTGTGAAAATAATACTTTGATCGCTTAACCTTATGTCTTTGTTGTCAGTTTTAACATTTGAACCAATACTAGCTCCAAGCCCTCCTTGCGCTCTACTAAAAGTAAAAGCATTAATATCAACTCCAGTTTTTTCTTTTACTAGTTTTGCTCTTGTTGTAAAATACTTGCTATTGCTTTTAATATAATTGTTAACTTTATCCTGGATTATGTTGTCTGTATATCTACTTTTATATTTTTCTAATAATCTATTTTTTGCAAAGTCTTGTGTTTTATTTAAAACAGAATCAGGGTCGTCAGAAAAAATTTCATTTCTTATTAAATTTAATTCTTCAACCTCTTCGTCAGTTAAATCATATTTATGTGGGTTTTGTATTTTGTCAATCTCTCTAGCGACATCTTCTTCAAAATCTCTTTTTGTTAACCCCGGAAGGTCTTGCGAGTACACGGGTTTAGTAGCTAATGTATTAGCTGCATTAGATATATCTCCACCAAGAATATAATCAACCATAGCTCCTCGAGGACCTCCTATATTTTTGAATTCTTCATATTCATCCACAAACGTTTCATCAAAATAACTAATATCTGCAAATTTAGTATCAATGTCTTCATACTCTTGGTCAGTTAAAGAACCAACAGATAAAAACTCCGCAGAAGTTTCAGACATAGAAACATCATAGTCCTTTGCTTTTACGGTAGGGTTAACTATTTCTTCAAAACCACCAAAGTTAGCGTTTATAAATACTTTTTGTTTTAAGCCTAGCTCAACTCCATATTCTTTATAAAAGTCTTCTACAAATTTATCTTGCGATGTATAATTTTCTTTTACATAATTTACCTGAGCCAGAATATTTACTTTTGGATCAAATTCAGTATATAAAGCTTTAATTAAAGTTTCGTTTATATTTGACATAAATTTTTATTAATCTGTTTTTGTTGGCCTTAGGCTTCCTCCAATAAAATTTAATTCTTTCTTATCAACTTTTATTTTAAAATTATCAATATCCAAAGCAATATTAGATGCGCTATCATTTTTCGCTAATAACTTTTGCAATAAATCATATATTTTTTCAGGATTTTTTTGGAAATCTTTTATTTCAGATTCAATGTTATATGAGTTAGTGGCTTGTTTTTCTGCTCCCCCAACAGGGTACATAGTAAACTTATTACTGCCCCCTATTTTGTTTGCAAAAACACTTTTGTCTGCAACATAATTTGCAATTTCAAGAGCAGATTTGTCTTTTAAATTCATTATACCTTCATATAAACTTTGTAAGGATGCTCCTGTGTTAAATTTTCGAGTTTGTTCTGAAGTTGTTCCTGTATTGTAATAGTCTAAAGCTACGCTTTTTAAAGACTTTTTGTTTTCATCAACGCTTATTTTTATAAGTCTTTCTATAGTTTTATTTTTCATTTCTTGAAAATCAGGCCAAGTACTTTGATCATTTTCATCGAAGTTAGGGTAGTCTTCTTCAAAATCTATATCTGTAAACATTGAAATTTTACCACCTTTATTAGCTATACGTAATTCATCAAACATAAGAGAATACAATTTACTTTCATCATCGCCTATCATAGAATCATATTTTATTCCTAAGTTTGTAATGTCGGCAATATCTAGTTCTAAACCTTGTAGACCACTTAGTTTAGCGGCCTTTACTTCTTTGTTAATATCTATTATTTCAGGCATTGAAACTTGAGCCCAATCTAAATCATCTAAATTTACTTTAATGTTTTTGGTGTCAATATCAGTAGAAATTACCCAATCTTTATTTTCGTCTAGTGTTACGTTATAATTTGGATTTTCAGTATTCAATATATTACCCATTGCTTCATATAACTCAGGGTTTGATTCTTTCCAAAAACCAGAAATGTTGCCATGCTCATTAAACCAGTTAGCATTTATCTGTTGAAATTTTTCTGCGTCTTTTAATAATTTATTTAGATTCTTTTTTTCTTTATTTATTGCAGTGGTTATTTCCATATAACCTTCAGTGCCGGGCGCATAGTTAGCGGCATTAGGGCCACTTCGTTCAGCAATTAATTTGCCTATCTCAGATTTAGTATTATTTAATTCATTATAATACACATTTGCTATTGGCTCTGGAAGTAACTCAATATCAGGGTTTGCAGGAAGTTTATCTAAGTATTGATTAACAAGATTGCTTGTTTTGTTTGATCTTTGTTTAGCAGCCTCTCGTGTTTTTGCTATAGTCTGCGCTACAGCGCCTATATTTTTAACCATTTTATCAACAGCTGGTATAATAGACTTACTAAGATTGTAGCTTTTATTTTTGTGTGCCATTGCAGCACCTAATATTAATAATTTGTTTGCCATTGTATTTATTTTTTTTTATTCAGTAATCACGCTACTACACACTGCCCATAATATTTTTAAAACTATCTTTGCTTAAGAAGCCAGCCTTGTTTTTACCACCCATTCCAGCCATAGACGCGCTGGCTACCCCACCAGCCATATCCGCCATGCCTCCTACCAACGCATCGGTTGCGTCTTTTCTTGCTTGGTCAGCAGCAGCTTTTCTTTGTTGTGCCATACCCAACATTGTGCCGGTTTTTTCCATATTCATTTTTTGGCTTTGTCTTTCGCCAGTAGCAACAGCTTGTTGTCTTTGTTGCTCCCCTTGTGCTCCTAACATTGCATTTCTTTGTTCTTGTTGACCAATTGTTACAGAAGCCTGTTGTGCAGCCTGCGCTTGTGAATTAGCTAATGATTGCGCTAAAGCAGCTACTCCGCCACCACCTGCCGCGGCCGCTAAGTTACCCATTATATTAGCTGCTCCTTGTGAAGATTGTTGTGCAGCGAAATCTGCAGCCTGTGTATTAACAGTTAAATTTTCATAAGTGTTTGTTAAATTTTTGTAAGGGTTTGACGTATCTAAAGATTCGTATTCTGACATTCTACCAGCTAATTCTTGTTGTGCAGCTCTTTGTTCGCGTCTTCTTTTACCACCACCAAATAAACTGCCTACTGCTTTAATAGCTCCACCTACGGCCTGCCCGGCCATCTGTATCCCCGCCGCCGCTACAGCAGGTGCAACAGCCCAGGTTGTTTCTCCGCTAGGGGCGTCTATTATTAAGTTTGATATTTCTAATACAATATTCATGTGCTATTTTTTTATATATTTATTATTACGTATTAACTACTTATACTAATTTCACTACCTACAGAATATATTTCCTTAGATGTTGATGCGGTGTTCTGCATTTTAACAGTTGCATAATACCCTAATAAACCACTGGTTTGCCATTCTGCGTTTTTTACATAAAATACAAAGTATGTAGGATATGACGGCGGTGAACTTGTAGTTGAAAAGTTTGCTGTAACTTCTGTTGCAGTGATTGCGGTTACTGGCCCTATTTTAGTTTTAACACCAGTACTAGGGTGTACATAGTACAAATCGTCACCTATTTGTAAATCTTGAGGTGTTTGATTTGCAAAAGTATATTTTCTTAAATTTGTACCAGCGCTAGCGTTACCTGACCAATCTCCAATACCTTGTATATTTAGCGCTTTAGTATCAATAGTGCTTGCGGTTTCTGTAACGCCTTTAATATAGTTAAAATATTTGTTTTCTTTTTCAATAAAAGCATTTATATTTCCGTCTTGCTGATCAGTAACAATACTTGCGCATGTCCATCCGCTATCACCTTCATAATTTAGTGTTCTAAAATTTTTCATATTAGCAGGCGCTTCGTTTAACACAAACTCTACATAAGGGGTAACAGCTGTACCATAAAAAGAGCTATGGGTTGCGTTAGTGTGATGTTCATATATTCTACCTTGCTTGAATGTGTAATACTTATTGGTCATACTAATACCTGCTTCAGGTACAAATGACTTTTTACTAACCCATCCATTAACTGATTCGGAAAAAGATAGAGTACTGTTAACATTGTAGGTATGAGTGCTAATATTGTATTGATGTTTTTTAACATCATACGACCCTACCATTAGTCCTGCATTGCTAATTAAGCTATCTCTAAAAAAATCTTTCATACCGTAATTAGATATAGCTTCCATACCGTCCATTGAATGCCTTACAACAACACCATTGTTTCTATCTGTAAAATAAGATCTGTGTGTATATGATGCAAAACTTTCTGGATTTTTACTTATACCATAATCTGAATTATACGGTATTGCTTGTCCTAATACAGCTTTGTTTGAAGTTATATTTGTATTGCCATCAGCATTAAATAATGCGTCCTTGTTTGTTAATATTTTTACAACTTTATTTTCGCAATACGCTATTATGTCGTTTTGTCTTGTATGTAACAGTTGTATACTGCCATAGTCTGGATTTAAATCTTTAGTAATATCTTCTGCAATAATAAATTGGTTTAATCTATTTAGTGCATTTTTATTGTTATATATTTGAGAAAATATTAAACTATTCTTTTTCGTTTCTTCTATATAAGGCTTGTCTTCAAATATAGTAGATACTCTTACTCCTTTTCCTAAGTTTGCTCCGTTGAAAGTATCTCTAATTGTAAATGACTCAACGCCATTTGAAAAACTAAAGCAATTATAGTATAATAAAACATTATCATTGCCATGAACTCCCCCTGACTGACAGGAAAAATTTTCTTGAGTTTCAAAATAAATATCAATGTCCGTGTCATCCTTTGGTAGAACCTCAAATATTGGAGGCTCCGGTATACCTACTAACTGATCTTCTTTTCTAAATTGTAATACAGAAATTTGCATTATATTGTTATGAGTAGTTACTTCTCTGTCACCATTAAAAATTAAATTTTGTGCTAACGGCTGATCTAATTTTATTAGATAAACAGCGTCACCATCGTTAAATGCTGATACGCTACTACCTCTTTCAAGATACTTATATACTCTTTCAATCTTATAGACATTATTATCAATCGCTTGATTTGCTATAACCTGTCCTCTTGATCTGTCAAATTTTAAATAAACAGGATTATCTGTATTATAATTGTTTTTATTTGATGGAGCTTTTTCTAATCCAGTAATTAAAGGCAATGTAGCATACTTTGATGCTCTAGAGTGAAATTTAACATCTGTTCTTATACAGAAATGATAACCTTGGTCTAATTCTGAATTGGTGATAAAGCCACGCGAAGCAAGATAAGATTGCCCTGTACTAGTTCCTAAATGATTTAAAGCTCCATTAAAACCTCCCGATACCGGGCTTAAAGCTGTACTTTTCCCGTTTCTTGTTACAGAAGAATCCGTATTTGCTTTTCCCCCACCATACATATGAAATTGTCTTGGGTCATCATCACCTTGATCACCGTCTAAAGATATTGTGCTAAGTACTTGTAAATTATTTAAATCGTCTTCTCCTTTTAATTCAGCTAATATAGCGCTATCATTTTTTATTTTAATAAAAAATTTACCCTGGTATTCTTCTTTTCCGCTTTCATCCACGTGATCAACAACAACCATCTTAACACCACCACCATAAGCATCTGCTGCGTCGGAAGAATTATTTGCTGTTGAATCACCTCCAACAAGAGTAGCACCTCCTGATGATGATCCGGATGCGTTTAACAACTTATCTTGATCGTAATTATCATAAAGTATTTTTATATCGTCACCAAACTCTTGTGTAAAATGCAATTCAAAATCATTGTCAGACTCTAAATCTAATTCTTTATTTGCAATTGTATATACGTTTGTTTCGCCAGACCCAGTAACAAATTTTACTTTTGCACCAGGGTTTAAAAAATTGTAAGCCTCTCTACTAACGCCGTTAGCCGTATTGTTGCCAATTTTATTACCACTATCTATATTAGTTTCTTGCACTTTGTACATTGCACTAACAGTAATTCTGTTCCTGCCAATTACAGGTGTACTGCCTGGTTTTAACAAATGTTGGTCTAGATCTTGTTCAAAGTTTTTACTAAATACAAAAACATCTGGAACATAAATTTCTTTTAAAGGTTTTGCTAAAAACTCAGGTGGTGTTGTATATTTATCTATTACTTTAAATTCTTGAGTAATATTTGAAATATTATTACCTCTTTTCTTTTTTATTACTATAGAGTCATCAACATCAACTTTATTAACATCTGCAGAAGGGATAGCTATATATATAAAACCTTCTTTATCTTGATAAAAACTATCACCAATAAAATTGTGAGTTGGTTTTGCTATTTCTTTTATAAAATACTTGTATGTTTTTGCAAACGCAGGTGGATTAGAAGTAATTTTTGCTGTAAACTGTGTAGAAAATGAAGAGGTGTTTTGGCTTGTTTTGAAAATGCCCGAGTTACTAGTTAATACAGGTGTTTGTCTACCGAACTCATCCATGTACACCACACCAAACTGATATGTTCTTTTGGATTTTATAGATTGCCTTTGCGCAATATTAGCGCTTCCCGGGTTGTATCGGTTTTTTAATTGAATGTCAAATACAGGCAAAACATCGTTGTTACTTGAATCTTTCAAATCAAAGTTTTCTGTATAATTGCCATACACTAATCTATTTGCGGTAACTTCTTGAGATTTTGCTCTTTTAGGTACACTATCAAATAATCTTAATAATTGATTAGATGGTATAGTTTTAAATATTTGATCGTCTTTAACTTGGAAAGTAGTAGCAATTGTTCCGTTAGACTGTCTTTTTATAACATCAACAGAATAACAATTAGAACTTACTGAGTCTTTGTATATAATATCTATTTCTTTTACGTCTGCAGATATTCTATCAGATAAATTTTGTAAAGTTAATGAACGAATACTGTTAACCATAGCCAAATTTTGACCAGCTTTTGTATCGTATTCAATACCTGTGCCAGCGCCCACTGTAGGGTCTGGTAAAAATGCTGCATTAGAAAACGGTGAAAAGCAAGAATACTGTCCGTTATCGTATTTATATCTATATGCAAATCTAGCAAACTTTTCTTTAAATAAAGGCTCATCTTCTTCTAATAAACAAGAATACTCCACCCCACCTCCTGGTGATTTTTCAGATAAAGTTAATATTGTTGCTGTGAATGAACCAACGTTTGAGCCAGTTTGAGTGTTATCAAAAGCAGTTAATTTTATTCTAGCTTTAATAGTTTTTACAGTGTTATCAGTTTGCGTAAAAGAGTGCGTTAACACAATAACGTCACCAACTTGATAATTTGGATTTTGCGCACCATCACCATTAAAAAATCTGCTATAATCAGATGTGCTACTACTAAATGAAGTTCCGGTATTTATAGAATTTACTAAATTGCCAACGCTTGTTGACGCTCCAAAATCAGCTGTAATCTTTATTGTTCCGCCTGGATTACCAGCAGTACCTAAGCCCCCTCTTGAGGAGCTGCTCATGCTTAGTGTAGGCGCAACTAAGGGCGCTTTTTTAATTACTGTTATTTTATCAGCTGCTAAACCTGTTGACGTAGAACTAGCTGAACTATGAGTTAAAGCCTTCCAGTATTCAATATCTACTTGTCTAGGCTCGTTTAAATCATCTGTAAAATATAAAACACCATCTAAAACATTAGCCCCTGTGATATAGTTGTCAGTATTAAAATTTAAAATACTACCTGTGTCACATAAAACAGTGTCGTAAGCATTACTTGAAGTATTGTATTCCGCTATTACATCTTTGCTAGCATGTGTTATAAAATAATATATCTTTTGAGATTCAACATCCTTACACACACCTATACATTTAGCGCTTTGACCAAGCGTAATACTTGATTTTTCAGTATTACCTAAAATATTCTTTAAAGCACCTACGTCGCTACCGCTAGAGTAGTCAACATCAATGTTTAAGGCATCTCTATATTCACCATTGGGAAGTAATCTTTCATCAAGGTCTTTGTTCATTTTACCTTTAATGAAAGCATTTTTAATTTCTGGCATACTTTAGTGTTTTAAAACTTTAGATTTATTTCTCATTACTTGAGCAATTTCACGAGGGTTAAGATTAGCTAATCTTAATTTAGCATTTCTCATTGCTGCAAATCTGTCTCTCTTATATCTATTAATTACGTATTCAGGAGAATTTGCTCTTGCACTCATTACAGCATACACAATGTGTTTGTATATAGCTTCCTCAGCAAATTTATGTACTTTCATTTCATCATCAGTGCCCATACTGTCAGAAACGTACTTTAATGTTATTACTTTACCGACTAAATCAGCACTAAAATGTATTTTTCCATTTACTTCGTCCATAATAAAGTTTCCATTTCTTGTTGCTAATTCAGGTGTTAAACCAAATCTACCGCCATATCCACTTGTTCTTTCATTTAAACTATCTATATCTCCCATTGAGTCATCTACAAATGTAGCAGTAACATTATCCATATCGGCTTGCTTAAAGCGAGTTTGTGTTGTAGGTGTTTGGGTTAATAAACTATCGTCATTATCAAATAAATAGCTATAGTCACCAGCCTGTGCTATTGATTGGGATGGTATAGATGTTAATCTTGCCGGGTATAAATGGTGTTCCACACCTAGTGCATCAATTCTTGACATTTGTACATAATCAACATAATCTTGCGGCATAACCATAGCTAAGCTATCTGGCACTTCAATTTCTTGTATTTTTTCAACTTTAGATATATCATAGCTAAACTCTTGAATACCTCTTTTAGTATGAAATAATATATCTGTTCTTTTAATTCTAGGAATTATTTTATCTTTACCTACGTAAGAAACCATAAAGTTATTAACTATATCATTTAAAGATATATATCTATAGTTACCAGATATTATAGGATTTGTAATAGTTGCCTGAATAACATCTCCAACGCTTCTGCCTGATGCAAATATTATTTTACCAGCGTTTGATCCTGAGGAAGAGTAGCTGTATAAGTTATCTTCTATTTCAACATCGTTGATAAAAACAATAAATTTTGATTTTGCAGTTGGTAAAGGGTCTAATGTTAATAAAAACTCAGTTTGATTTGCAGTTGCTGTAAACCTCTGCCCTGGAGTATAATATTGGTAATGTGTTTGATTTATAAATGCCATGTGTTATGCTTTTTCTTGTGTTACACTTTTAGTATCTTCTCCACTAGCCATTGCGTAGATAGAGTTATCTTTTATTACTATTCCAGCTAATGCTAATATTTTAATTACTAACTCTGTCTCTTCTGATTCGTGCAGCTCAAAATTAGTTGATGTAGCTGAATTGTATAGCCCAGTTGCGCTATTAGCCGCCCAAGCCGCTACAGCGGGAACTTTAACATAGTTTGCATATATACCGCTAGTTATCTGAGTATTATTAGTGCCATACACCTTTATTCCGGCAGTATCTCTAATATATATAGGATAAGTATTTGTAGGTTTTGTAAGTGGAGATCTTTGAATATATAACCATTCTTTTTGGGTTACTTGCTCTATATCTCTACAATCAGGACAATTGTTTAATACAGTACCTAATCTATATAGGTCTGCGGGAAGTGTAGTGCCTCCGGTAACAGATATTCCTGTTTTTTCAAATGCACTTATTTTTTCTTCGAGTATTTCAACCATGTCGGAATAATCTGTTTGGTTACCTGGAACTCTTAGAAATTGATTTAGGTCATAAAAATATTGTTCAAATATGTCAAGCTGTGCTTGATTTGCAATAGTGTTAAACTCCTGAGGCGTAAGATAGCCTCGCTGTTCTTTGTTTGTTATAGCTAATACTCTTTGGTATACTGTGTTTACGTTTACTGCCATTATATTTTTATTATAGGTTAAGGCCCACAAAAGCAGGCCTTGCCTACATTTTGTTTACTTTAGTTTCTTTTCAATAGTTTGGTATACTTCAACCCCTTCATCGGTTTTAAAGTATTGTGCTAAAGCAGAGTACGGATTTTCATCAAACGGAACTGTCATAAGTTTTCTATCATTTGTTCCCCACATAAATGTTCTTTGGTCATTTGATAGTTTAATAATACCTAATTCAGTAGCTTTAATTCCAACATTTCTAATATTTATGTTTTCATCATTAGCCAATTCTAAGAACAAGTAAGGGTTTTGCCTAGCAAATAGCAAGCAATCTCTTTTAATCTCCTTAGAACTCATCGTAGATACTTTATTTCCGAATTCTGTCCTTAATATAGCCTCCATACGGTCTATATCTAATGTTGTAGCTAAATTTAATGCTTTAATTTCAGCTTCAATATATTCCATATCATTTTCAGCAATTTCAATAGGATTAAATTCTTGAAATTTTTGTCCATTCCAAGGATGTATATCTAAAAAATTCTGTAATGTTTGTTTTTCTTTTGGTACAAATAATTGTCCATCTCTAAAAACAATATGACTTAATCTTTGCGGCCCTTTAAATTCATCAACAAATACTGTTTTTTGATTTTCACAATATTTCATTTCTCTTTCATATCCTAATTTCTCATCAAACCAAAATAGACCTCTACTTTTTAATACATACACAATAGGTGTTTGATTTAAATTTAATTCATACACTTTGTCTTTGTACACTTTTTTTGTTTCTTTTTTAACCTCAACAGGTTTTTTAGCAACCTGAGTTACAGGTTCTTGCTTTTTTACTTTTTCCATAATATAATATAATTTAATAGTTTAAAAAAGTAATAGTTACCCCCGTACAAAATACGAGGGTAAAAATTACAATAGTTATTAAGAGCTAAACTTGATAAAGTTGTTAGCAGCTTGTGTTACTAAACATCTTTCAGAAAGATAGTGAATTTCCATCTTGTCAACACCTGATGCAGTAGCTCCGCCAACTGATCCAGTGATCCATGATTTCATTCTTCTATCATCCATTTCAGAAGCTCTGTATCTTACGTGTAAGAAAGGACGTCTAACATTTTTACCTAATTGTTGGTCATAAACTGAAGACGTACCAGCTGGTACTAAAAGTCCTTTTAATCCACCTACGTGACCTCTTGTAGAAGCATCATTAAGATATTTCCAGTCAGTTTTGTAGAAGTCATAAGAACCTCTTCTAAATCCAGTAAAGCCTAAATTAAGTGCCATGTCAGATGAGTTTTCAAATACACCGTAATTAACACCACCAGTTACGTGAGGGTTTAATCCCGCAAGTAAATCATCAATGTATAAATTAGCGTCTCTATCTAAGAATAACATATTCTCTTCAATTGAACCTTGTTTGTCTAATTCTTTTAATAATAAATCAAACTCAGCAAGTTTATCAGCAGCAGGTGTTGCAGCATCAAATTGATTTGTTGCCACCATACCTCTACTAGCAATTGCAGATAATAATCCTTCAGATCCATCTGGCACATCCGCTACTGCGTTTGCATGAGATTTTTCTGCTTCAATCATTGTCATTTCTAAGTAGTCTTCGAATCTTACTCTAGTGTCTCCTTCAGCTTTCATGTACCATAGGTAACCTGCTTGTCCAGCTTCTCCACTTACTTCAACCCACCCAATTTGAGCAGTATCAGAACCAGAAATTTCAAAGTGATCTTTGATAATCATTGGCTTGTTAGTGAAAGATTTGAATACAGGCTCTACAGAATTAGTCATGCTGTCAGTACCTTTGTTAAATTCAGAACCATAAACGAAGAATTTAATCGCTTGGTTATCAGTAGTTGCGATACCAGCTAAATCATCAACATTCTCAGCGCCGTAAGGTTTGATAGTTAATGTATTAGTTGCAGTCTCGATACCAGCTGTAACAAAAGCTTTAAATACAACGCTATTAACCACAGCTACTACAGTAGCTCCTTTTCTAATTGCGTGTGCTTCTGTTGCACCAGAATCAATACCTACGATAGCATCGATTGCTCCTGTAACAGGATTAACCTCTCCAGTGTAAGCTAAGTGTAGTCTACCTTGCTCAGACCAAATTACTTGATCAGAAGCCATAGGCATTTCTGCACCTACCATTCTCAAGAAAGAAGAAACAGATCTGTTGCCATATCTTTCAACTTCTTGAGCATATAATTCAGGTAAATACTGTTGTGCCCAGTTATCTCCACCTGTATGAAAATTTAAATAGTTACTCTGCAGTGTCATTTTTTGAGATGCAGGAGAAACTATGCTGCCAGCCGATGGGCCAGCAAATGAAACGTTTGTTGCCATTTTTTAATAGTTTTTAATAGTTTTTTAATTTTAGTTTAATTCCAGATAAATCATCACCACTAATAACTCTTGCTTTCATGCCACCAATTTTAACCTCTTGATGTGTTGATCTTGGGTCCATATTAATGTTTTTTGAAGACTTAACAGATTGCTTAATAGCATCTGCCTTGCCTTGCTCATAAAAATGTTGAGCTATAGAGTCGGGATTCATCGCGGTAAATAAAGCTTTGTGATAACCAGGAGCATCTGCCATCTTGTTTTCTTTATCTAAGAACTTCTTAGTAAAGTTATTGATGTCACTCTGGGTTTCTCTAACATTATCTACATTCTTCACATTAAACCTAAATCTCTTGTCGCCGACATTATATTCAAAACCTTTGAATTTATCATTAAAAAGTGAATCAGTTTTATTGTTAAACGCTTCTCTTTGAGATTGCGCTATTTCTTGATTCTGGGTAGACTCCTCGTTGTACCTATTAAAAAAGTCTAATGCTTCTTTTGCTTCGGGGGTTAGTCTATTACCAGCTTTAATTTCTTTATAGTAATTATCTTTTTTTGATTCAAGTTGTAATTTTGCTTCAGCAACTTCTTCTTTAAAAGCTAATTTTTGTCTTTTAATAACTTTAGGATCATCAACCTCTTCATCAAAAGAAAATTTGTCATCAATTAAGAATACAATTTCTTCGGATGATAGATGAGGTTTTGTTTGAGTATAATACTCATGAAGTAAGATCCATGTTATCAAACTTCTCATAATCCTTGTTTAATTTTACATAATCTTCCAAATTGCCACCTGTTTCATTTATAAACTTAACTAAGTCTTGAATATTTTCAGGATACTCTATTGGTTTTTGTGCTTCTTCTTTCTGTAATACTTTTTCTTGTTCCGGTGTGGTAACGGTATTTTCAACGCGTTCCACCACTCCTGAATCGTCAGTTGTGTTTTCTTCATCTGTAATTTCTTGCAATACCGCTTCTTCTACATCTTCTTCTTGTCGTACTTCTTGCAATTCCACTTTGGCTTCTTGCCCAGTTTCTTCAACCTTGCTGTCTCCGCTAGACACGCTATTTTCTGCTTCTTGTTCTTGAACGGCATCTTGCTCTTGTTTAGGGGGTTGTGTTAAATCTACTTTGTACATACCAGACTCTTTATCAAATCCGGAGTCTTTCTGTACTTCTTGTTCTTTTTCTTGTATAGACTTTTCTTCAGTCTCTACAACTTTTACTTTTAATTCTTCTGCCATAATAAAATATTATATGATTATACAATTTATATATTACTTAGGATCAAATGTACCTAAGTCAAAATCTCCGCTTAAAATATCATTTCCACCTGATTCAAAACTTTTTGGCGGTAAGTTATTCTTACGTTGATTTATAAGCTCGCTTTGTTGGCTAGCTTGTATTTTTGTTCTTTCGTCTTTTCGATTCTCTTTTTCAGAGTTCTTTTGCTTTTCAACATTGTTTTTAGCTCCATGTAACTGCATATTCATTTGGAACTCTAAATTCATTAATTCTTTTTTAAGAGCTGCTTCCGCTTGTAGCTTTTGCATATCTAATTGCCCTTTAGCTTGCTCTAATTGAATTTTACTTTGCATTAACGCTTGTTGTTTCTGAACCTCAGCTTGGGCAGCAACTTGTTGTGCTTGCGCATTTGCCTGTGCTTGTGCCTGTATATTTGCTTTAGCAGTTTGCTGATCTTGTTGTTGCTTTTTCTTTCTTCTAAGTTTTAACAATTGATTTGCTAATTTAACATTCTTTATCATTCTTATATCAATAGCATCTTCAAGATGAATGTTGTTTTGCCCAATAGCAACTTGAATATTATTTTCTAACATTTGCTTTTCTTCTTCATCAGGTTCGAGCTCTAAAAATATACCAAAATCATGTAAATGCAATTCAGATAATTCATTTAAAGTTGCTACATTATGAGAACCTATACTTTGAACAAACGCTGTTGCTGTAGGTGAGTACTCTAAAACATCAGATATTCTTAAAGATATTTTTTCTGCTGTTTCTGTTGTTAGGTATAAACCGCTTTGTAATATATGTCTAGTTGCTGTATTACTATTTGCTGCTGCTAATTTTTGCACACCAACTAAAGCATTCCTGTCTGGGCTACTACCNTCTCTAGCTTCGTTTAACCCTGTAGCATCTCTTATCATTTGCATATAATAGTTATATGTACTAATCAATGCTGTTAATTTATTNGTACCTGCNCTATTATTTATTTCTTGTATAGGTATTTTACCTGGGTTCATATCACCGTCNGAAGTAAATGATCTACCGATTATACTACCTGTTTGGAAGAACATATTCAATGCTTCNTGAGGATTGTAATTACTCCCGTTACCTAAATCTATTTCAGCTAAACCATCTGCATCAACGTAAACCCCATCTGGAACCATCCTTGAAAGAATTTGTTGAATTTTTAAATGAGTTAACTGTATCATATCAGCAAAGCTAGTAACTCTGCTAACTAAAGACTCTATATTGCCATTATACATTCGAGGCGCAACAATAGAGTAATTCATTTTTACTTTATTTGCATCGCTCTTTTCTCGAAGCATGTTTTCGCAAAGATTCCATTTTAAAAGTTTCTTTGCTCCAGGTATATATATTCCGTCATAAAGAACTTCTACATTTTTTGCTATACGCTCGAACTTCAATCCTTCCGTCGTTGGTGGATTAAAAGCATCAGACTTTTTAATTATTTTTTCTGCTCCAGT
>JGI24004J15324_10000250_pt1 | contig 21840 bp, 33 predicted proteins | sample LinPmetageLP32_FD_15324 | JGI IMG/M metagenome (IMG submission 15324)
TACGCGATTACTGCGTTGCCTACGGAAGACGGTTATTTTCTTACAAGGATGGATTAGTTATGGGGAAGTTTAATTTAGGGTACAGAAAACCATTATTAGCACGTCGGATAATGCACATTCGTATTAACAATCGTGCTTGGATGCATGAGCAGATGAAGACTATTAAACTGCCAATTGAGGCTGTTGTTTCAAAGTCTTTGCTATCAACCAGACGGAAGGGAATATAGTTATGAGTAAAGAGATAACGCTTAACCTACCACCGAAACAAGTCAACGCCATGCTGGTTGCAATGGATCACGAAATTGAAAACCAGTTAGGCGGCAGACCTGTTGACTGGGAATATTTTCCAGAACTAGCCGCCATGCTGATGGCTTACTACGAAACACGTTGTAAATTTAGGGAGAACCAAGATGGAAAAGTGTAAGGACAACAAAAAACCATATAATGTCAAAATTGACATTGAGGTTTGGTATGATCGTAACTTTACCTGCTGGGCTGTTGATGAAGAGGAGGCTAACACCCTCGCACGAGAAGCGGCAAGACAACAGACCGAACATCTAATCGGCATTGACATAGATGTCGAAAACGATGGTGGTTGGACATATGGTGGTCAGCAATACAGCACCGTTTATGTAGAGGAGGAGAAGTGATGGATGAACATGCTGTAGAATTTATATGGGTCTTTGAGGCAGAGCCGCACGTCTGTGTGAAGTGTGGCGGTGAGCGTTGGCACACCAACAAATTCTGGGCGAACTGGCGAAAAGAATGGTTCGATGGTGATGAAGAGGGCGGCGTTGACAAGTGGTGTCACGACTGTGATGGCGAGACATCCATCATGCCCAAGGATGAATGGGAAGGGGAGAATTGATGTCTTATGTTATTGTTGTAGACACCCTGTGCGAAGGATGGCAGGCATGGGGGGAGTCAGACGGGGGCATGCCAGAAATCTTTGCGACTAAGGCAGAGGCACAAAAAGAAATTGATGAATCCTTTGCAGACTTGGTGTGCAATCAAATCCACAGTGGCATGCGACCAGACGAAGAACCGGAGGAGATGGTTATGCTGTTGCATGAATACGTTAAAGGCCGGAAGGCAGTTTATGAGGGAGCGAGTCATGAAAAAGTACGAGGTTAAGATCAAAGCGACTGTCACCAAGACAGTTCGCGTGTTTGCCCTTAACGAGGATGATGCCATTGAGGTTGCGAACGATGAGTTCACAGTTATGCATACAGGTGATCCTGAGAAGTATGAACAGGATACACTGAATATTTCAGAGGTGCCATCATGACGGATTATTTTACAAAAGCTGGAAACATCGAAGGTCATGAAAAAATTGTTGATGAGTTCGAGCAAAGCATGTCATTGCCTGACCTTCCGGAAGAGTATTTGATCCATGACGATAGGTACTACATTAATTATCGTAGTAAGCACAAAGAAGGTTCAAATATTAATAAGATGATTAACGACCAATATGTCCCTGTAGTGGGGGGCTTGATTGAAGCGCAAAGGATTGGCAGGAACGAACCCGATGTTTTTTACAAATTGTTGGCAAAATGGCGTCATGTCACCAGCAATCCTATGAACGTGTCAAACAATGTTTATAGCACACATTGCACATTGCTTTTTGTTCGCACAGATCACAAGCAATTATATAAAAAAGTTATAAAGGTTAAATTAAAAGTTCAAGCAGAATGCTATGACCTTGTTCATCACATCAATGAATTAAAACGCGTACCTGATAAAGCTGACGCGAACACACGTTTATTTCTTATGACTTCGAGGACTTCTGATTATGAGATAAGCCATAAATTTAAGCTGGATAAAATTAGACAGAAGCCTTTGCGTGTCTCTAATGCAAGATATGCATACGATAAAAGAAAGAGGAGAGCGACCCCAAGCTGGGCTGATCACGGTAGGATTAACAAAGTATATAAAGTCAGGAATAGCTTAAATAAGAAAGACGGAGCGGGGACATGGCACGTTGATCACATTGTGCCCCTCGCTGGGGAGAGAGGTGGTAAAAGAGTTGTTAGCGGATTACATGTTCATTTTAATTTGCAAGTAATACCTGCCAGAATAAATTTAAAAAAGAGCAACAAGTGGGAAACAAAACAGGAGGTATCATCATGACAGTTGAACCAATAACGATAAACCAACTTGACGGACTGGCGGCAAAAGCTGTCGGGTTCGAGAACAAGTTGAAAAGAGAGTCCGATCCAAGGCTACGCAAACAGTATCGGACTAAGGCTGACCAGCTATGGAAGGCTGTTGAAGAGGGCGAGGGTGCTCGCCGTGATGCAGGATTTAAGGTTTACGAGGAGTAAAATAAATGGCTTTAATAACACTAACAAAAGTGGATGAGACTACGCTAAATCCTGATCATGATGAGGTTCTTTATCTGATTGGTTCTAGCTTCTCAATGTATGAGCGCACCCTTTCACGCGGTGACAAGCATCGTAAGGTCACGCACATAATTGATGTGACTAATCGGGCTGGCTGGTTTGTGAGTGAGCCTATGGAAAAAATTATGGAGGTAATGCGGCTATGGGAAAAGTAAAAGCGTGGGTCATGGACATGGAAGAAGATGCCATCGACATGACCGTTGAAGAATGGACGGACAAGCATGGTGAAAGCCTGATCGAAGTCTATCACGAGGCTCGCAGGAAATATGCGGATTTGATAGAGGACAAAGACGATGATCAAATTATACAAACTAATCATGGACAGTAAGCGTAACCCATTGTCCTACATTCCGGATAACAATACTCGGCATCTAGTCATGCAAATACTGGCATGGATGTGGTGCATAATTTTTGGAATGTCTGTCGGTTCTGTCACTGTGTTTGGTATCAGTGTAATAGCACACGCCCTGTTGATAGCAGGTGTGTTTATTACGGCGGGTGTATTTGCAACAGCCAAACGCAAGCCACAGTATTTTGGTGGTCTTGGCAGGGGCAAAGGAGGTGAGCATGAGTAGCGTACAAAGATACACCGAGGATGTTTTGCTGCGAAACACCAACTACAGGTTGCGCGGCAGAGAAACATGGATCGATGTCAAAAATCTTTGCGTCAAGTTTACTCGTGAAGATCTGGGTGTTTCGATATCGATTTACCCCGAGGTTGATGAAGGTTTTGGGAAACCATTAAACAAGATTTTTGTTGCGTATACAGACGCACCAGAATTGGAAGAAGATGCGGAAAAGCCGCGTAAAAACTTCCAACAAAAGAGACCCACAGGTAAGGGTTTCAGTCTAACTAAATTTATGAACAGAAACTAAGGAGGATATTATGGGTAGAACTAAAATGGTTGAGAATATGACTGACGTAGAACGTGCGGAGCATTATCAAAAGATCCGCGACGACAGAGATGAGCAACTGCGTGTGTCAGCTATGCATTTGGATGACGAGCAACGCGAGGCAATCAAAGAGGCTCGTGACGTGCTTCAAAGTGTCGTTCAGTGCTGTCATGAAATCGGTGATGTGTGGATGTCCGATGTCAGTAAGATGGAAACAGCTTACTTCGCCTTGAAGAATCGGTTTCCGTTGGATGACGACTAATGAAGTGGGTGCTAGTCTTGGTTGCTTTCAGCGGCGGGGACTTTGAAACAAAGACACTGGGCGGCTACGACACCGTCGCCCAGTGTCACGTCGCTACCACTGAGATATTTTGGGGTGAGAAAATGCCTATCAACGAAGGTCTAGTGTGTATGAGGATTGAGAAATGAAACAAAGGATTCCAGATTGGCGAAGCATTCGCCAGCATCACGTCGTACCTGATAAACGGTATAAGACAAACAATGAAATAGAATTGAAGCTAGCCCGGACAGAGTTAAGTTTAGAAATGAACTTCGAGGACGGGTGTCCGTGGTGCGGCAGTATAGGACGCGTGGAGGTGCATGGGCATACGCAATGTACATCTTGCCATCATGTTATAGATGATTGTTGTCAGGGAGGGTATTGTGATAATTGAAGGTGACGGAACATGGAATAAAATGATTAACGAAGGCAGATGCCCTCGTTGTTTTTCAATGATAAATGAAGAAAACAAGTGGTTCGTATGTGATGTTTGTTCTCTTCAGATTAATGACAAGAACCCAGACATGGACTGGTCTTTTGCAGTAGCCAATATTGAAAAACTTGTTATTGAAAAAATTGATTACATGATGGATCATCCAGATAAGTATGATCTAAACGATATTAAAAAAGTGGAGGCTTCATGGAAAAGGATACTCAGGGGCTAGCAAGAATCATCAGGGTTCTTGACGAAGAGCTTACAGAGCTATTAAGTGTAGGCTTGTACAAACAGGCGGAGGAAACTAGAAAGCGCCTTTTGACATACGTTGATATGAGAAACCAAAAGAATGCGGAGTTAGAAGAACGTGTCAGATAACGTGGTATATTTAAAAGACAAAAGTATTAAGTTTATTCCTCACTCGGTTCCTGTTTTGTGCGAGATAGCTGGGGAATTAATGTCTGAAATATTGATCTTGGGTGAAGCCAAGGACGGATCAATAAAAATGATGACCACATGTGAAAGCGTACCTGACATAGTTTTTTATCTTGAGACAGCAAAGCTAGCGGCTCTGGGCTACGGCCTTGAAGAGGAAGAACCGAAAGAATAGATTTATTGTAGGAGGGGACAATGAAATTTAATTATAAGACTGAACCGTATGCTCACCAGCATGAGGCACTAATTCGCAGCTATGACAAAAAACATTATGGCTATTTTATGGAGATGGGCTGTGGAAAATCTAAAGTTCTTCTCGACAACGTGGTCTGGTTGTATGAGCAGGGCAAGATCGACACCGCGGTTATCGTAGCTCCGAAGGGGGTGTATCGTAACTGGCAGATTAGCGAGATACCCGCACACTTTCCCGATGACATAGAGCATGAGGTTTTTGTTTGGAAATCTAACCCCAACAAAAAACAACAAGAGGAACTGTCGAACGCAGTTAAACATCGGGGCGGTCTTCGTATATTACTGGCTAACGTGGAGGGCTTTGCCACAGGAAAACTGTCGAAGTATGTCGATCTATTTATGAAAGACTCTAAGGTGCTATTCGCAATTGACGAGTCAACTACGATAAAAAACCCCAAGGCAAAAAGAACTAAGGCACTGATAAAAGCAGGTGCGAGTGCCCCGTACAGACGTATTCTTACAGGATCGCCAGTGACAAAGTCACCTATGGATTTGTACTCACAGTGTGGTTTCTTGGACAATTCCTGTTTGGGTTTTTCTTCCTTCTACTCGTTCCAGGGCAGGTATGCGATAACAAGAACACAGCGCATGGGCGGACATAGTTTTCAACAAATCGTAGGTTACAGAAACCTAGAAGAGTTATCCGAAAGACTGGAAAGATTTTCGTTCAGGGTCACAAAAGAGGAAGCTTTGGATTTGCCAAACAAAGTATATACGACGCGAGACGTTTACTTAAACGAGGAACAAAGCAAGCATTACATGTCTATAAAAAATAATGCTATCGCCCTGCTGGATGAAGGTGAGCTTGTTTCTGCACCGTCAGTCATGACCCAGCTACTACGGCTTCAACAGGTACTGTGTGGTCATTTAATGACCGACGACGGAGATCTTGTGGAGTTCCCTACCACCAGAATAAATGCCTTGATGGAAACCATTGATGAGATGACTGGCAAAGTTATTATATGGTCTAGGTTTCGATACGACATAAGACGGATAGTTCAAGAGCTAACGAAGGTGTACGGAAAAGATTCAGTTGTCTCTTACTTTGGTGATACCAGCGATGAAGACCGACAGAGTGCTGTAAGAAAATTTCAGTTTGAAGATGTGAGATTCTTTGTAGCTAACCCGCAAACCGCAGGTTATGGACTGACGTTAACAGCCGCGACCAATGTAATCTATTATGCCAATGATTTTAACTTGGAGACCAGAGTCCAATCCGAGGATCGGTGTCATCGCATTGGGCAAGATGAGTCAGTAATCTATGTTGATCTGGTTACAAAGGGGTCTGTTGACGAACATATTGTCAGGTCTCTTCGCTCGAAGATTGATCTTTCGGCAAAGACTCTTGGCGAACAAGCTCGTCAATGGTTGGAACTGACCCCCCGCCGAAATGCCTATTAGATGCGTTCTTGATAGCTATTTTGTTGCCGTTTTTTTGGAAGTTTGTTTGTGGTGTGTCGATCTGATGAGGGAACAAGGCGCAACGTCCTGACTCTAGGTCTACATACAAAAGTCTAACACCAAGTTTTAGTTGTGCGGGTTTAAGGAGACGAGAAATGATTGAGCCATTTTTTCTACGGCCAACAGTTTTAACATCGAAACACAGAAGTTCTCCGGTCGGAGAGAGTGCAATTAAGTCAATGGGTCCTTGTTCAAGAAAAGGCTGGTACACATAGCAACCCTGAGACAAAAGCCAGTTGGCAGCAATTAATTCAGATCTTTTACCATCTCTAATTCTATGATCTGGTCTCATTTGGCTATTGACCCTCTACAACAATATCGGATATGTTTTATACAGGTTTTAAAAAGGAGAATAAAATGGACACGAGTAAATGGAAGTCAGTTGCTGTTGCGATTAGTGTTTATACAACCCTAAAACAAATGGCAGAAAAAAACCATAGAAGCGTTAGTAAGCAGTTAGCTTACTTGGTTGATAAAGAAATTTCTTCCGAGCGTAAATAACTTTTACAGCGGTGTGCTGATGGGGGCTTTACTTACACCGTTTTACTATGATAAAAGCCTCAACCACTGCCGAAGGGCATTAACTTTGTAAACGATAGGAGAAGAACGATGAGCGATATTTTTACGCTGATGGATGAAGACGTCGAAGCTAACAAGTTTGACAATGTTGATGAGGAAAAAGGTTCGCAGTTATCGGATCTAATAAAAAAGTCCTTAGATATAGATAATAAAATAAAAGAGGCCGAGCAGTACCTCAAAGATTTAAAAATCCAAAAAAGAGAAGTGTCTGAGAAGGAAATCCCACAGCTTATGTTGTTGATGGGTATGGAAAGCATTTCTGTTGAAGGTAATAAAGTTGCCTTGAGACAGTTCGTGCATGCTCGTATTCCTGATGACATGAAAGATCAGGCTTTTTCTTGGATACGATCTATTGGGGAGGGGGACATAATTAAACACGATGTCACTGTCTCTTTCAACGCGGGACAAGACAATGTGGCAGGGTCAGTTGTCGAAGACTTGCGAGACCAGGGGTTGGATCCTGCACAGAAAACTCACATACATCCACAAACACTCAAAGCATGGGTCAAGGGACGTATTGAGGCGGGTAAAGAAATAGACTTTGACACGTTCGGTGTCTTCGTTGGAACAGAAGCTAAGATTTCTAGGAGCTAGAATAAAATGACAAATACACAAGTGGCGGAGGCCAAGAATACTCTACCTGTTAACATCATGGATGACATGTATGAAAACGCAGGGGCGGGCACAGAAAACTTAACCGCGGATGATATGCAGATTCCGTTTTTACGTATCCTACAACCGCTATCACCACAACTTTTGAAGACTGATCCCAAGTATCTTAAAGGTGCGTCCGCTGGGGATTTGTTTAACACAGTTACCGGGGACGTGTGGGACGCTGATACTGGAGTGACCATTATACCTTGTGCCTTTCAGAAAAAATATCTGGAGTTTCAGATTCGTGAGAATGGCGGCGGATATGTTGGTGAGCATTCACCAAATGCACCGGAGGTTAGAAATACTGAACGTGTTGGCGCGAGTGAGATGATGGCTTCAGGTAATGAGCTCATTGTATCTTTTCAGTTCCTTGTATTGGGTATGACTCCAAACGGTAGTTTTCAACAGATGATTTGTGACATGAAAAAGACACAGACCAAAGTTGCGAAGCAATGGAACACAAGGCGTACTGGCCTGAAAATAATGCACCCCACAAAGGGTCTGTTTACTCCACCCATGTGGGCTACTGTATGGCAGTTAAAGACGGTACAAGAAACCAACGACAAAGGATCGTGGTTCAACTATGACGTTTCTAACTTAGATGCCAGCGCCGTTAGCCCGGAGGCTATGGCGGAGGCTAAGGGTCTTTTCACTAAGTTCCAGAAGGGTGAGATTAAAACTCAGGCTGGTACACAAGAAGAGATGAAAGAACAAGATAAATCAGACTTGGTAGATGACGTACCTTTTTAAGTAAGTGATGGGTTTAGGGAACACATCAAAGCCTGACAGGGTTAACAGCTTTGTCAGGCGCTTAAAACTTAAAGGGGCAACTCATGAACGACCAAGAACGGTTCATGGCCGCGTTTGAAGGTTTCAGTTCGGCACATGGACAGACACAAATATCTAGTGAGCGCAGGGCTGGCAAGCAAAAAGCTAAGTCATATATAGTTCGCAAACCACTAACATTAGACCTTGTTCTCGGCCACCTAGAGGGTCGCAATGGGGTTGGGTCTATACCTATCAATGAGTCTAACAAGTGTAGGTTCGGTGCTTTGGACATCGATCAATATCCGCTTGATCTAGTGGCTCTTGATAAGAAGCTACGCAGTATAGAAGTTCCTAGCGTGGTCTGTCGCTCCAAGTCTGGAGGGGCACACATATTCTTTTTTTTCACAGACTACATGAGTGCAGGAGAGTTCCGTGACAAAGCATCAGAAATTGCATCGTATCTTGGATATGGTGGTTGCGAGATATTTCCAAAGCAGGAGCAGGTTCTTGTCGAGCGTGGCGATGTTGGTAACTTTATCAACCTTCCGTACTTTGATTCGGAACAGACGCTCCGCTACGCTATTAAGGAAGATGGCGAGCCCGCATCTTTAAAAGAATTTTTAGCTCTTGTAAAAGAAAGAACAGTAAAACCTGACACCTTTGTTGCTCTAACTCTTGGAGATCCCGTCCAGGAATTTAAGGAATGGGCACCGTGTTTAAGTTGCATGTTTGGTCAAGGTATTCCGGAGGGCACACGTAACACAGTTATGTTTGCGGCGGCGGTTGGTTGTAAGAAAGAACAGCCAGAGAACTGGAAGTCTAGACTCGAAGAGATTAACAACAAGTTTTGTAAACCTTCTGCTTTGCCTGCATCAGAGATAGTTACGATACAACAACAGCACGAGAAGAAAGAGTATGGCTTTCCGTGCGAGCAGGAACCTTTAAAAAGTTACTGCAACAAAACACTTTGTAAGACAAAGAAGTTCGGTATTGGATCTCACACATCTAGCTTAGATGTGACGGGTTTATGTGTGGTTAAGTCGGAGCCTCCGGTATGGTTTTGTGATGTGTCCGGTCAACGTGTTGAGCTTACAACGGATGATTTGCAGACACCTCAGAAGTTTCAGAAGGCTTGTATGGAACAAATACATAAGATGCCGCCAATGCTTAAGACAGCGGACTGGCAGGCTATCGTTGGCATGATGATGGAGGATATGAGCGAGATAGAAGTTCCAGAAGAACTAACATACAAAGGTCAGTTTATGGATCTTCTCGAAGGTTTTTGTGATGGACGCGTTCAGGCGCAGTCATTTGAAGAGATTACACTTGGGAAACCATTCACAGAAGAGGATGGGTTTACTTACTTTAAAATTGAAGCCTTGATGAAGTACCTGCGCAACAACAAGTTTGACACGTATAGTAGGGGGCAAATTCAAGAAAGACTGAAAGAGTTAAACAACGGTCCAGCTAATGGACAGAAAAGATTCCCTACGACTATTGGGGAAAACAAACAGATGCGCGTCTGGTGGGTTCCTTCTTTTAATCAGGAGGTCAAAGTATCGGGGATCGCGGTCCGAGGTGATGAGGTGCCGTTCTAATGGGATACATAGCTAACTTTTACTGTGATAGATGTAAATCCAAATGGAAGGTGTTTTATAACAAGCACAAATCGATGAATGAAGGTGATGCCTGTCAGGTATGCACTGACGATAACCAATGGGGTACGGACAAAATGGTTGTCGTTGAACCTCATTTCTATACAGAAGTGGACTATGATGGATATGACCTTGAGGGCAAGTCGTAATGGAAACCACTATCTTCGGACCACCTGGCACAGGAAAAACAACCAGGTTAATAAATATAGTACGTCAAGAAATAGAAGGCGGTACGCAACCGGAAAAAATAGCATTTGTTTCTTTTAGTAAAAAAGCTGCGGAAGAAGCACGGACTCGCGCCTCTGAAAAATTAAGCATGGATGTAAACCAAATGGCCTGGTTTCGCACGTTGCATTCATTTGCGTTTCAGACTCTTGGTCTTGGAACAAGGCAAGTCATGGGCGGCAAGGATTACAATAAACTAGGTGACTTGTTGGGGTTGGAATTTAAGGCGAGCGCAGGTGTTAAGATGGCCGATGGTCTTTTGTTCTCTCCTGGCAACGGCGGCGATGCGTATCTTACTATGATACAGATGGCTCGTGTAACGGGGACATCTATTGAGGAGCAGTTCTCTAGGGTTGCTAACAGGAATCTTCACTACCAACAACTCAAGCTAGTAGATCAGGTACTAAGAGACTACAAGGAAGACACCGGAAAGATTGATTTTGTAGACATGATACAGGATTTTATAACGGAGGGTTACTGTCCTCAGTTAGATGTTCTTATTGTGGACGAAGCACAGGATCTAGTTCCCATGCAGTGGCAAATGGTTCATGAGGTTATGAAACCTTGTGCCAAGCGCATATATTATGCGGGCGATGATGACCAATGCATATACTCTTGGATGGGTGTGAACGTGGGAGATTTTCTTAACGCATCTGAAGATAAAATAATTTTAGATAAATCATATCGTCTTCCCATATCTGTTCATGGCATGGCGGATTCTCTTGTAAAACAACTACATACAAGACAACAAAAAGTGTGGTCACCTACAGAAGAAGCTGGAAGTGTTGTCTGGCATCGTGATATCCTTGATGTGGACATAACAACCGGAGAGTGGTTAATACTTGCTCGCACCAATTACATCGCCAATAGAATCGCAAACAATCTTAAAGAACAAGGATTCCTTTACTGGCGTGAAGGTTCCGGTTGGTCCATCTCCCCCAATGTATTAACTGGAATAGAGGTGTGGTTGCGCTTATGCAAAGGTCAGTATTTATCTGCGACGGAAGTAAAGAAGTTATCAACGCTATTAACGCCAAACGTTATTACCAAGGCTGGCAGAAGAAAGCTGTCACTACTAGACGCCGAAGTAACTTACAATCTAACAGACATACAAAACCTGTGCTCGTTGAGCGCAACAGAGCAAACTCCGTGGTACGAAGTCTTGAAAGTTTCGGAGACAGAGCGGATTTACATTACATCTGTAAGGCGGATGGGCGAGTCGATCTTGTCGGGGAAGCCGAGGATTCGGATATCGACGATACACAAAGCAAAGGGTGGAGAGGCGGATAACGTCGCTCTTCTTTTAGATTCTTCAAGAGCATGTGCGTTAAACCAAGATCAAGATTCCGAGCTACGGACATTCTACGTAGGTATCACTCGCGCTAAAAAAACATTACATCTAATTGAATCACAATCGCAACACGGGTTTCAGATATGAGAAACAGAAAATACTTTTTAGAAAAAGCTGAAGAGTTAATCAACGGACCGAGGGCCAAGGAATACGGACCAGCGAAGTTTAATCATGAGCGCATAGCAACTATCTGGTCTGTTGTGTTAGGAAGACCTGTGACAGCGGAGCAAGTAGTGGCATGCATGATTGGGTTAAAGTTAGCACGTTTAGCCGAGGACATAACAAAGGATGATTCATGGGTAGATATTATCGGGTATGCTGCACTTGGAGGGGAGATTGTCAATGACCGCGATGAAAGCTGATGGATTTAACGACGCAATAATTGGCGTAGCTGAGAGATGCGGAAGTGATGATATCCTGGTATATGATGCTGAAAAGTGCATTGAAATATTAGTTGAAAGAGATGGCATGTCTTATGAAGAGGCATGCGAATACTTTTCATTTAATGTAAGTGGTGCCTATGTTGGCGAAGGAACTCCTACATTTGTGTGGTTTCTAACCCCAGAGGAAGCATTGGAGGAAGTTGATGAAGGCTGATTTATTTGATATGGATGAAGAATGGTCACCTCCATCATCTTTACCGGACCTTACTGGGTGTGAGCGCATTGCAATTGATTTGGAAACAAAAGATCCGAATCTAACAACTCTTGGCCCGGGCTGGTGCAGGGACGATGGATATGTGATTGGTTTTGCTGTCGCGGCTGGAGACTTTGTAGGATACTTTCCCATCCGGCATGAAGCGGGCGGGAATATGCCAGAGAAAATCGTTCTTAACTGGTTAAAGAAACAGTTAGCCACACCTAATATTGAAAAGGTCATGCACAATGCTATGTATGACTTGGGCTGGTTACGCTGGGCTGGCATAGAGGTGCAGGGTAAAATCATTGACACGATGGTTGCTGCCCCTTTGTTGAACGAGAACCGCAGATTCTATAACTTAAACTCATTGGCTGGTGAATATCTTGGAGAGTACAAGAACGAGAAGATGCTTCGCGCCGCCGCTGAGATGTACGGGGTAGATCCTAAGTCCGGTATGTGGCAATTGCATGCTAACTTTGTTGGCAGGTATGCAGAGCAAGATGCCGCGGTAACATTAAAACTTTGGGACAGGCTGCGGGTGGAGGTAATGAAGGACGAGGTCTCAAGTATATTCCAGCTTGAGTCAAGTCTTATCCCTATCCTGTTGGACATGAAACAAAAAGGTGTTCGAGTCGATACTGACAAGGCAGAGCGAGTCAAAAAAGAACTTAAGAAAAGAGAAGACTTTTTACTTAAAGAAATAAAGGAAGAGACTGGCATCGTTGTTGAACCTTGGGCCGCTACATCTGTAGCAAGAGTGTTCGATGCGCTTGGGCTTTCCTACAACAGGACAGAAGGCACGGATGTTCCCTCCTTTACAAAGAGCTTTCTTTCTAATCACGAGCATCCTATTGCGAAAAAGATTGTACGCCTTAGAGAGTTCAACAAGGCCAACACCACATTTGTTGAAACAATACTTAATCATTCTCATAAAGGCCGTATTCATTGTGACTTTCATCCACTTCGCACTGATGATGGGGGAACTGTAACGGGTAGATTTTCTTCATCCAACCCTAACCTTCAACAAATTCCAGCCCGAGATCCCGAGATCAAGGCTATGATTAGNGGCTTGTTTATACCAGAGGAAGGTTGCAAGTGGGGATCTTTTGACTATGCGTCTCAGGAGCCCCGTTGGTTGGCGCACTACTGTGCTCAGTTGACTGGTGCAAACCGTCACCCTCAGATCGATAGTGTAGTTGAAATGTATAATAGTGGCAACGCTGATTTCCATCAGATGGTGGCAGACATAGCCAGCATCACCCGCAAGGAAGCCAAGACTGTCAACCTTGGTATTATGTATGGCATGGGTAGAAAGAAGCTTGCGGGCGTTATGGATATTACAGAGGAAGATGCCAAGGTTCTTCTTAGTAAGTATCATGACCGGGTTCCATTCGTAAAAGGTATAGCGGACATGACCGCGGACCGAGCTTCTAAAAAAGGTGTCATACGTACATGGTTAGGACGTAAGTGTCACTTCGACATGTGGGAGCCAAAGTCTTTTGGATACAACAAAGCAATGAAGCTGGAAGACGCGGTAGAAGAGTACGGTGGACGGGGTATGATACGACGAGCATTTACGTACAAAGCCTTAAATAAATTAATCCAAGGTTCGAGTGCCGATCAAACAAAGAAGGCGATGGTCGATTGCTACGCCGAGGGACTACTACCAATGCTGACAGTTCATGATGAACTGTGCTTCAACATAGAATCTCAGGACCAGGTGGAAAGAATTAAAGAGATAATGGAAACATGCGTCGAGGGATTGAACGTACCGTTTGAGGTTGACGCAGAAATGGGCGACAACTGGGGTGAAGTCGGATAAAACTTCGTCTCTCGTTGAGGTGAAGGTACTACCACACGTCGAGCCTAAACGAGCTCAATGTGAGGCCGTATTATTATTTAATAATTTCAGTTAGTTGCAAGTGCCAGCATACGGTTGACCAAACGCCTTGCGCGGTTAGTTACCTGCGTGTACCACCTCGAATCGACCATCTCTTCGCTTGCTCGTTTGAAATCGCGGGCATCGACTGCCGCTTTCATGCCTTTAAACTTGGACAGGCGGGGTCTACCCATATTGAACATCATGTTGGCAATTATATGCTGACACTCTTCTGGCAGATCATCGAAGTCGTCGTACAAAACTTTGCACTCGTCAACCGTGATTGCCATGTCAAGCTTGAATAACTGATTGACACGATCTTGCTCGACCACTGTACCCACAGGCTTGCCATACTCTGGCTCACCTTCGAGGATCAAGTGACCGATGCCCGTTGTTTCCAGACCTAGATGGTCTAAATAAATTTCGTACTTACAGCCTTCGTCTTCGGCTATCTCTTTACGTAGCACGTCTATATTCATGATATTCCTCGTTGTTGCATACGTTGTGCTAATTGCACAGTCCGTGGATCTCCGCCCATTAATGCTAAATCAGTTGGCGGTTGTGCCGTAATTTGTTGAATAGGAACGGGAACCGCTGAAGGGGAAGCAGCGGTTCCCACTTGCGCTACCGCCGGAGGATTGGCCGTAGCAGCAATTGGTAATGTAGGTTCAGATTGTGTCTCAACAGAGCTAAGTAAGTCAAGATCGGATTGATCTCCATCGTCTATTTCAAGTGGTTTCCCGGTCAGCGGACGTCGTAGTAATGACTTACGTATTGCATTAAGCTCTTGTATAGGAAACTCTCCGCCATAGTCTCTTGTAGTTTTTCTGGCATCAGAAACAATTTCAGGAGAAATTACTTTAGGACTAAACTCACCTTTTATAAGTCTATTAGCGTCACCCACACCGTTTTCTTTTAACGCTTTACGAATCTCTATTTCATTAAAGCCCAATGCTTTCATGTCCTTTACCAAACCGTACATGCGGTTTTGTTCACGGAAAAGTCTTTCGTTAACTTCCCTGTAAATATTTTTAATGTTTTCTGGGTCCATCCCATTTTTAACACGAGTGGCTCTATTGAAAACCTGGCCTATAGAACTAACAGTGTCAGTGTATTGATAAGATCCATACTTAGTTATGTCGTCAGCCTTAATTTTAGTCTCGGCAACACCGCTAGCTAGTCGTAAGATTTCCTCAGCCATCTTACGCTCATTGCCTCTAGCATCCTTACCATTTTGAGAAGTTATAGCTTCAACAAGACGACTAGGCACGTAACCTATATTACCTCCAAGCTCTGGATCTTTGGTTATTTTACCAACAGTTTGCTCCACAATGCTGGGCATAAACGCTTCGGCAATATGAACAATAGATTTTAGAGTTGCCTCCGGAATAGTGTCGTTTTTAAAATCACCCGATCCCAAATCGTACACAGGACTTTCTCCTGTGGGCTGACCTTTGCTTGCTGTAACATCCAATACTTTTTTAGTTAAAATAGACGGTTCTGCAAACGGAGAAATTAACTCAAAAAACGCCCCCGCTGCTGCGTTAATAGCTACCTCCCCAGGATTTAAGTCCAGAAGTGTTCCGTCATCAACGGCGTTTATAACTGCTCTTACGGGACGATTAAGAAAGTCATATGGATTGGTAAAACTGTAGTCTATATATGCGGTAGGTACAATTTTAGTGACTCCATCAATCTTAACCTTTTTAGTTGAAGTAGGAATAAGAGTAGAGTTTCTGCTCCAATCTGCCACGCGTCTTTGTAAAGCGTCCATGCTGTCTTGTGCCACGCCCGATAAACCCATCGCTGCCATTTGAATAGCAGGGCCGGAAACAGCAGCGGTGCTGGTAAAACCTATTAGGCGGCGCATTCCTATGTTTCTAACTTTAGGGTTAGAGGATTGCAGTTCCTTTACAGCAACTCCCAAAGTGTTGGCGCTGGTGCGTATAATTTCTGCGGGAAACGCAATAAAGTTTCCAAAGGGAACTCGTCGTAAAAGTCTAATTGCCTCTGGAACCCGCTCGTAGTTTGGCACTACATTTTTAACAATGTCCGCAGCATATTCATCAAGATCTGCAAAACCCATGTCTCTTGCGTAAGCATTTGCATTGAACTCATCACCCAATGCTGAGATTATTTTGTTTCTTTCAAACTGGTAGTTGTATATTTTCCAAATATCATCACCACCTTGATAGTAATCCCTGGCACGACTCGTTATTCTTTTGCCTCTTTCGATTATGGCTGAATCAAGAAATTGTCCCAGACCTGATTTGCCCAAGGTTCTTCTAACCAAACCCTTGCCTTGCGACACGTTTACACCAAAGCTATCGACTTCACTTTTAATAGAAACTCCGACACCTTCTTCCAAAAGTTTGTCGATCTCTCGAACCTGCGCTTGTGTTCCAACAACACCTAGATCCTGTAGCTTACGAAAATAGATTCCTTTGGCTTCATCCTCGGCCACCCCTAACATCTTTGCAAGTCTCGGAATCTCACCCTTGTATATGTTGTCAATAGTTAGAGCGATGGATTCACCTAAATTAGCTCCCCTGCCTACGTTACCCTGGGCTAAAGCAAACATACCCGCGGATGTTACGTTTCTAATTTGTGTAATAGGAGACAAAACAGTTTTTGAAAACTGAACTAAACCTTTTCCACGCAAAAAGTTACCCAAGATCATTCTATTAAGAGTGTCTTCAGTAGTGCCGCGAGGAACGGTCTTACGTGTTAATGCCTGATAGGCACCTTCTTTTGCATAAGTTCCTTGCATAGCTCCGTAGCTTATGTCTTTTACACCCTCGGTTCCTGTAGATAGTTGCTTATATGCTTCCGTTTTTCTTTGACCATTTGGTAGAACATCAGGAAGTTGCTCGTAAGCCTCTTTTGAAATAAATGTGCTATTTGGACCACTGTCCAGGTGGTTCTTAAAAAGATCATCATAGAAGTCATCAATGGCCTTAAACTCTGCAAGGTTTGATACAGTGGACACAAAAGACTCCATTGGATCTTTTATCTCTCCCAATAAAGCTCGAAGTGCGGGAGTCTCTATTTTTTTCTGTGTAAACAAAGAAGTCCGCAGTTTGTCTTTAACAACCCGTCCTACTTGTCCTGACCCCATTGATGTTAAAGTTGAGGGTCCATCGTACCTACTTACAAAGTTATCAACTAAACTGGTAGCGGCACCCCTCGTTGTTCTGCGGTCTACACCAATGCCAGTAAACATAGTTTCGTCTTCAGGTAAGTTAAGCTGCCTGGCAAACTTTTCAGCCATCTCAGGATTTTCTTCATAAAATTTAATTGCATCCTGATAAGACTGTTTAAACGCATCAGTCTTAAACCAGTCGGGATCTTCAAAAGCTGCAAACTTACGACTCATATACGAGCCTAATTGCTCGTTGATGATGTTCTCCACATCAGGAATCATGCCCTTAGTAATTAGATCAGAGTTAGCTATCTGCTTAGTTAACAGTTCTATCTGACCACGCATAGCTAAAGCCTCGCGTTGCATAAAGTCAGGTAACACTTTTACGAGATCGGTGGTTTTAGTTGGATCAAAATTACGAATACCAAGGTGAGCCGCCTCTCTTTTTGCTGCTTCTAAAAACCCAGGTTCGCGGGCCAAGAATCCATATAGGATATTGATGGCTTCTACTTTTGTATTTGCATCCCCGTTGGTCATAAGGTTTCGGAATGTTTGATTTTCCGTTCCGATAACTTTATCTAACTTACGCTCCAGTGATCTTATGATTCTACCAGAACGGTTTAACTGTTGCTCTATCTTACCTGTCAAGCGTGACCTAGTTTCAAAGGCTCCTTGCGGAAGCATACCTCTAGAGCGAAAAAGACCTAGAATCTTGTCAGTAAATTGACCAAAGCCATCATCTTTTTCTATTATCTTGGCTACAGAACTACCTACAGATTCTCCGGTTGCCGCCGCTAACCTAGAAAATCCAACGACATCGTCTGTTATACGCGCCGCCGCAACGGTTCCCTGTCCCGCTAAACCAAGAATCTTAAACGCGGGTTCGACAGCCGCGGTTGCACCTGCGGCCTCCGCAACAAACTTAAGTCTATTACCTAGCTGACGTTTAGCATTTTCGTGACCCCCTTGACCTATGTCCTGGGAAGTCATCGTAGGTCCTCCCTCAAAGAAGTCGCCGATAGTAGTAGTTCCATCGGAAGCAACCATGCCATCCACCACGCCTGCGGCTACTACCTGAGAAGCTCGGTTTGCGTTTTTACTGAAGTTGTACGCCCTAGCTGCTTTTGAAGCAAGACCCGCAGCGCCAAGACCAGGGACTACAAACTGTGTTATGACTTCTGTTAACTCCCCAGCGGTGCCAGTAGGATCAACACCTAAATATTCTTTTAGCTCATCTTTAGATTGAGATATCCTACGAGAGTAATCGGAGCCTGTAACAAGATCAGGCACCAATGCTCCAAGTTCTAGAAGACCAGATCCCGCCTCTATAACGCCACCGACCATACCTTCGCCGATCTCGTTCAATACACCCTCTTCTCTAAACTGAGCTAAGACGGGATCAAAGATAGAATCTTCTTCTTCCGACCCGGACGAGTCTTGAGGTTTTTGAGTCTCTAAGTACTGTAGTATTTTTGCTTTAGCATCTTCGGGGCTAGTGCCATCGGGCAAGTTGTACCTCTGACCCTGATAAGTAAAAGTAGCCATTAAAAGTTCCTTACTACTTTAATTTAAGTTAACAGTCCCATCGGTGTCCACGCTCTGCACAACACCCGTAGCTGCATTAGCCGCATCCACTTTGGCGGCTTCTGTGGCTATACCCATAAAGCTTGCCACTTTATTTCTACCTTCAGGAGTTGTTGCGTCCACACCAAGACCATTAGCGATGGATTGCGCGTTCATGTTCTCCATTATCTGCTTGGCCCCACCACTAGTGTTTAGTAGCTTAAGAAAGACACCACTGATGTTAGGAAAATCTTTTTGAATTGCATCGATAATAATAGCAGAAGCTGTTGGAGTTTTGGTTCGGGATTTAAGGGACGTAAGAGCATCGCTCAAAGTACCTTCATACCCATCCTCCACCATAGCCTGTGCAATTATCAAGTCATCAGGTTTAATTTCAGCTTTGGCCGCGGCGGTATACTGAGCAGTCGCCATTGCAAGTTCTGCTTCATCAAACTTTTGACCACGCGCTTTTTCGGCGGCAACTTCAGTTTTAGCCATTTCAGCCGCAGCAAGATTAATCGCACGTTCTGCTTCTTTTTCTTTGGCTTTGATTGCACCAAACGTAGCAAGACTTTCTTTGCCGCCAGTGGCTACGTTAGTTAGAAAGTCCTGGCTTTGTCCTGCTGCTATGTTTAATCCGATATTCATAAGCATAAAGTCTCTTGATGTGCGGATGTCATCTACATCTGTAACTCCGGCCTCTTTTAAGAAATCTTTAGCGGATTGAAGGGCCTCTTTGTTGGTCTTTGGTTTTTTTGTTCCACGCAGTTCAGATATTTTATCAGTAAATGCATCCAACGCGGCTTGCGATTTTGACTTACCAGACTCGGCTTTATCTTTAGGATCGACCTTAGCCTTAGCCTTAGCCTTAGCAAAACCATCATTAGCGTCAGCAACCACATTGGGCGATATTTTTGGTGGTTCTTCTGATGCGTCACCTAAATCATCTTCACCAACATTTTGACCGTCAGGAAGTGTGTCGAAGGTTGGCGGCAAATCAGATTGACTTGGTAATACAGGTCCGGGGCCAGTCAGAGGAGCCTCCGGAAAAACAGGTAAAACCCCACCTGTGGCTGTTAGAAGACTAGCATTAGACAGCGCGGGATTTTGTGCGTTCATTACGGCATTCATTAACTCAGGGCTAGATCCAAGTATTCCTGACGGTCCCCGGGACAACTGGTTTCGTGAAGAAGGATCAACAAACATACGACGATTAAGCGGATTCTGCGCTCCGAGCCTCTGGTTCTCCAATTGGTTTCCAATTGCATTACCTATATTAGTAAAAGCAGCCATTTACTTTTCCTCAGTTATCTAGTTGCACCATAAGCACCGAGGCCCGCGATTCCAAGTCCAAGTAACTGCGAACCCATGCTAGGTGGTGGAGTATACGCTTGCGTCGTTGTTTGTTGTAGCGCTGGAACACCCCGGAAAATGTCCGACATAAAACCAACTTGCTGGAACGGAAGCTGTTGTTGCGCCAATGCATTACGACGATCAATGTCAATCTGGCTTTGACCCATAAAGTCTCCACTACCAAACTGTTGTGTTAGCCCACCGATACCCAACATTGTATTAATGTCTTGGACACCTAGCTGCTGCGCCTGAGCACCAAGGCCCGCGGCCCCCTGTCCCAGAGCTCCCATCATCTGAGCCTGTTGCAACTGTTGCTGTGCTGCTTGATTGGCTAGCTGGTTAGCCTGTGAAAATCCTGCACTACGAAGCTGTGAACCTGTGCGAGCCTGTTGCTTTAGCACATCACCAGCTATCTGTCCCTGTGCCACGGCCTGACGAGATCCGCCAAAGGCCCCCGAACCAACGGCACTTGCACCAAGTTGATTTTGTTGAATAGCACCTTGCTCTGCAATGTCCGCATATTGCTGCTGAACTACGTCCTCCAGGTATGGATCCATGTATTGTTGATAAGATGTAGGGGTCGTTGTTGCACCTTGAGCGGTGGTAATGCCCTGTCCAATAGCGTCTCCTGCCTGTTGTAGGAAAGGAGCATATGCACCTACACCCTGAGAGGCCAGTGTAAGAGCTTGCTGCTGCTCTGGAGAAAGTCCGGCCATTTGCTCTGGCGCGTATGGCAGAGAAACATCTTTAAGAGCTTCAGCTTGCGCGAAAATATCCGCCAAGAAATCTTCTTGAAACTTGGGTAGTCTTTGAGTTACTTCTTGCGTTGACGTTGCCATTATGCTGTGGCCTCCAATTCAGACATCATATCATATAAACGTGCCGCGCCGATATCCCTATCTCCACCGCCTGCACCTCTAACTGCCTTTGCTGTTAATACAAATTCACCATCCGACAACTTTGCGTTTACTGAGTCGGATGTACCTGTTCCAGGTCCTGTAACTTCGCCTAAAGCATTGTTGCGATCATATTCTCCGCCATCTTTGTATCCTTTTGGAGGAGTTCTATAGTCAAAGTCATCCTTTTGATACTCTTTTACTTCTTCGTTATATGCAAGAACATCGGACGGAGTATCTAGATTATAAGTTCTGTTAGAAAAAGGTCCAACAACTTGTCCAAAAGCCTCACCTACGGGCTGCGCTCTAGGTGTTCCTTGCTCTTGCTTTTGATTAATTCCTGAAAGAGCACCAACAGCACCGATACCAAGTAANGCATCTGACATATCTAAGTTATCAAACAAACCTTTTTTAGTACTTTCATTAACAGCCTGATCTATTCCNCCCGCCGCAGAATTAGCCGCGGATGTTTCTACGCCGTATAATTTATTTTGTAGAAAACCTGGACTAACTCCCTGTTTCTGTAAACCCATGTTTTGAGCGGCTGTAGGAGAGATAAATGATGTTACTCCATAAGCAAGGGCAGCATTAGTTAAAGCTTCGTTAACAGACTTACCCCCGGCAAGACCACCGATACCCGCACCAAGAGACGCACCCGCAGGTCCCCCAAAGTAAAAACCAGCCGCGGTGCCTGCTACAGAAAGCAAATCGCCAGTGTCTACCTTGTCTAGACCTATTACTTTTCCAAGATCTCCAAAAAGTGCCATTAGGTTACTACCTTTACAGTGCCACTGTCATTATACAGTGCTCCAGCCTCAAGTCCAGTTGCCGATGTAGGCAACGCCGTTAATGTTATTTTTGTTCCGCGAAGCTCACCGGGGTTACGTTCCTGTGTAATAAACAGTTCTAAGGTACGAATTAAATCCTGCATGTACTGGGAGGAATAGTCTGCGGGTGCTTCCGGCAGTCTTGGTGG
>JGI24004J15324_10000251_pt1 | contig 21818 bp, 29 predicted proteins | sample LinPmetageLP32_FD_15324 | JGI IMG/M metagenome (IMG submission 15324)
AGAACAGGGTGATTCAATATCTGTAGTAAGTGACAAGTTACTAGCCGGTGATGCTAAATCTTCCGGCCTAAAGATCGGCGAAAAATTTGTAGTATCTAAAACATTTACACAAGGAAATACTGTATCAGTTAGTGCTGCCGCGGAAGCAGCTCAAGAAAACGGGGGTGAATACGATGATTTGTACAAAGTAACCTTAACGGCATCCGGGCATACTCTTAAAGTAGGTGACCCGATAGAGGTAGCTGGAGTAGGATCCAGCACTACCGCGGTAACCGGTAATAGATTTGTAGCAGCCGTAGACGGTAATGATGTTATTGTCTATGTTCCGTTCGACCCAACTATTGGTTTAAGCACCGCTACGGTAAGACTAGCGGAAGGATTTCAATTTTTTATTAATTCAGAAAAAACAGATATCGCTACAACAGAGGGCGATAGCATACTATCAACCCCGGTATTTACAAAAAGAGTTTCAATAGGACTTGGATTTTCACATATGCCGGCAGCTACTTACGGAGTTTATCACCAGAGAAGACTTGCGGTGCCGTACAGATATAGCGTAAATGACGCGGTGGATTCTTATACGGACAGAAAAATATTTGATGAAATACTTATATCGGATATACTCGATACCGATACGTACGATCAAGTATACGGCCAATTTAGATTCAACGCGGGCAGGTCAGATTTTAACGTAGGTATGCACTCCTTTTCGGACGACAAACTTATTGTTTTTAATCGTAATAGTATACATATTGTAATAGGAAGTGGTGATTTGAGTAAGTCATCGGTTCAATTACTTACGGATGAAGTAGGATTGCTGGCTAGGAAATCAATCGTACAAGTAGGAAACCAAGTGATATTCTTGTCCGACAACGGAATATACGGAATGAACTTTATAGACTTGTACAATCTACGAGGAAACGATGTTCCGCTTTCTGAAACTATAAACGAAACTATAAGGACAATAAACCAAGATTACGCAAGTAATGCCGTCGCTACTTATTTCGATAACAAATATTACCTCGCTGTACCTACAGGAACTTCTACGATTAACAACACTTTATTAATTTATAATTTTTTAAATAAAAGCTGGGAATCCATCGATACCGTAGGATCTAGTGACATAGAAGGTAACCCAGTAACTCCCTTTGAGTTCAGTAATTTATTAGTAGCCGGAAGCGGTTCTAAGAGAGGAATTTACGTAACTAATAAAGACGGTGGTGTTCACGTATTAGAAGAGCACGACGACGGTATAGACAAAATTTTTACAGACATAGGCGGAATAGAAAGAAGTGTTCGGGTTGATGGTTCCGCAACTACTAGAATGTTTACATTTAACTCAATAGATAGGAATAAATTTAATAATTTCGAGCTTCATTTAGAGGGTAATGCTACGTCCGAATCGGATGTAACGCTGGAGGCTACTCTAGAGAATGTAGACAGCACTATAGATTTAACCCCAAGTGGTAGCGTAGGAACTGATTTCGGTCCATTTAACGAGGATGTACCGACCTTAGATACAGCTGTAAATGGCACCGGGTCTATGAATAAGTACGTACTAACTGAAACTAGTAACACTGGGTTTACCGCAACATTAAGTCAAAGTGGAGTAGGATCCGCTGGATTTGCTTTTAATTTTTCAGCGGGGGACACGATTGTAGTAAGCTATACAGTAAGCAACTTTACGAGCACAGGAAGTACAAGCCCGCAAATTAGAGGAGTTAATGCGTTGGATTCAGTTACTAATGTAACTTCGGGAGGTACTATATTTACAGCAAACGGTAACTACAAGGACACTTTAGTTGCTTCCGCAAACGGCACGCACCTTATGTTCGCCGACAGTTTTCAAGGATCCTTCACTTTAAGTAACTTTACTATAGTATCTAGCGGTACTGCTAGCATCCCAAAAGGCGAAGATGTCTCAATCCGGGGTCGATTCGGGAACCCGCGAGCTTACGGTATAAAAATGAAAATAGACAACATTTTGGGCAGAACAAAATTTAGGTCACTCAAGGTCGCTGGATGCGAGACTTATCGCTCGACAAGTAGTGTAAAATAATAATAAATAATTCTTAGGAAAATATGGCAATATTAAATACAGGAAAAACCTTTGGCGGTACTGAAACTGTAACATCGGCAAAATTAGCACAAATGGTTAACAGTGCTGCATTTAGAAATTTCAGTGACGCTACTGTAGCTTACACGGGCAGCACCGGAACTTGTTTACAAGGAGGAGGGTTGGAGGTAACTACAGCCGGTCAGTTGCACATAGCCGACACTGGAGTAAATACAGCCGAAATAGCAGATGATGCTATTACAGCAGCTAAAATTGCGGATGATGCCGTAGGTGCCGCTGCTATTGCAAATAACGCGATTAACAGTGCTAATATGATTACTGGTGAAATAATTAACACCGGCAATATTATAGGAGACGCTGTTACCCAAGCTAAGATTGCTGACGATGCAGTCGGAGCTGATCAATTAGCATCAAGTTCTGTAGTCACTGCTTCTATAGTAGATTCTAATATTACTGCGGCAAAGTTAGCTACCGATTCAGTTACTTCTGCTAAAATTAACACCGACGCAGTAACTAACGCTAAGATTGCGGATGATGCCGTGGGTGCAAATGAGTTGGCGGCTAACGCGGTGGTTACCGCCTCGATAGTAGATTTAAATGTTACCGCTGCTAAAATTGCAAACGCTACAATTACGGATGGTAAAATTGTAGACGATACAATCACTTCCAATAAGTTGTCCTTCGTTGAAGACAGCGTAGCTGTTACCGCTGGTAAAATCCTAGTAGCGGATGGTTCTACATACGACGCAGAGAGTATGAGCGGAGATGCTACTATAGCTGCCGGGGGTGCTTTGACTATAGCTAATGATGCCGTTACTACAGCAAAAATTTTAAACTCTAATGTAACTACTGCGAAAATAGCGGACTCTAATGTGACTACTGCAAAGATAGCTGACGATGCTGTTACTGGTGCTAAAATAGCAAACGATGCTGCTTTACCCAATGGGGTTACGGGTCACACTCAATCCGCCTCAAATAATTCAACTAAAGTAGCTACAACTGCTTATGTAGATGCTCAAGTTGCTGTTATGGGCAGTGTTGCAACAACTACTGATAGAAGTGCAACTGCTTCTTCAAACTTTTTTATAAATGCTAACGTAGTACGAAGTTCTGAAGATAATGGAAGTATTTCAGTAGCGATTAAAATTGGAGGAGTAACAATTTCTCGTGCAGAAAATTACGGCAAAGAAGTAAGTGCAGAAGCATCAACCATTGTTAAATCTGGAGAATCGTGGCAAGTTACAGGCACGACAACAGGTGGTGATAATACATCAACTGTTTTTATAAGAACTATATAATATGAAAAACTTTTTAATAGAACTATTCCGTCCTCTGGACACTCTTATGTTTAACCATCTGGTTAGAATTGGAGGCATTGCTTGCTTCTTGGAAACGGTAATTCCGGCGGTAATTGGTACGGTAATGGGAAATAAAAAAAGCAACGAAGCCGAAAAAGCAAATCAAAAATCTCAAGCTCAGATTGACGCTGCTTTTGAAAATTTAAGAAGTCCTATTGAGATACTTAAAGAAGCTTACGGAGAGGGTGGTATTAACGACCCAGAGATGATTAAAAAAATCATTGATATAGAAAATGAAATAATGGGTCCAATGACGGACTTAAAGAAAAATTTCGCAGACACTATGGCTTACGGCGAAGGTGGCCTAGACGAAATATCGAAAGCAACCACAGAAAGCATACTTGAAAGAATGCAAGAGCTGGGCCCGGAGTTTAGGGCAGCAATGGAAGACCCCACTTTGCGGGCTTTGGTGGATGAAAAGTTAGCTAAATTCCAACAAGTGTCTACGGACACACAAGCTACCTCCGAAGATAGGGAATCGGCCGCGGCTGAATTTGACCAAGGATTAATTGATTCCCTTACTCAAGCTGGGGTATCAATAGAAAATATCCGCAACGCAGAAACAAGTACTGCACAAGAATTTTTAGACAAGTCCAGTAACTTTAGTACAGATAGTTTAAGGAACTATGATTTATCAAATCTAGAAAATTTAAGTTTTGATCAATTAAGAAACGTGGACCTATCCCAAAGCTCTGGATTCCTAGGGGATCTTAGAGGATTAACTGACGCTGAAGTTGCTAGGGCCAATAGGCTAACCGAAGAGGCACAAGGACCATTAGGTTTTGAAACACTCCGGACGGCGGATCAAGCCGCAAGACAAGCCGGCGGAGCATTAGGTAGACAAAACGACTCATCCGCAATAGCAAGAGCAGCATTAGGTAGAGAGAGTGCTGTACAAGCCCGGGACGACAGAGCCTCTGACGCTCGTGCAAGAGCTTTTGAAATGGGAGGAATTGGTGCCAAAACATCTTTAGCACAAGAAGGACTAAGAGCTGATTTGGAAAGTAAAGCCGCTCAACTTGGATTAACCAAAGAGCAGTTAGTTGCTCAGTTAGGAATGAGTGCCGAACAGGCAGCCCTAGGATTGGATTTAAATAACATTCAACTAGGAGCGAACATAGGACTTGGGCTTGATAAACTTGGTTTACAACAGCAAGAACTTGCTACTAATAAAAGTCTAGAGCTCGGTCAGCTTCAAGGAATGCTTGGAGCCCAAGCAAGAAAAGATGCTATGGCGGCTAGGGATGAAGGCAGAGCTGAGTTTAGAGATGTGTTCAACTCCGCTAGTGGAGCTTCTGTTAATCCTAGTTCTATATTCTTTAATGAAGCCTCTCCGGCTTTTGATCTTTATGCCGGTATAATGGGTTCCGCTCCGGGAACAATATTTACGGATCCGGGACAAGCAATTAATATCGGTTCAGCCTTTGATGTACAGGGTTCAAATATTATGTTAGGAGGAGCTGAAGTATCAGCAACCCAAGCTGCTAGTGCAAACGAACAAGCCAGTTCTTACTTTAATACAGCACTGAAGTCCTTGGGAGATATGGACTTCGGCAGTATGTTTAACAAAGACAAAGGAGGAAATTAATTTATGCTTAAAGGTAGTACCCCAGTCAGATTATCTCAATTGGATGTAAGCCCTATGGCTAGAGCGGCTAAGATGGTAGAAGCTTCTAATGTTAGTCTTGCGGAAAATTTTAGTAAATCTATTTCCGATTTCCAAGATAAGCAACAAGAGAAGAAAGACAAAGAATTAACTATTCAAGCTCTCCAAGAACTTGTACCCGATTTAGATCCTAAAATTTATCAAGCCGCCGCTAACGACGAGCTCGTAAAAAAATCTCTTATAGATAGAGGTAACGCTCTTAAAGAGCAAGACCTTACTCTTAAACAAGTAGAAGGAGACGGGGGCGCAAGTGTATACACCTTCGGTGGTGATGTTGTTAACCCCAAAAATGTAATGGGAGTCGGGGGAGATGGCGCAGGTACGGTTGGTTTCGCTACGGAAGATAACAAAACTTTTTTAATACCAGCTACTCAAGGAGACAACCCCGATACCGAAGAGGTAGAAACCGATTTCATACTTTCGCCAGCCCGTGAAGTACAAGGGGGAATAGGCCAAGAAGGACAGGGTTTGGTTTATTACAACCAACTGACTGGCAAACAAGAAAAAATGCCAGCTAACGCTATGGTAACGGACAGTAGTACCAATAAGATTGTACAAGACAGAATAACCAAAAACTATAATAATTACGAAGACGCTATGAAAAGCGTAAAGCAGTTGAATCAATACGTGGATCTTCGTGGCAAAATGGATGAAGAGGGTGCTCAAAGGTTAGTTAATTATTATTTGGGTAAGTTTAACACTTTTGTTGGTAAGCCGTTGACGTTTCAACAAATGATTAGCGGAGAAGGTAAAGCTTTGTTTAGGTCTTTACTAGGTCAAAACAGGCTATCTATTTTAGGGCCGGGTGTTATGACCGAGTTCGACAGGCAAGTTATTGAAGAAGCACTTGGTGGATTCGGTCCAACGAGTGACAATGCTACCGTAGCCCGCATCCTTAAAAAAGTAGTTGATAAGAAACTGTCGGACGCAAAATTGGGTGCCATCCAATACAACAGGGACATACAACTCAGCCCTAGGTACGGCGCAAATGTAGGAAACCTTCCTATTGATATGAAAACTTTTGATACCGCGGCTGAAAGACCTAGTATCATTGACTACACTAAAGATTTTGAAAGTATTGAAGAAGCCAACGCAGAAGCTCTCAGAATGGGGCTACCTAGCTTTGCTTATGGAATAGATGACGAGACTGGTGGACCGGCTTATTACAGACCGGAATAGAAATAGTATTTAATAATATCATATGGAAAGAATAACAGAAGACGAAGCGTTTAAATCAATGATGGATTTAACTTTGAATCCATCAACTATTGGAACAGGTTCTAATCCTTACGATGAAATGGCGCTACGGCAAGAAGAAATTAGCACTGTCGGAACTCCTTTGCGTAAACTTATCGGCAAAGGTAATCTTACTAAATACGGTACAATCGATGAAGTGCCCGAAGATCAAAGAACTCCTAACTCTGGTTTGTTCCAAGGTTACTTACTTAAAACAGCAGCGGATCCGACTTTGAACAGAAGCGTTGAGGAAATAAAAAGCGTCTTAACTGAAGGCACGGGACAAGTCGATAAGTACAGGTTAACTAGACAAGAAAAGGACGTTTACAAAAACTTAGGAGAAGTCCCGGATAGGTTCCAACAATTTTCAGTTAAGGAATTAAACAAGTTACAGGATTCATCCAATGCTCCCGGGGGAACTTTTGAAGACGTTGAATTTATGTTTCCCAACAGGGATAAGACTGTACAGAACCAGAAGGACAGAACTTATAACTTTGGTGACCTTACTTACGATTGGGCCATTGATCCATTGATGACTATAGGAGCATCGGCTTCTGAATTTGCTACTAACATTTTATTATCGCTAGATACTATAGCTGTAAATCAATTAAATAAAGAAAGCGCAAAGAGGGGCGAAGCGGGGTCTATGAATTACGGTGAATCCGGATTTGGTAGGTTCGTCGAGGACACCAATGTTTATTTACCCCACCAAGTTCTGGAGCAAATGCAAGTTGAGATAGAAAGCGCTAGAGCTATTGAAGACCCGGAGGATAGGTTGGAAACAGCTAAGAATATTTTAGGGGAGTACGGATCTATGTTCTCTTACTTTAAGATAGGTCTTGGGATTTTAAACAGAATCCCGGGAGTAAGAAAAGTTACTAAACCCATAGGACAGTCCGTGGATCATCTTATTAAAAAAAACCCCGCCGGATTTGTGGCTACTGAATTGGCTGGAGTAGCCGCCGAGACTGAATTGACAGCTCAAGGATATGGAGAAGGCGTTCAAGCCGTCGGTGGTATGGCTGCTACATTAGGTGGTCCACTTGTTATCAACAAGGCTAAGAAAATGGTGCAACGTAATTTAGCCGGGGATGTAATGAAGAATATGAAGCAAGGCGATTGGGATCGAGCTTCTAAAATTTTACAAAGTATAGCGGATCCAGAAAAAGGAATATCGAACCTAAAGGCTTTGATTAAAACTTACCCCGACGGTAAATTACCCCCGGAAGTGAGTGCTCCTTTGGAGATGTTGTTAGGGGATAAGAAATTTACTTACTTGGAAAAGTTGTTAGAAAGTAAAAAAATAGACGGCTTTCAAAATCTTGCAGTTAGGGATAACGATTTTATAAATTCTTTAGGTGATTTACTACGGCCCGTGTCTTCTAGAAAAATTAGAAACACCGAAGATTGGTTGCGTCTCAGTAAAAAAATGCACGAAGAGGATTTAAAGAAAGCGACAACCGAATCCTTAAATCAAGGTTTTAATGAATTAAACAAAGTAACAAATGGTTTACCCGAAGCGAATGATGTAGCATCCACTTATGAAGGCGTTCTGAAACAACAAAAAGCTAATTTCGGTTACATTCTGGATAAAGCTTGGGACTTAGCTGACGGAACAATTAAACTTCCTAAAAGATTATTAGATGACTACAACAAGCCCTTATCCGGTTCTTTAGATATTAAAATCGGGGTCGATAACGTTATAGGTAATTTAAACAAAATGGGAGAAGGCGGGTATGCAACTTCCACGCTGGACAGTTCTTGGGCGATGAGATGGGATCACGAAAGTTTTCTTAAAGATTATGACAGGTTAAAAGANACAGTAATATCCGTAGATCCTCAAGGAATTAATAAAAATAAATTAATTCAATTACGAGACCTTGCTTTAAATAAAAGAAGGAGTATACAAAAAGGAGCTAAGGAAGCCGGCTATAAAGGAAACACCCAGAACCTTAGCGTGGATGAAAGTATGCAGTTCTTGCCTTTGGACGCACGAGGCACGTACAATTATAGAACCGGAGGTTACAACAAGGGAAGAAAAGATCCGGAAAAAGTTTTTACTGCTAAAAGGTCACAACAAGCTTTAAAAGAATCCAGCAGTAATTTATTCAGAACTTTGGATGAATTGAAAGCAAGCAACGATTTGGATGAGTTCCCATCTTACGCGCAGAAGATAATGAGCGGAGAAATTCGCTTCGAGACTGTAGATGATTTATTAAAGGCTTACAGGCGGCTAGGGGATGAAGGTATGCAAGCTATGCGGGACGGCGCTGTCGGGCCAACTTCCAGAATATCNAANTTGTTAAGACTATCTATAATGGATGACTTAGCTTCTATGAAGACTAAATCTCCAGCTATGTTAAATGCGCAAAATTTGTCCCGGACTTTTAAGTCTACATTTAGCGATGGTGTAGTAGGTAATATATTAAAAATGACTTCGAAGGGAACCGTTAAGGATTCAAGGCAAGCCCTACAAGGATTGTTTTCCCAAGCTGGTTCAGATTTTAAAATTACGGGTAAGCTTAACGTAGAAGCGTTATTGGGCGCAGTAAAAGAATTTAACGTCAACGGCAAAGCGTTTGATATGACTTCGGAAACAGCTTCTGAGGATGCTCTTAAATTAATCAAGAACTACAAAAAAACCGGCAACCTAAATCANATGGATAACACCNCCGGGGTAGAGAGTTTGCAGAATTATATGATAAATCTGTTTACCCAATCTGGTACCGGGGGTGGAACAATAATGAGAGAGATTGATGGCGTGCAGCGTCAAGTAGTGGATCCGGTTAAAACTCAACAGTTCTTAAATAAGTATAAGCAGATTCTGGATATCCCGGAAATGCGTAAAGTAAAGGGTATCATAAGTACTTCAATCGGGGACGAATCAAGTGGCTTAACTAAAAAACTAAATGAAGTTAAGAATTTAAAGGAAGCTTTTAGTGGCAAGTACGGTACATCTAATTTAGGAGCTCTTAACGCATACTTCGGAGACGATGTTAGTAGTGGTATATCCACTATGATGAAAGCCAAAGGAGGAGCTCTACAGCTTGAATCCTTACAGAGATTAATAAAGGAATCCCCGGACAAATATTTTTCCGATATGGGTCTGACAAAAAATGACGTACTCAACGGCTTGAAGGAAAGCGTGTACGACGGTATTTTAAAAATTGGTAGAGAAAAGGGTTCGTTCTCGGATAGTTTACTTGCAGAATTAGTTTCACCCGGAAAAAATAAAAATGGTGTTCTTGTAGGCGAGGGAGCTTTATTGCCTTTATTAAAGCAAGCTGGCTTCAGTCCGAAAGAAATTAAAAACGTTCGAAACTTTTCAGAAAAAGTACAGCAGTTCAATAGATACAATGTTTCCAAGCAAGGCAGTATGGCGGACGTATTAAAGAGCGATAATGTATTTAACAGCTTAGTAGCTTTAGTTACCGGTAGTGCTGGTGCTTCTGTTGTAGCGGGGCCGGGCAAGTTAGCAACTGCTTCATATTTAAAAAGACAAGTGTCCAAAACTTTATCCGGGATCCAAGAAAAGGAAGCTATGGGTATATTGACTGAAGCGATGAAGGATCCTAAGTTGCTCGAAGAATTACTTAGAACTCCTACTGTATTTAACAAAAATGCTTTAATGGAAAAAAGCCCGTTGCTTTACAAGTTCCTCACCTCTAGAGGAATAGAAGGTAGACTAGGGATGGGCGATGAAGAGATAGAACAAAGAATACAGGAGTACAGCGCTTCACCCGAACCGGGTTTGATCGACTCATTCCTACAAGGTCAGTCAGCCGGGAATGCAGTTAACTTATCCAACGTTGAATCCTTTTTACAATCGGATAGATTTCAAGACGCGGGTGGTTTGCCGACTAATTCAAAAAACCCAATATATAATTTTTTAACTTTAGGTGAAGGAGTATTAGGTTTTGGGGAACCGCAACCTATGGACAGGACTCCTACTGAAGTTCAATCATTCTTGGATAATTTCTATTAAGTTAATTTTCTTAGAGCAACCCGTACTTAAATACCCCACTAACTTAGGGATTTTATTTTCACTGTCCCCGAACTGAGTGCTCTTGGGCATATCGCGGTGCTCCCATTTGAAATCGTAATTGGACTCGGTGAGTTTGCTTACGTTCCACAAGTACGCGATCCACTCGTGCTCAGTTAAGTACAAGAACTGCTTGCCTTTTATTAAGCACTTTTGCAAATTCTTTTTGACTTTATAGTCTTCTATCAACCAATCTTCGTAAAGGGTTTCTCTTGATTTGATCTCTATCAAATAATCCCTTGATTCAAAATCGTAATGCTCGTACTTACTAGATTCTTGCAAGTCCCCGAGTTGGGGATAAAGATCTAGGAATAATCTTGCTACTTCTCTTTCTCTTTCCTTCATAAAAAAATAGTGATATAGGTGGCGAAAGGGATATGTTATGAAAAACCCACCAGCATCTTAATAGCTGGACTACCTATATCAAATTAATAAAATAAACCCTTGGTGTGATAGAACTTGAACTGCCCGCTTACGTCTCTTTCACCCTCTCGATTCTTTGCGATGTTGTACTTCATATTGATGTAAGATCCGGATCCGTCAATCCTTTTCGACATTTCCATATCATTATTTTCGGGCCACATAAGAAGGATGACATCCGCGTCGTTCTCGATGTCCCCCGAATCTTTTAAATCGTAAATAGCTAGGCCGCCTTCACGCTTCGCTCCTTCTCTGTTGACTTGACTTAACAACATAATGCCTACATTTAACTCAAGGGCTAACTGCTTGACGGTGTGGGATATGTTAGCGATGGCATCATTCTTAGAAGTGTTCTTAGTGTCGAACGGAATTAACTGTAAATAATCTATTATAATAAATTTAACCTTATGCCTGCGAACCATAGTTCTAGCGTACGAGCATAGGTCGCTGATACTTTTGATTGAGCTTACTGTATAAACGGGTAAGTCCTTAAGTGCTTCACATCCTTCCCGGACTCTATCCATATGCTTATCGCTTATTACCCGATCTCGGATTTGCTTAAGATTAGCTTGGGATTTGATGGTCAGTAAACGTTTGGCAATTTGTTCCTTGGGCATTTCTAAACTAAATATGCCCACAGGGGTCTGATCTCGAAGCATAGCTCTCGCCGCAACGTTAAGGGCAAGTTGAGACTTTCCGCAAGAAGTCGGGGCGGACACTACCATTACTTCCCCTAATCCTATGCCGCCGTTACCTAGCACTGTATCCAAATGATCCATATGAGTACGTATAGCCTCGTGATTGTACTCGCCCTTCAGTTGTTTCTCGAAGTCCACCTCTAGTTTTTCTATAGTTCCCTTAAGGCTCATATCGTTCTTACTGCCCTTGTCTAAATGCAACAAAGCGGATTCTATATCAGCGCGAACTGATTCGGGATCTTTGGTCTCATCCTCTACGTCCTGTAGGGCTAACTTAAAAGAGCGCCTCAGTAATCTTAGGTTCGCCTTGTCCTTTACTACTTGTACTAAAGATTGGCACTGCAATGCCGAGGCGGCGTTATCCATTACTGAAATAATGCCGGACATACCATCGACTTCATCCAATGCTGAGGACTTCTTAAGTTCCTCTATTAAAGTTATTTCATTTACATCCTCTCCCCTAGTGGCGAGTGCAGATATGCTTTTGTAAATTAACCGATGCTTATATAGGTAAAAATCTTCAGCGCTTAAGTTGTGCGCGATCGAATCGTAAAAATCGTTACTTGAATCAGTAATGCAAGTACCTAGTAGCGCTTCTTCGGCTCCAACATTTTGAGGTATGTTCGTTTCTTCTTCTGTTGTAATCATATTTTATTTCTTTCATTCTTTAATCTTTTATGTCATCCAACTCCGGGGGTAACTTATTATCCGCAATAGCTCTTAAGGTCCACATCCAACAAGCCATATTCCACAGCACTGCTCCGAAGTGATCCTCGGATGTATCACCATCTCTGCATTGCATCAAGTGCCGGTAGGCCGCGTCACAATACCTTGAAGTAGGTATACCCTTCTTCCAATTATCCGGACCGTACTTAGTCGCACCGTCCTCAAACCTACGAGCCATTGCCATAATAGCGCACGTAGGTATCATACTAGGAAAACCTTTTCCTTGCATTGAATCACGAACAGCCCCCGTATCGAAGGCTGTTCTAGATCCACTATCCGGGAGGGTTCGCATTAGAACTCTATCGCTTCCTCTGAGCCGGTTGTTTCCTTAGCTTTTAAGCTACCCCCTTTTTCTTGCTTGGGGCTAACTGAGATGGATAAGTACTTACCCATTTTGTCGCTTGTCTTTGACCAAGCTGACAGTTCGTATTCGTTTCCGTCTACATTGATCGGGCCGCGAAAATCGGGCTGACGATCATTCTGCTTCTCGTTTTTAAAGAGAGCACCTTTGTTTGAGTTATCGTATGTCATAATTCTATTTTGATTAATTGTATTACGTTAGAGATTGGGATAGTGGTGACTCCACTACAATCCTCTATTTCTTTTTCACTGTCGAAATTAAAATCCGCCGCTATCCTATAGCAACCCTCGTCGGATGAAATGATCCACCCGGACGATATACATATAGTGGGCTTATTGAGTTCAGCTTCTTTGATGTCTACCCAATTCGGGTCGGTGTTAATGTCCTCCCACCAACAAAGCACAAGATCTTCAATCCTAGGTACAGGCGGTAAGTCCTGTATGCAGATACCAAAACCTTTTCTAGAATAAGTCTTCATCGGTTTTACTCTGTATGGTTTTAGGTTGAGACTTAAGCTTAGGGGAACTCTTACCGTGATCGTTAGTAGCGTCCGGATCTTTTGTATCGTCAATACAAAGTAAACCATTTAATGAATACTTACGAGCATAGCTACTAGCTGACCCGGTGATCTGCGCTTCATCCATACCTTTCTTCACTTCAGCCTCACGAGCGTAAGCGCAAGTTTCAATAAAGTCCTCTGTCTCGGTGTCACCTAATTTCGCGGTAGCCTTTACATAAACTCGTCCACCAACTTCTACAACTTTGTCACTTAACATAAGTGTAGCTCCAAATTTTTCTAGTAGTGGTTTTACTGCTTCGACAATATCTTCGGCTGATCTATATTTGTATCCTCCGAACTTATTGGTTTGACCCTTGGGGGCTTTGAGATTCGTTTGAATCCCCATTAGTTTTTGTGCGATATTTTTCATAATTTAATTAACTGTTTATATAAGTTGGTACGCTCGTCAGAGTTAGTACATTTAGAAAGTTGTTCCCTATTTACTCCAAGTTTTTTCAAGATGTCAAGCTGTATATCTTTGTTCAAAGATTTAAACCTTTTCCACAACTGCCGGTATCCCGCAGGGTGCAAGGTGCCCGTATCTTCTTTTTCTAAATACGTAGCCATATTACGCAGTATCCTGGGTAGAGAACTAGCCTTAGCGGCACGAGAAAGCCTCTTAAAGGCGTTTTCTATCCTTCCAAGTAGTACATTACCCTCGGATGATACAACCCCCCTCACAAGGCCTGTGGTGTGATCGTGGTCTACCACCCAATTAGGATTTTTGTAACCAATAAGTGGGCATTTACTTGGTGTGTGTTTTTCTCGCCACTCGGGAAGTTTTGATTGGGGTAGGTACTTCATATTTCTTTACTTGTTTTGATATTATTTTGATGGTTCGCATAATTGGTTCACTTCTATGATTTTAATTCTAGCTCCTTTTTTATTTGTAGTATAACCACTCTTATCGGGTTTTTTTGGAGATAAATATTTTATTGCTTGCGCTTTATCCCTTGCCCACTTCAAGCAGTACCCGGTGTAATCCGGGTGCATATCCATATGCTTATAAATGATTTCATATTGATTCATTACTGTACAAGATTGTAAACCCTCGTCCTCCCATTACTCCTATTACGTTGTAATCAATCCATTCTATAGCCTCCTCTAAGGTCATATCCGAATCTGACATAAAGCACTCTATCATCCTGTCATAATCGTAAACAAGCAATCCGTTATGGTCATTTCCTATCATAGCGTAATCTAAGCCCTCGAACCTAATTGCTTCCGGGTCAGCTTGTTCTAAATATAATTCAACATTGGGGTTATCCATACTATTTTTTCTTGGGTTTATTCATCCTTTCTTGCCAATAAGTTTTGGCGGATAGTTTGGCGCACTCCAAGTAGTATTCGTACTCGGCATCTGTCCACACTTTATGATAATGGTTGGCGCTGTTCGTATCTATACATACTGATATGATACCGGGGTTGTAATCTAATTTCAATTTGCGCTTCAGCATAAAACTTTCCACTGCTAATTGTTTGCAATCCTTCCCGTAAAATTTGCCCTTGTCAGTGCAACTTCTGCATTTGTAATCAGCTAAAAATAATTTATCACTGGTGTTCATTCCTATGAAATCGACACTACCCGCTATCTTCAATCTAGCATCTGATATAATCTCTTCACAGCCAACGACTTGCACGCCTTCTTCTTCGACCCAATCCACAAAAGGTTTAGCCCAATCGTCAAACGGCCCCGCGGTTACGAAGCCATCCACTAGCCATTCTTCTATGCGTTTATGCACGGCTGTACCAAACTCGGAGCTAGGTATCATACGCCCCGTAAATGGGTGCTCTCTAAATCCGTACACCATCTCTTTAATTCTTTTCCAATCGGCGGAAGTATGCTCCCGGGCTAACCTTACCATTTCTTTAGGTTGGTAAATGTTATCTAAAAAATCATCCTTTACGATGCCTAGCACTGTAGTGACGGACGGCCACGCTGATCCTGCCTTGCGGGCTTGTGGAGGCGTTTGTACATCCGGTAAGAATTTAGGAGAGTCCTTGCTTGCTGAATAGAAGTGCGCCATTACTTTTTCTTTTTAGTGTTTTGTTTTCTAGTTTTGCTCCAATCAATACTGCCGTAATTTTCATCGTACGCTTTCTGATTGTAACCCTTCTTTGGTTCCATACCTTTTCCCATAACTTAAGGGATCTTATCCCACTTACGAAGTTCGCCGCAGTTCGCGTCTTTTATTAAACCAAGTAATCTAAAAACGCTGACCGCATCCCTACCTTGTTTCATAGTTTTGCGGTTATGTTGCGCTCTTTCAAATATATCCTCGAAGGCATCCAACGATTTCGTGCTTTTATGTTCTTCCGATTCTTGCTTGTACGTAGTCATTATAGTTCCTCCATATCCATAACGGGTTCAATTACATTCCTTATTATAGTTTTTAAGTTCAAGTACTCCATTTGGCAGATTATCAATCCATCCTTATGAGCCTCGAATGCTATTACTCTACCCATTTCGTCCTTGAGGTAATTAAAGCTGATTTTATTCTTAGCTATGAAGTGCAGTATATCGTCCGCATTTCGGGGAGGTAACGGATCTAATTCACGCATTGAGTACATATCCCCTTCAAATAAGTCGCCTACGTATTTGTTATCTAAGCCACCTATGCTGTTCTGATGTAGGACGATTTCGTCCTGTCCCATAGATTCCGCGGGTCCACCCGGGTAAGTATAGAACTTAATATTATTTTGTTTCATTACCGAAATGCTTAATTGCTGATTGAAATGTTGTCAAATTTAAAATGCTGAATCGCTGATTTAATTAAACTATTCAATCGCTGATTGATTTTGCTTGACAGCTAGTTTAGTATAAATTAAAATTGCTTAAACTTTAGTATTTAACTGAAGTAATTATTTAAAAAAGAACTACGACAGGTTTGTTTTAGTGTGTAGTTAAACGTTTAATATTAGTTTAACGTTACACTATAGTTAAACAGTTAGTTCGCGGAACTATCCATTCGCTGAATGATAATTCTACCTTCTATAAAGGTTTCATTTCGGTGCGCTTCCGCCATTGCTTCTATAACTTCTGGAGTTAAGAATCTGTCATCCATATCGGTGTAATATTTATTTATTTCTTGTATTGTATTTTTATCCATAGCCAAATTGTTCACAAAACAAACCTGTCGTCAAATTTAATCGAAGTAATTTTTTTTTTAATTTTCTTGCGTTATCAATATTTGATTCTAGTTATTGATCCTATGGAAAATAAAACGATAAAAAATGTAGATTGTAAACATTGTGGAGGAGATGGTTCTATGGACTTATTGCACTCCCCCAATTACGAGTACTTGAATTGTCAATATTGCGATGGTTCGGGAGAAGAAGAGGTTGTATTAACTGAGTTTTTTATAACCGAAACTTATACTATCCAAGCGAGGTCAGAAGATGATGCGACGGATATGGTTCTAGACGATAACATAGACGGCGATATTAGCCGTTATAACTTAACTATAACCCCGAACTTTTAAAATTATGCAAACAGGAATAAAAACAATAGCCGAAGATGGCTTTCATTATAGTGTGTGGCTTCGACAAGAACATCACACTCAATTCAGAATACCTAAAAATGTGGCTTCATCACTCGAGGAAGCAGTACAATTAGTCAGAGATGGCGATGAAAAGATTCACGGATGCAATGTATATGATGAGTTCGAGGATTGGGGAAATACAAATGGTTTAGATGAAATCCTAGACGCGGAAGTAGACGAGGATTAAATTATGGATATAAAAGATATAAAATTATACGACATTGAAATGAATTGGAAAGATGTTCCCAACGGGATTAAGATAAAAAAAACAGTTGCCGTAGGCTTTTGCCCATTCGAAAAGTGGGGAGATGATATGGATAAGTGGACATCAGACCAAACAAGATTTGACGAAAGCATCTTTTACTTTTTTGAGAATATCGAAGAGCTAAAGGAGCATACTGTCAACGATGACAAGGGAGAGTTCCTTATAAAATCTTACGAGCCAAACGGAAAGCCATTTGATCCAAGCACAATATAAATAATAAACCAATAAACCAATAAAATTATGAAAGACGAATGGGCAACAAATTGGTACGATTTGATTAGCGAATCGGAACAATTAATAGAAGCGATTGGAGAGGGCGGAAGTGAATGCTTTACGCCGAGCCAACTTATGTCGATGAATATAAAATCTATTCATTTAGAAAAACAAGCGGAAGCTATACAAAAATCTTGGAAGCAGAACAGAGCTGATGAGATTTGGGACGTAGCCGTAAAAAGAGACAGAGAAATTAACAAAACATCACAAAAAACACAAAAAAATAAGGAGAAATAAAATTATGGGCAGATATTATAACGGAGATATAGAGGGCAAGTTTTGGTTCGCATTACAATCGTCGGATGCACCGAGTAGATTCGGTGGTTTGACAGAGCTATCGTTCAGCTTTAGTGAAGACGATATCGATGACGTGAAAGAAGAACTAAAAAAAATTGAAGACAAAACACCGATGGACAAGATCAAGAAATACTTTGAGACTAACACGGGATGGAATGAACAGAAAATACTAGACCAAGGATTCACAGTAGCGCATCTATCAGACTACGCTGATCACGAAATCGGCACTAGGATACTTAAATGCATAGAACAAAACCGAGAGTGCAACTTTTGGGGACAACTATAATAAGCCCTATGCCAAAAAGACATAAGGTTTTAATATACATTTTTATGAGTACTTTAGTTTTTGCTTATTTGAATTTGTTGACCGAAAAAGATTATATTGACACCATCATATTTATATTACTTATTATCGGTTTTAACTTCCTACCTACAGGGAGCAAACACGATTAAACCAATAAAATATTATGATAGAAATACATACAATACACACAGATAAAAAAGGAAAAGAATACATTATCAGAGAGTCATTCTTTGGTGATCGGAAATGTTATCGTAAGCGAGGAAAAGGATTCCAAGATTACGACAATGGAAAAGAAATTAATACCAAAAACCAGTAAAAAATTATGAAAATAGATATATTAAAATTAGGTAACATTATTAATCGATTAAGATTAAGGACTAATGCTAAACCCGAAGATGTTAAGGCGTTGCAGGACGTAGCCGATAAACTATTATTAATTGAATTAAATAAATAATATTATGACATTAGTAATTATATCGGGAGGTAAAAATATGAAAAATATAGATAATGAAAAAACTGCTATCACTGCTTTATTGCAGAAATTCTTAGATTATGGATGGACGCTTAAAAGCATTGAGCCTAGGAGCTTTGATGAAGAATACGGGGACGAGGATTATACATTTCCCGAAAGATATCCTAATCATTATGACAATTACGAAATTCCACTTAAAGCGATTGATTTCTATTTCGAATATGATGACGATTACGTTCTTAGAGTTGAATCCCCTGTAGGTAATCAGTATTGGATTATGCAAACTCTATACGGGAGCGCTGAGGGGCTTGTAACTAATTACAATGTAATGGGTGAATACGATAAGCCTACTGAATGTGATATCGAGTTAGATAATATAACTGATAATTACGTTCAAAATATGGAGGATGCTAAAATAAATTGGTAGCTGATTCCAATCGCTGATCTAACTGCTGATCAAATTGCTGACGCTGATACAAGCCCCGTTTAATTACGGGGTTTTTTTCTGGATATAATCGGCTGCGTTTTAGACCCTGGCAGCGAAAAAATCAAAAAAAATAATAAAATTTTAGGATTGCATCAATCACCCCTGTATTGTTTTTTAAAGGTCTTATGAATAAAATTATTATACAAATTAGACAGGTACTAAACAAATTAAATCTTAAACGGGCATTCGGTCATTGGGTCGACGAAAGGATTCAAGAACACGCTTTGAATAGCAATAAATTATGGGATAAAATACAATCCGAAATCCAATACCATTTGGAAAATATAGAGATTGAAACAGAACAAGACGTGATCCGAGTCATTGAGGACAATTCTTATGACGAGTACGACATTAAAGAATTTGCCGAAGATTCAGCAAAGGACGTTTTAGAGTGTCATTTTGATGAGCACTTTGACAACTCCATCACGTCAGCTTTAACGGAAGATAATCCGACATTTAAAAACGCCGTAAATGAATGCATTGAGTCCAGCAATATTACCCAATTAGCGCTTAGTCAAATTGACCAAAAAATCAACAGCGAATTGCTCGAGATAATCGCCCGCGATTATGACGTTAACATTCAAAGGAAATTCAACTAATGATAGATACAATTACAGTTTATACATTTAGAGACGCAATGGTTCGCCGAGGTTGGACAGTAGATGGCGCAATCGCCCTCTTCGATCTTCTAGAGACCTACGAGGAAGAAACGGGCGCAACGCTTGAATTTGACCCGATTGCGTTTGATTGCCAATACAGTGAGCAAACCTTAGAGGAATTGCTCGATTATTACGACGACTTGAAAGAGGATCTCAAAGAGTTCATTCAAGAAGAAGCTCAAACCACATTACCCGAATATCTTCAAGTAAGGCGCATTATTGCATCTGAGGAATCCCGTAATGGTTTCGTTCTTGAATGGCTAAGGGACAATCACGGGATGGCGTGCTTGTCGGATCGTGGCACGTTTATTTTTAGCCCGTGTTAAAGCGTAAATAATAAATAGTAAGACGAGCCCCGTTAGTTAATTCTAGCGGGGCTTTTTTAATGCCCTTAACGCCCCCGTAAGCTTTGCTTTATGTAATACAAGGTGCTGATTACCTCAGCACGTTTTAAACCATCCTTTAAAGGCAATATAGCGCCATTTATTGTCGTACGCCTGGGAGTAAAGAACCGCCCGTAATGATTGGATTTATTAAGCGCAATAACTTCGCTGATTAAAATGCTGACTGTTTTTAATACCCCGTAATGTCCCCTTAAATATAGGTTCAAAATGTTTCGCTGCAAGACGCCTGGGAGTACCTGACGAGCACCCCTCGCGAGGTCTAAAAATAGGGGCAAAAGACGGCCGTAAAAATGGCTAAAAATGGGATATGTTGATTTTAGTGAAAAAAACAAAATTACTCAACAAAAGGTGGCAAAAACTGCGCAATTCCTTTGTTTATGCGGGCTACAGGTCGACGGGGGGAGGGGGTCAACCGAAATCATTCACGGCAAAATCCCGATTCATATAATGCCCCACAAAAAAATACAGAACTCAATGCTTTTTAGTTGACAACATTTGTGAAGTAGTCCATATATGCCCTTATGGCAGAAACTGACGACACTAAAGAGAAATTGGACGCGCATATACTGTCCGCCATCGAGGATATATCAAAAGATAAGGAAATCGGCAAAATAAAGAGTCTAAGCCGGTACAAGCCGGAGAAAGTAGCAAAGATACTGTATTTGTACAGCATTGGCAAGAGTCAAACGCATATAGTAAAGAAGTACAAGATGAGCAGAAGCACTGTTATACAAATATTGGTTGACTACGCTGATCATTTGGGTAAACTGCGCGAAGTTGCGGGGAAGTTATCCGCAAGGAACTATATGCAGCTCACTTCTTTGGAGGAAGATTTAGTAGAGAAAGTCCGGGACCGGATGGATACAGACCCGGATATGGAGGTTAGTTTCCGCGATTTAAAGGAGTTGAGCATAGCGAAAGCGAATGCCTTCCGGGAGACTATGACGACTCGGGGCGAGGCTAGTTCTATTACGGAGGACAGGCAGATTATAACGCAAGAGGATTACGAGGACACCCTCAAGGCCGCAAAGGAACGCTTAAAAAAAATCAAAGGAGAAGTAATAGAATTAGATGATAACTAAAGACTACGATGATTTATTCGACAGAGTCCGGGGCAACCTAGGCGAGCACTTCAGTAACTATATGTTTATAGTAATGGACGACGACGGGGAGTTGTTCTATGACTACACGAATCACCGCGTTGGCAGAATGCTAGTAGCGGAGACTCGGCTGGATATGGAAGCCGATCGGATAGAGATATGGTGGGAGGATCCTAGTGTAGACGAGGATGAAGAAGAGGGTAAAGGTGTTAATTAATGGAACTTAAATTTACCCCGCATCCGTTTTTGGAACCCCCTACCGACGAGGAGATAGTTCTTTTAGGCGATCAAGACCCTCAGTTATTAAAAGGGTTGTACGAAGCGCACGAGGGTAGAATACGGGCAGCTGAAGAGGATCCCGTAAGGTACGGGTTTAATTTATCCGGTTGGGATCGTATGCAGAACGGTTTAAATAATTACAACGAGTGCTTGGTGCTAGGTGGTAATAGAAGTGGCAAAACGACGGGTTGTGCCAAGATGGTAATGGAAGCGGTAACGTCCAACGAAGACGGTCATATAGTGTGCTTCAGTCAAAATGCGGACACTAGTATAAAGATTCAGCAATCCGCGATNTGGGAGATGATGCCTAAAGAGTTCAAGAGAAAGACTAAAAGTAACGAAGGGTACATTAACTTCTCTATGCAGAACGGGTTCACTGGGCAGTCTTTTATTTTCCCCGATACTAGAACGCGTGTAGATTTCAAGACTTATACGCAGTTCAGTAACAACCAAACCATCCTAGAAGGTTTTGAGTTCGGGTTCAAGAAGCCGGACAACATAAACATAGGAGCGTGGTTGGATGAGTACTTGGGGGACGCTGGGTTAGTTAACACGCTAAGATTCCGTCTAGCAACTAGGAACTCTAAGCTAGT
>JGI24004J15324_10000254_pt1 | contig 21573 bp, 26 predicted proteins | sample LinPmetageLP32_FD_15324 | JGI IMG/M metagenome (IMG submission 15324)
ACCTGAAGTTCCATTGGTTCCTGAAGTCCCGTTTGTACCAGAAGTTCCACTAGTTCCATCTACACCAGAAATACCTGAAGTACCTGAAGTACCTGAAGTACCTGTACCCCCACCTGCTCCTGCAGCTCCTTGAGCACCTGTAGCACCTGATGAACCAGAAGAACCACTTGTACCTGCGGCACCTTGTGCACCTTCAGGTCCTATGCCTCCACCGCCTCCAGTTCCAGTTCCGTTAAATGAACCAATAGGGACTTGATCTAAAAATCTTACATTACTCATCTTTGATTATGATTTGTTTCTTCGTCAGAATTTATTCTTCTACGTTCATTTGGATTAACTCTTGTTCTACCATCGGGTGCTATTTGAGCGTTAGGCTGAAATATTTCTGGGCTAGAAGTAGTTTCCATAGAAATTGTAATCTTTGACTTAGAATTATATTTTTTAACTGAACTTAATTGCTTTTGTACTGTATCTGGAATTATATAACCATACATATTAATATTAAACGTACTACTTACAACTCTCATCTGATCCTGTGGTAATTCATTTACAGAATTAAAACTATCTATTTGAGCCATAAATTGATACCTTTGGGGATTACCCCAATATGCATCTGATGCGTATTCACATGCTTCAATTATTTTATTTAATTGTTCAACGTAATAAGTTTGTACAACTACACTATATGATAAGTTAACATAATCAGGTACTACGTTAGCTACAAATTGTTTTGTTTGAACTCTATTATTTAATAAATTAAAATTAGAGTAAAAGTTTTTACTATCCCAAGATTTTTGCCAAGATGTATATAAATTAGGCATATTAGCATCTAATTTATTTGCTATGTTTCTATTTTTAGTTATACTATCTCTTTTGAACATAATAATAGGGGCCATAATAGCTCCTTTTAAATCCCTATAATACCCATCTTTTTGGAATGATTTCCATCTTTCAGGAGCACCATATATAATAGGAACTGCTCTTCTTTCTCCATTTTGAATTACAAAAGGACGAATTACATTTTCAAAATAATAAAAAATAGCTTCATCAATATCTCTTAAACCTACTGTAAAGTCTTTATAAGTATCTCCTTTACGAGACATTTGTTCAGAGCGATTAAAAGGGATGCCTGACTGATTTATATCTGGAAATTGAGAGAATTCATTTGGTTCATTAGGATTACCTACAGTAGCATCTGTAGGTACCTGTAAATTATTAGATATCTCTTTTTGAGATTTTGGTATGGGTTTTCTATAATCTGGCATTAGAATCTCTCAAGTTGTATTTGTACCTTATCAGCTGGTACATAATGGGTTTGACAAGTAAGTGCAATATTATATCCAAATCTATTTAAATCTGTTTCTAATGGATTATTACCATTATCATCTTTAAATGGATATGCTGGATCTTTGCCTACAAAGAATTCTGTTTGGTCTGATGTATCAACCTCAAAATAACCTTTTTGATACATAATAATATCTCCAGGTTGTGGAACTATATTAGCTCCTTTTGGATTATCATTCACAGCTGGACAACATAATGCTGATGATAATGTTGCTGTCTCAGGTAATAAATCATCTCTTAGAAATTTAAATGTTGGATTCCAATTAAAATTAACTCCTATATCAGAAGTAGGAAAATTTTGTTTAGGTATATCGATTAAACAATAAAGTAATACTGGGGGATGATAGAAAACTTGTTCTGCTCCTTCTCCATAGATATTTACTTTAGTTTCTGCAACATCATACTTGTACAAGACACATTGTTGAGAGATAATGTTGTGCATTATCTCCCTGTTTATATTTCTAAAAAGACTTATGTCTCTTGCTTCGCCGTATAACGCCATATTGTTACCCTATAAAAATTGTCATTGGTACTTTATCTAATTCACTCATTACAGCATTAGATTCTGCTAATTTTCTTTCTAATAATTTTTGTCTAGATGTATCATCAAGATATGCTCTTAATCTATCAATTAATGCATTTTTATCTGCTGTTGATGAAGCTAATAAATCTGCCTGGTTAAGAGTTACTTCAGCTCCTGGAATTGGTACCTGAGTATATTTACCTCTTACATAGCCTAAAATTTCTTTAACTAAAGCTAATGTATATTCAAATATCCAACTTCTACCTACAGAATTTATTGTATCATAATCAATATTTCTAAAAGGCATTTGTGATATATTACCTATTTTTTCTTTATCAATATCAATTGAAACACAGAATCTATCAGATTTAAGTATATATTCAAACCACAAATTAGAACCATCTTCAGCTACAGTTGGGACTGGGAATATTCTAAGTTTGTTATTAATTAATTGGAAAGAAAAATTAGGAAATAAAGTTTGTTTATATAACTCAATTTCTTGCATTAATGCTAGGTCATAATTTAAAGGATACATTAAAAATGCATTTGCTCCATAACCAGCAAGGCCATCAGCTGCTAAAGCTCCCATTCCACTAGCACCACCTACAAATCCACCATAAACTTCTGCTGAAGCTGGAACTCCTTCATAAAATACTCTCATGATTTCTACATCACTACCTGATATTCCAAGGTTTTTAGCCCAAGCATCTAAGTCATAATCTTGTACACTGGCAGTCAATACAATATTTCCCATATTCCAATCAACATTACCACCAACTCCGGCTTCAGTACCATATTGTTGAGCTAATTCAATAATAGGTCCTAAATTAGGAGTAATTACTGCATCTTGGAAATTTACTTCAGTGTCTTGATAAGAATAAGGAGAACCCTCTACATCTAGATAATTTTCTCTTTGCAAATATGCAAATAATTCATTAGAATATACTGTTACTGCTTCTTCAAAAGCAGCATAAAAATTTATATCTTGTAATTCGACATTTTCAATAGGATAACCTAATCTTAAAGCACAAAATTTTGCTACTCTATCTGCGTCTTTTTGAAAGTCAGGATTAAAATCATAAAAACCAAATGGAGTATCTCCAGGGTGAAAAGATGATGATCCTGGCCAAATAGGAATGTTTGCCATGTGTTTTTATTATAAATATTAAAAAAAGGGGCTCCAATTAAGAGCCCCTTAAATTTAGTATATACTTTTACTTAGACTTTAACTGCTAGTAATCTTGAAGCTCCAGTTGCTGTACTTCCTGATAACCATAATGAACCTGATACTGTTGGTTCAGTTGTTGATAATCCTGTAATTATAACTGGGCCTGATGCAACACTAAAAGAACCTGTTACTTCTAATGAACCACTTATTATTACTGGTAGGGTTGAAGATCCTGAAATAGAATGGGATCCTGTAAAAAATGCAAAGTTAGCATCTAACTCTTCTATGGTTAATGCTGATCCTTTTGTTTGTCTGTATGTTAAAGCCATGAGTGTGTTTTATTATAATTATATATTTTTTAAGAAGGATTAAATACCATTAAATATCCTGAACCACTAGCTGATCCAACTCCACTACCTGATATCCATAAAGAACCAGTTACTGAGGGTTCTGATGTAGGAAGACTTTCTATAGTTACTCCACCTTTAAATATAGCTGAACCGGAATTATTAGTAGATGATTGTGTTACTTGTAGTGTATAACCAAAAGTTAAATTAGAATCAGAACCGGAATCATATCCCATATTAATATCACTACCTCTTAAATTAACATCATCATATACAAATAAATCATCTCGAACTATTACATCTCTTGAAAAATCAGCTGTACCCGAAACTTTGAATTGAATATAAGCACCATTATCTGTGTCAAATATTACTGATGAACCTGTTACATATAGGGGTCCATCAACTGTAAGTGAACCACTAATTACTGTGGATCCTGAGATGGATTGTGAACCTGTAAAATAGGCAAAGTTAGCATCTAACTCTTGTATGGTTAATGCTGATCCTTTTGTTTGTCTGTATGTTAATGCCATAATTATTATTTTAAGCCGAAGCTACTACGTATTCAATTTTGATAGAACCTGTAAATGTCCCATTACTATCACCTGCTTTAGCTTTAATTTCACTCATGTAGATAAAATCATCAAAATATTGTTTATCAGCATAAGTTTCATCTACATAATCTGCTGTTGAAGAAGCATCAAATTCATCACTACTTAATACTAATGATCTACCTGGTTCTATTTTAAATAAAGCTGATTCTTTGTTTGTTTTAATAATATAAATACTAGCAAATGTTGGACTAGTGGGTATATTAGTAATTCTAATATATTTTACATCTGAATTAACAAATGAACCTGGAGTTTGTTCTGAAGGAGATCCTACAAAATCTATAATACCAATTCCTGAACCACTCCATCTATAATCTATTATTTCAGTTCTTGTGACGTAATTATTAATTCCACATACCGTGAATTCATTATATGATTGTTGAGTATTGAAATTAGGAAGAATAATAGATTCTTGTATAATTACATCTAAACAACCAGTAGCTGGAGTTTTGGGAGGACAATAGGCCATGTGTAGTTTTAGTTATAAATATTAGAAAAAATATTATTATTTATATTTTCCACTAGAACCTGAAGTACCTAAATTAATTCCATTTGCTTCGGCTTCATCATATAAATTAATTAAATCTTCTACAATAGAATCTCTATGATTTGTCAATAAAGAAATACCACACATATTTTTTATTTTACGAGAAGAAGAATATAAAAATCTAAATCCAGAATCTTTTTTTGATTTTAAATCTACTTGATGATCATCACCACATATAATCATTTTAGAACGAAGTCCTAATCGAGTAACAATCATTTGCATTTGTTCATGTGTAACATTTTGTGCTTCATCTACAATTACAACACTATCTAAAAAAGTTCTACCACGCATAAATGACACAGGGACAATTTCAATTTTACCTTCTTGTATAAAAGATTCAATCTTTACTTTATCATAAAGCGCATACATATTTTGATATATAGGTTGCACCCATGGGTCCATTTTTTCGCGGAGATCACCCGGTAAAAAGCCGATTTCCTCCTTACTCACAGTAGGTCGTGTTATAATTATTTTATCGCATTCTTTCATGAATAATTTTTCAAGTGCAATTTGACATGCTAAGAATGTTTTACCTGAACCAGCTGAGCCTGCTAATAAAGTAACAGTATTTGCTAGAATTTTTGCTTTAGCAATCTTCTGTTCTTCATTAAGAGTTATTTTAAATTTAATTGGAGTTTTTGGTTTTCTTTTTTGTTTAAAAACCTCATCATTATGATGTTTAGATGCCATAAAATATGAACTTTAATTATTTATTATACATATAAAAAAAGAGCCCCGCTTTCGCGGGGCTCAATCTTTACTCTAAAGTATCTCTAGATTAAAGGCTTTCAAGACCTGAAACAAAGATTTTACCGTAGAATTCCGGACGAATCATCTTCTTAGCGTAACGAGTCAACAATCCTTTACGCGGAGTGAAGGTAGTTGGATCGTAGATAAGAGGAGTCATGATTAACGGAATGTAAGGAGCAAATACCGCACCTGCTTCTAAGAACTGACCTCCACGGAATCCCATCAAGATGGTATTTTCGTTCATGTAAGGGTTCTTATAAACTGTGTAACGGCTATTGATCATACCAGCTTTTTGTACACCGAAAGCGTACTCCATTTTCGAAGCGTCTCCATCAGAATTCGAAGAGAATCCAGGGATTGATTCGATAATAGTAGCTACAACTGGAGAACAAACTAAGAAATTAGCACCTCCACGTAGAGTTAACTGGTGGATTTTATTGCTTAATTTCTGCATTTTAGTTCCTAAAGTTTGGAACCACTGTCCTTGAGTGTTGTAGAAACCAGTTTGACTAGTTGCTGTAGGGAATGCAAATCCGTTTGCTGTTCCGTTGTAAACACCATTATTAAGAGCAGTCCAGAACTCAGTTCCAGCAGCAGCATCTTGGATCAACATATCAAGGATCTCTAAATCGATTTCCAATGAAATGTATTCACTCATAATGTTAGTTACTTCAGCTTCAGCATCAAGCGCTTGATATGCATTCAAGTCTTGAGCGAATTCTGGAGTCCATACTGCTTTCAATTTCTTCGTTTTAGCAACGATAGAATCAGAACGCATCTGGATGTTTATCTCCGGGATATCAATTTCTGTAGCATTCAAAGCGTTAGGAACAGCATATGTGTTACCAGCTTCGAAATCACCGATTTGATAAGGAGACATTGTAGTACGCTTGTTATAGAGTACGTTGAAAGTTGAAGAAGTAACTGCTCCACCTGCAGCAGCTTGAACACGACCCGCGTTTCCTGATGCTGTGTAGAAGAAAGATATAAATGCAGTACCTAATCCAGTAGCAGCAACAACGTTTCTAGTTTCAGCTCTTGTGAATGCAGGAAGCAATCCACCAACTGTCAATGAAGAAGTTACTATACCTGCAGGAATTCCAGCAGCAGAAGCAGAGAAAGCAACAAATGCTCGTACTGCCTCAAGATCTAGATCAGCAACCTGGTTAGCTCCACCAGCAATAACTGATTGAGATAAAGAAACTCTCCATACCTCACCATTAGAAATGGATTGAGACATTCTTCCGTCATAGTTAAGTTCAGCCCATGTTGCTTTTGCAATACCATTGCTAGCAAGTGATCCTGAAACAACTGGAAGTGCAGCAGTACCTACAGATTGAGAGAATTGGTTAGTTGAGTAAGCGAACTTACCAGCACCATACAAACCTTGCTGTCCAGCAATTGATGCACTAGCATCATTTAACTGTAGGTTGGTTGAAGGTGTAGAGAATGGGAATGTACCTGCGTTTGAAGTACCGTAAAGTGACTCACCAACTTCGAAAGCAGGTTTGTTATCACCATATTGGAAATCTAGATAAAATACTAGACCTGAAGGTAAGTTCATAGGCTGTACGGAAACGAATTCCTTAGCAGCTATCTGACCAAATACCTTACGTACTAATGGGAGAGCGATACCCGCCCACTCAGCACCTGTTCCTACTGCGAAAGCACCAGCACCGTTGTTTGCACCACCACCTGGGTTAGCAGAAACCTCCGTTACTAATTGCTTAGCTTGGTTCTCAAGGATCAAAGACATGTTATTCTTATCTTGCTCACTAGCAAGACCTTCTAACAAGCCTGTTTTGTTCCACTTTGAAGCCAATCTAGCAGCGTCGCCTTGCATGCTTTTCCAGCCTTGCCCTGCGTCTTCTAAAAGGGATTGAATTTGTGACATTTTGTTTTAAATGTATTTAATTAATATAAAATTATTTGATTCCAGCTAGTTTTTGCCACCTAGAAACTTGCGAATCGATTTCAACGATCGGTTTTCTATGTTGCGCCACACCAGCTGCTTTTGAAGCACTACCTAAATTTTCTTTAATTGGAGATTTAGTGGCTGTTTTAGCTACCATACCTTCATTTAAAGTTTCAAAAATAAGTTTTACTTCTTTAACATTCGACGCTTTGTCAAATGCTTCTAGAACCTTAACTTTCTGAGCTTCTTTTAAGTTTTTAGCTCTGAAAATTTTATTTGTGTAGAGTAGCTTAGCGTTTAAAAGATTAGTTTCTTGAAGGTCAGTTCTTAATTCCTTAAGTTCTTCATTCATTTTATCCATTTCTTTATCACCTGCAAATTTTCTTTTACCATCAGCTTTCTCCATGTTTTCAGAATCAGCACGACGTTGTTTCATGTCTTGCTTTTTCTTACCATGTCGAGCACCTTCTGCATCGTCCAATCTAGCATCATATCCTTGCTTCTCATCCATATCTTCTTTTTCTTCAGTTACATCTCTACCAGCGCCCGAACGAGCCATACCAGCGGTTGCACCTGAACCTGCCAAAGAAAGGAGATCTTTCATTGATACTTTTTTACCATCTACGGTAACGATTTTAGACATAAGTTCTTTATCATTATAGGCAGCTTTAAGTCTATCCATAATTCCTTCGTCCATATCATCTTTACGCATTTCTTCGTCCATGTCATCTTTCCCATGCATTGCTGTGTGGGCTTCATCCATGTCGTCTTTACGCATTTCTTCGTTCACTTCTACGTCTACTTCTGTGTCATCTTCTACATCGATATCATCATCATCTTCAACGTCGATTTCATCGTCGTCTTCTGTTTCAAATTCTTCGCCTGCTTCTAACTCACCAGCTGTAACCATATCAGCAATTACGTCTTCAATAAAGGATTTAAGATCATCTTCTGACATATCTTCTAGGTCGATGTCTTCATCTTCCATATCGTCCATGTCTTCTTTTTCATCTTTCATGCCGTCCTTGTAGCCTTCTTCTTCAGCGTCAGTTCTAGCGTCCTCATCGAGTTCAGCTAATAATTCGTCTAAGTCCATTTCGTCCATTTCTTCGCCTTCAGCTAAGTCTTTTCCGTACTTCATTTTTTCTGTACGTTTAGTTTCTTTGCTTTCGCCTCCGTCCTTTCGGTCATCGTCCTTATACTCTTTTTTAGCTTCGGTCATATCTCCTTCTTCAGCTTCTTTCATATCCTCGTCGTCCATCTCTTGCAACTTTGCAGAAAGCATAGATTTTAAACGTGGTTCGAAAGCCTCTTCCAAAGCAGCTTTTGCGTTCGCAATAGCAGTTTCTTTAAGTGCTTTTGCGTCAGCGATTGCTTCTTTAAGCAGATCTCTGTTTGCCATTTTACCTCAAAATTTAAGTTTGTGGAGTACAGTTATTAGGAACTGTAATTCGAATTTAGTTGAGTGAATACTATATAAGATCATAGTATATTGTTCACATTACCATGATACATATATAGGGAGATATAAAAAAACGCTCCTTTTTAGGGGAGCGTTTTAAGGCTTTAAAAGCCATTTGCCTAAGGTAGCAGGCTTCTTAAAGTACGGGACACGTACCATTTGAGCATAAAATCTCAGTAATAATAGTATTTATTCTACTGTAAGGGTTTGGTTGATTTTCTTTTCCTTCATTAATAGTATGCATATAAGATCCTGGGTTAGAAGGAGTTGAAACAAAATCCCAACATAATAATTCAAAATCATCTTGAACTTCTAATACACCTTCTCTATTTTGAGATAATGAACCCATACCACGAGATGAAACACCTACTTGTACGTTATTTTCTACTAATGCTCTTAAAATATTACCTGATGCTGTTGGAAGAATTTCAATTTTACCAATTACATTATCTCCATTCCACCACATATCTCTAATAATATGAGATACATTTTTTAGATTAATAATAGAAGATTCAGGATGGTCTAATTCACCAGTTGCACGATTTTCTTTTACAACTTCTTTATATTTGTCAATTTCTCGTTTCCACAAATCCTTTGAATAATAACGACCGTTACCATTCTTAATTTCAGCAGTTGCTAAAATCCCTTCAACTAACGGGTTACCAGATGGTGCTTTAGCTCCTTCAGTAAGCTGTAAAGGTGAAATTTGGAATGTTTGGGTTTCAATTAGTACTTGCTTACTCATTTCTGTAATTTCCTACATACTTAGCATTAATAGCTCCTGCAATTTTTTCAGCTTCTTTTTTTGATTTGCCTTGTTTCATTATATCATCAACTACATCATCAAAGTCTTCTGTTACTTCTTCAGTTTCGTCTACTTGAGCTACTAAACCTGAAGGCATATCCATTTTGTAAGATTTGCCTGATAGTTTTTCATACATTTTTTCCATGCCCGCTTTTTTCTTTTCAAGAATTTTTACTTCGCGTTGCATTTCTTTCATTTTTTTCTTGTCTACTAACTCAGATAAATTATCATCTTCAGTAACCATAGAAATTCTTTGGTTTTTAGTTTCAATTAACTCATGTAAAGCTTCAATTTGAGCTTCTAAAGTAGTAATTCTACCTGCTTTTTCAATTTCAGCTAATTTAGAGTCAACTGTTTCTTTTCTTACTTTTTTCTTTTTAGATTTATCTTTTAAATCTTCCTTTTCATCACGCATACCATCCTTATAGCCTTCTTCTTCAGCATCAGTACGAGCATCTTCTTGTACTGGAGATATCCCTGCAGGACGTAAATCAATGTAACCACCAATAGCTTCACTAATTAAATCGGTTAACTTGATCATTTTATCTTCTTTTAAATAATTGTACCCAGTCCCTACTTCTCCTTCAGGAATGTCTTTATTAGTTTCTTCACCATACCCAGAACCTTTATACTCGCCTTTAATTTCTTTAGGGCTTCCTAAACCTGGTGCGTCTTCTGTATACCCAATACCCATTATACCAAATGCTTGATTAGTAGTATAATAAGTAGGGTCACCAGATAAGTTTTTAGCTACCATTTCTTTTAACTCATCTTCAGTTTTATCAGCATTTTTTGGATCTTTCATCTCAGCATAATAACCCCTTAACATTTCTTCAAAGTTAAGGTTATTTGAGTTTTTTGGATCTTTATAATCGTACCCAGCAGTTTCCATATCAGTAACCTCTTTAGTAGGTTTCTTTTCTATAGCTTTAGCTTCTTCAGATAAAAATTCTTTCCAATTAATAAATGGATTTACGTTATTAGTAACAATACCACCTATAGCAACTTCAGAGATAATATTTTTATCTTTTAAAACTTTTACTGCTGTGTTATAATTAGTAAAGTTATTAAAAAGGTCTGGAAATAAGCTACGAGCAGATTTCATAAACACATTTTTGTGTCCTTTCCCTTCATTTAATAAGTTATATTGTTCTTGTAAGGTTTTCATATTTTTAATATTATGGAAGTGATCTAGTTACCCAAGTAGAATAATTATATGCTGCTGGGGCGTTAGGTGTTTCTGTTGGAGTTACTGTTGATATAGCATAAAATAATACAGAACCAGAAGCTACTGTTGATGAGCTTACAAACAATGGAATTGTTGTACCATCTGGAACTGTAGTCCATGTTGCACTAGCCAAGTCGTTTCCAAAATTATCTACTAAATTGGTAAAATTTACAGAACCTGATAGTACTGTAAAGCCTGAAAATGATCCTGTAACTGTAGATACTGTACCTCCAATTGGGGTTTCAGTTCCATTTACTAGGACTGCACTTGTGTTAAAATCTGTATTTGCCATTTACTTACTCAGTTAATAATTTTTCTATATCTTTCAAATAATCTAAAACTAAATCTGTAGGGACAATTACAGAATATGATTCTGGTTTTTCCTGATAGTAAGCTATTGTTTCATCTTTTGCTTTATCTACCATAGGATATAAAGCATTTAAACGAGATTCAATTTCTTTAAAAGCAGCAATTCGTTTTTCTTGAAATGCCGCTCTATCAGTATCTTGTTCTTTTAGGTTTAATTTATACTTATACATATTATTTCTTCCCCCATAAATATCGAACATCTATAGCTTTTGTAGAATGAGGTTTGGCTGCAAGTTTATATCCTAATTTATAATAGTAATTATCTTTAACTCCTTCTGGACCTGCTTTTGGTCCTTTACCTAAAGAAGCTCCGGGATTATTTTCTTTTAATTTTTTTTTAACCTTTTTAAAAGCAAAAGGTGTAGCATATTGCCCACCTGTACCTGAAGAAAATGAAGCTGAACCACCTGTTCCACTCATTTCATCTAAACCTTTAATACGTGCATATTCTTTAGCTTTATTATTACGTAAATAAGTTCTTAATTCATTTCTACGTTTTTTAATATCTAAATAATGATCTCTAAAAAAAGGCTCTTCAGTAGCATCTGCTACTTCTTTAGCCGTTCTCATTAAATCAGTTATGTCATCAAATAATTTTTTATAATCAGCAGTATAATCTACATCCCAAGAAATTTGACCTGTTTCCGAGTTAATATCAGTCACAGTAGTTATTATCCCACCATCTACTTTAACATCACCAACTTTACGCATGAGCAGTTTTTAATTCTTCTACTAATTCTAAGTATTGAAGAATATTCACAATATTTTCACTTGTGACTTTAGCTGTTTTATCTAACTCTTCAATTAAGCTAGATACCTCATTAATTTTAATTTGTACTGTTTTATCAGTAATTTTAGACATTAACTCATTTAATTGAGTTTTAATATTAGATACTTCATTATTATAAAATTCCTTTAATACTGGAGTTGAATCTACTGAATTGACATATTGTCTTAATATTTCTTTTTGACTATCATATAAACCATTATACTTACCATTAAATTTTTCCATTAAAATTTTATAAGTAAGCATACGAGTATCTTTATCATATGTTTGAAATTCTTGTAGTATTTCAGCTTCAACTTTTTCAGTACTGATTTCAGAAGCTGAAAGATGCTCTAGAAGGGTCATTTTGTTACTAATAATAACATCTGTGTCTACTAAAGCTTCAGTATTTTGAATTTCATTTAACATATAAAAAGCAGCATGTGTTTTATAGTGTGAAAGTTTTGTCTTAAAAAATTCTTCTATATTATAATGCTTTTTAATTTCATTAATAAGGTTATATTTTTCTCTCTTAAGTGTACTACGATTTAACTTTTTAGAAGCTTCAAGTAATGTTTGTATCATTACATTAGCTTTAGATTCAGTTAAAGATATGTTTTTAGTAAGAGTTTCATACAATTTATACTCTTTTCCAAGTTCACTTTTAATAAAATGTTTTTGGATTAATTTCAAAGACTCTGAGTCTTCACCATTAAGGGTATCTGCCGTTACTCGGCGAACCAATAGTTCAAATAAAATACCAGTATTTTTGTATTTTGAATGTTTAATATTCATTCCTAATAGGATTTATTATAAATATATAAGGAGATATTACTCTTTAATATTTGATTCATCTAATAATGATTCTTTCTTTTTATCTGATGTAAAGACTAATTCTTTACTCATGTCTTCAAGTAATGAACGATTCTTAGCATAATTTTTACTAGCAGATTCATTAAAACCAGGTTGATCATCCACTTTATTTTGTTGACGGCCTAATCTATCTTTTCCAAAAGCATTATCTTGAGTATTAATATTAGATGCTTTTTCTTTTGGTCGACCTAATGTTTCTTTATCATTAGGATAATAACCATCAGGTACATTAGCAGGATCACTATCCATTCTACCTGTACCATATAATGAAGCTAAATCATGTGGTGTACCATATGAACGACCTGTTGTAAGTGGATCATTACCTTCAGTTTCAATTTGATTCATACGGAATTGACGTTTTTGATCCTGAGCAATTAAATCTCTATATTCTTCATACTGATCTTCACTGAAATGGAAGATATGTTCGTAGATCCAATCTGTTGGAACTAATTTATTTTCCATCATTTGGGAAGCTAAATCAACCTTTTCTTTCATCAATGCAATCTTTTCTTGATCATATATGATAGAAGGAGTAGTTAAATCTAATTCAAAATTTGTCATTTGTTCATCTCTATACCCTTGAGCATATAAGTGAACTAATGCAATTTTATATAATTCAGATAATAATATACGTTGCAGCCTATCAATGGTACGACCAAAACGAATATCTTCAGCTGCTAATGTAGCTTTACCTGATAGATTTTCATCATACCCCATAAATGCTTTAGGTACTTTAAGAGCAGCAAATAATTTTTCTCTTAAGTATTCAACATCTTCAATTGCAGCATACTCTAAACCTTTAGTAGTATCAATTTTTGTTGCTTGATCATTACCTCTAATAGGGATATAAAAATCCTCCATTACATTTTGCATGTTATACTTTAGGTTGTATTCACCTGTTTTCTGATCCATCAATGGAGTACGTTTCATTGTAGAAATTGTTTTCTGCATGAAATTCTCTACTTCATTAGGTGGAATTGCACCTACATTAATATAAAAAATACGTTTTTCAGGTGCACGAACTATCCTGTGGATTAACATTGCATCTTCCATTAATGCGTATTGCTTATATAATTTACGAGCGGGTTCAATATATGAACGACCATATGGAAGATAATTTACATCTGATAATAATCTAAAGTGAGCTATTTCATAATTATCAAATGTTATAGTACTAGCATTTCCTTGTGAGTTATTAGGACCTGCATAATAACCTGAGGAAGAACCACCATAAATACCTTCGGGGTTGTAATTAAATTGAATTTTAGAAGGTGCTTCTGGGTCAAAATTTTCTTGTCTTTCAATATGGTATGCTGAATATGGTATTACATTAAATACACCAAATTCTTCTGAAATTTCTAGTTTTAAGAAAAAATCACCGTATTTACACATTTGACGAGTCCAAGCCCAAAGATTAAACTCAACGTTTAATACATCATAAAATAAGTTGTATAATATTTTTTGAATGTCTTCATCAGATGATTTTATTTGGAGAATTTCTCCCATGTCATTTTTAAGAGTACATTCATCAGCTACAATATCAAGAGCAGAAGCTATAATAGCATCTGTATCCATTAAATCATAATCTGAGTAAATAAAAGTTCTCAGATATTGATAGTTCATATTGAACTGGGCTCCATAGAGAGAAGTTGATGATGGATTTTGGTAGATTCCTGAGAATCTGTCCATTAAAGCATTAGTTTCAAATTCTCCAGAAGTTTGGATATGATCTGTATCGACTACTTTTAATTGATTACCTCCTACATTTCGTATTACTACGTCTGAAGCAAATAATCTTTGTAATCTTTTAAATAAGCTAGTATCAGCCATGAGTTTGTGTTATTATTATAAATATTATCTAATTTATAGAAGCCAACTAATATCTTCTTTTCCACCATAAGGATTTTCTATTTCATAAGGATTAGGTACATTAGTGCTATTACCATATCCGGCAGCAAATGGTGTTGAATTTCTTGATATGCTATTCATAACCGCTTTAGATTTCTCTAAGTGCTGTGTTTTGAACTTAAATGAAGTATCTCTCATAAACATAGCAATACCAAATGCCATAACTAAGTCATCATTATAACCTTGTTGTGCTTCTGGTCGTCCATTTTTCCACATAAATACTTTCATTTCTTCAAGCAAACGTTTTGATTGAATTGTAACATCTTTACCATTAACATATTCTTGAAATTTACCTACTATCATAGGTCTATTTCTAGATGTTGTTGTAAAACCCGCTACCATTTTTGATGTATCCATATATTTGTCAAAATACGAATCACTCATTGAGGAATCACTCTTACTTGAATAAAATAGATTATTATATCCTCTTTCTATTACTGTTTGGATAGTTGCCCAACCAATTGAAGCATTTTCAATTACAAGTAATGCTTCATTATATTCAGTAGCTATACCTACTAATAAATGACCATATTCTTTAGTACTAAGTTGACCTTTATATTCAGCTACTTGAGTATTTGTTTCAATATCGATAACATGGAATGCAGAATAATCCTTACCATCTCCACGAGCAACATCAGCAACAACAAGGTAGGATCTTGAGTAATCTGCTGGTTCCCAAATCCATAAATTTTGATCAGCACCACGCTTTTCAAGTGGGTCTTTGATATATGTTTGCTCATAAAATTCTAAATATTCAGCATAGAATACAGTATCACCTGAGGTGCTAAAATCACAATCACATTCTTGTGCTGCCATTCTAGGATCACCTAATAATTCATCTTGTCTATCTCTCCATTCTTGATTACGTTCTGGGTGTACATACCAAGGAAGTTTAATAGGTAAAAAATCATTTTCAGCATTCTCTGCTCTAACCCAAGTTTGATGAAACCAATTACCTGTACCATAAGGAGTAGATAGTGCAATACACCCACCACCAGTAGCAAGGGTTTGTTGAGCTGAAGCCCAAATTTCTCCAATATTATCAATAAATGCAGCCTCATCAATTAGTAGAAGAGAAACGGCTTCTGATCTACCTGCATCACTTGATGCTGATGTTGCTTTGATTTGTGATCCATTACTTAATCGTAATGTTAATTTATTATTTTCGGGGGCATCTATTTTAAGCCATGAAGGTAAATTTTCATACATGAATTTTACTTTCGTAACCATATTTTTAGCTGTATCCTGCTTTGTCGCAATACAAAGTACATTTTTATCCTTATGAAATAACATTAACCATAAGGAGTAACCCGCACCTAAAGTAGAAATACCTAATTGGCGAGACTTAAGTATTATTGAATAAGGATTTTCTTGGAATAAAGTTAATACTTTTTCTTGAAATGGGTATAAATGAAATGGAATACGCCCTCGTTGTGGGTGTTGAATAAAACAGTACTTCTTCATAAAATGTACTGGGTCAGAAGCACATTTAACATATTCAGACTGAATTATTTTTCTTAAATTTTCACTCATTTTCCTACCTTCCAGTACATACGACCTGAAATAATAGGATAGAAATCTTTATCTATTCCTAAACCAAAACCGTATATTTGTCTTTTTTTATTTTTATATAATAATTCTCCACTAATATGATTAATTGGAGATTCATTTTGAACAGGATTAATCATCCCTCCTATCGAAATACCCCCATATAACTCACGTTTGTTGAGGTAAATAGTATTAGTAATTGTAGTTGTTGGGATGAATATGTTGGATTGAACATCTCTCATTGATATTAAATTACGAGTAACTGTATCATTTATTACTATAGTACCGAGAGTATCAATCTTAATAGTATCTGTATAAAAATACTTTGCATAATAATCTTTTAAAATAGAAATAGTATCAATTGGAGTTTGAAACGTATCAATATCTACTACTGTTTTTCGAATATATTTAGGTACATATTCTTTTTCAGTAACTTTTATAGTATCCCATTGAGTTATTACTTCTGTAATAACTTCAGATTCTACTGGAAGTGTAGAAGAGCAGCTTCTTGAAAAAAACAATAAAACTGCTAATACTACAATTAGTAAAGTCTGTATACTTTTAAATAAGTCCTTCAAGTTCATTCTTGATTTTAGTTAGTTCTTTTAAACGAGCTAATAATCTTTCTTTATCTTTACCTTCAGCTTTTTTCCATTTACTAACTGTAGTTTTCATTTCTTTAGTTGTATCCTGTAGTTTACGAGAAATAGTAGAAATTGAATCACTTTTTTTAAGATCTTTAGCTGAGGGTTCCTCATCATCTTCAGTTATACCTAGATCTGATGTGAGTTCCTTAGTTTTTTCTAACTCAGCATTATATTCTTTAGCTGTGTCTAAATCATCTTGAGATACTTCTAAAAGTACATCTACAATCATTTCTTTAATTTGAGAAGATAAATCTGAACGTTTCATTATATTTATGTTTTATTATAAATATGTTAAGAATTGATACTATTTATGATTTGAGTTATTCGTTCTTCTGTAGAACCACTAATTTTAATTAAATTTTTAATTCTATGACGATTTCTCATAATTGTATGATCAATAATCATATCTATTTCTTTTCTATATTCAGCATCAGTTTCTCTAATACCATTATCTTCAATTTCTACACCTTCAGGAGATACATAAAAAATATAATCATAATAAGAGATTAAATTTTTAGCATAATCTGTAAAATCTTCTTTATCTAAATAATTTATGGATTTAGAAGCACGAGCAAATGCAATTACATCAATAACAGTTCTATCTGTGATAATGTTTTCATGCATTAATTCACTAGCTCGTTCAGCTAAAAATACAGTTTGACCTAATAACGTTGAATCAGTATTTAGTGGAATACCTTGTGCCATCAGTTCCTTAGAACGTTCTGTTCTAAAATTATATTCTTTAAAATAATCTAACTCTTGAAGAGCATTAACAAGTGTAGTTTTTCCTACACTCATAGTACCACATAAACCTATTTTCATAATTTACCTATTGAATTAAAACGTTCATTACCTAACATTATCCCAAGAGTTTGTTCTGGGATACCTGAATCTACATAAGGATCTAACTTAGCCAAAGCTTGAGTCATATCTAGAGCAACAATAGGAACTTCTTTTAATATTCCATTATCAAGATATCTACATTCATAAATTAAATGATCTTTAAGTTTAGATGTACCTATTAGTTTGATTTCTATAACAAATGTTGTTCGTGAATGATCTTTAAGAGACTCAATTAATTCATTATGTTCTTTTAAATATTTTCTTTTAATCATATTACTATCTTTTTTTCATGTCCTANTATAATAGCNGGATCAATATAAGATTTAAATCCTAATTTTCTAGCTTTATCAGCAAAACCAAAATCTTCCCATTGATGCTCATTTAAAAACTCAAATGGTTTTTCCATTAAATCAAATACTTCCCTTTTAACTAACATAAAACCCATACCATTAGCTAATACTTCAATTGGCTTATCAGCACCTTCTATATCACTAACAGTTAATGTTTCTCCGTTTAATTTACAACCAGCAAATTGGTCAGGCAAATTTTCTTTTTTATATAGACCTGAAATAATAGGTAGGTCATGGGTAGTTAATTGGAGAAATTGGTTTGGGTTAAATACTTGATCACTATCAATCCACATATAGTGAGTTGGTTTAAACATTTTAGCTCGATCCAGTAAAGATTGTCTGCTATAAGTAATGTTAGGAACATAACCTGTAACATGAGCCCATCTCCAATCCTTAGGAATATTATGAATTAAACTAGTCCAACTATTTAAAAATTTATTTGAAAATTCTCTACCAGGGAGACAAAATACTATATTCATATTTGTGAGGATCCAGGTTTAACTCTATAACTATCGTAATCAAAATGTTGTGTTGATACCTCAAATATAGTAGCTCCCTCTGTAAGAGCTAACATTTGATGAGGTTGCCCCGGCATAAGATGAATACAATCTCCTTCTTTAACTACTGTTTCTTGTTCAGTAGCTTTTTCAGTATCAATCCATTTATATAAAAATTCACCTTTTGAAATATACCAGGCTTCATCTTTTAATAAATGAAAATGCATAGAGAATTGTTTATCTTTTTTAAATACTAATAATTTACCACAATAAAGTTCATTATTAATAATCCAGAGCTCATACCCCCATGCTTTTTGATGAACTTCACCTGCATAGGGTTGAGCCTCTACTGTTAGATCTCTCATATTAAAGTCTAGAAGTACCTCTCATTGCAGGATTTTTATACCAAGGTAAACCTTCTCTTTCTGAGCGAATTTCCATCCATTCTTCTTTGTCCATTTCAATACCATAAAGAAAATATGTCTTTTTAAATTCAGAAATTGTATTTTCAATTGGTTCAATTGCAGGACCATCCCAGTTATGATACTTCCAAGCTTCAGTTCCAGCTTCCCTAAAAAAGTGATGATGTGCTCCACTATTGCGCATGCGTCTTACTTCATAAACTTTTGCCTTTTTTGCCATAACTATTTAAATATTTGTATTATTATATAACTCTTATTTATGTAAATATACGAAAGGAATTTTGGGAATCCTAGTTTTTTGATGAAAATATGTTTAAAATGTAATCAGCAACATAAGTACCCTGTGCACCACTTACCGTTATACCTCTAGCTGATAAGGCGTCTCCAACAAAATGAACATTGCTGTATTTAGTAAGTGCTAGGTTAGTATAATCGACAAGTGGCTCAGGTGATAGATATTTTACTTCAGGTACATAAATTCCCCAATCATCTTTTAATGTGGGAAATACCTTTTTCATGTCTTCAATAAAATCATACACATACATAAAGTATGGTTGCATTGATTTTGTTATTTTATGTAATGTATCTATTTGTATAGCTGAAACATTTTCACCTTCTGATGTTGTGGAAGGTTTACGTGTTGGGCTATAATATAATCCTGTACCATCTATTTGTAGTTTTTTAACTACGTCTCTAGACCATTCAAATGGTTTTTCTATACCTTGTACTTCCATTAAAATGCCAAAATTAGTCATATCATTTCTAAATGCTTCATCCTTTTTAGCATGCCCATTATATGAATGATCACCATATGTTTCTTCTACTGCTACATATGCTGCATTATTATTAGTACAAAATGAACGTAATGATACTCCTTTATCTTCATACTTTCTATACAATTTAAAATCATATGAAATATCAATTAATTTTTGAAAGTGTTTTTGTGGGGCCTCAAATCGCACACCAATTTGTACTGGTTTAGGTTCAGTTGGGAGCTCATATTGGTCTGCTAAATTTTTACCAAAGTCAATACCTGATTTGCCAACAGCAAACATTAAACGGTCATAATATAAAAAGTATGGATTAGAACCATTATCTGCCATTAATTGATTTTTATCAAACCAGATATCAGTTACTTTAGTTTCCCAATGAAACTTAACACCATTATCAACTAAGAAATTATACCAATTTTTTCCAATTTCATGTAGATAATCTGTACCAACATGCCATACAGGAAATAAACGTAGACCAAAATAAGGTTTAATAAAATCTGGTTCTGCTTGAGGATCTGAGCATTGTACTTCTTCTGGTTTAGGATGAAAACGTTTAAAGTTATTAATTACTTCATCGAATAACTCCATTGCTTTTTCTTCACCACAATATTTAGCCATATGACCTCCAATTGCAGTATGATAAGTTAATTTACCATCACTCCAACCACCAGCACCTAAAAATCCAGTCATTACTTCTGAATAAGGTCTTAGATATGGATCTTTACCCATATCAACAATTGTAATGTTTTCCCCTGGAAAACCATTATCTATAAGTTTTGTAGCTGCATTTACGCCTGCAACACCAGCACCTACGATTACTAATTTCTCTGCCATTTACTTTTATTTTTAACCCTTAAATATACGAAAAATATATTAGAAATCCAAATTGTGAGGCCACAGCTCTCATAAAAAAGTTAAACTAGTAAGTCGACTGGCTATGAATCAGTCTAGATGTATTTTGAGTTTTAAAGTACCTGTACCTTTTACAACTCGATGCCATTCATGACGTTTTATAAATATACGTTCGTTTAAGGAGGTTGGCAACTGATTATCAAGTTGTATTGACCAATCTGTTTCTCCTAAAATCTCTATTATACGATCTTCGTCATCTCGATGCCACATTAACTCAATTGGGTCAATGTCTTCTCCAAATTCACGAATAATATATTTGTTTGTGATTTCTAAATCTCGATACGGTTTACCAGAAACCTCCGAAATTTGATTTAAGTCCGAGTAATTTTGCATAACGTGGTAAACGGCAAGACCAATATCCTGCTTTTGTTTTATCTTTCTTTTGAGAACATTTATGACGAGCAGCAAAAGCATTACGTGCTTTTTTGTCATTAATTTTAGCCCTTAAACCACCTGAACCAAAACGTACTGTTTTGATGTTTTTAGTTTTAGGATCTTTAACATAAACCTTATATGCTTTACCTCCTGATGAGTCGCGCATTGGTTTATTTAATTTTTTAGTATTTTTCTTTTTAGCTTTTTTAGCTTCATCAATTGTTAATTCGATAGGAAAATCTAATGGTACTTTCTTACCATCAACCATGCCAAAATGGCCTAAATCAGTTTCAAGTAGCACTTCTAAATCATCTCCTTGTACTTCAAGAATGTTACGTGCGTATAAAGCGCGGGCTTCAGCCCATAAATTGAAATAATTCTCCGAGCCAGCACGGAACACGTGCTCAGTAAGAGGTCGTGCGTTATCCATGTGGTATTTTAAACCTTCAGATAAAATAGCTTTTGGAGCTAAACTTTCATTTAACACCACTGGCTGTTTTGTACTACAAGTTCCACATCCGCAATCGCACATATTATTTTATTTTATTTTATTATAAATATTAAGATGCCTTAACAAATATAGCACTTTCTTT